>Ga0114919_10002689_pt1 | contig 14374 bp, 12 predicted proteins | sample BlataG_FD_88682 | JGI IMG/M metagenome (GOLD analysis project Ga0114919, IMG submission 88682) | Deep subsurface microbial communities from Black Sea to uncover new lineages of life (NeLLi) - Black_00105 metaG | ecosystem: Environmental > Aquatic > Marine > Oceanic > Sediment | place: Atlantic... | reverse complement strand
TTCCTCCTTCGTTGTGGGTTAATATAGTACCATGGATCATGGGATCTTTAGTCAGCGACTTTTTAGTAATTTTTACTCTCATTAGTTAGTATCGTTCAAAAGTGTTTACCCAATGGTATTCTTCAACAACACGATTTACCCGATTCACTAGGGGACGGATGCAATCTATGCATAATTTGAGAATATCAGTTTTTCTATCTCAAGCTCCTTTTCATCGGGGAGCTTGAACCCCTCGCTAGAGAATATCTTGATTCCATGGCTACCCCTCGCACCCCATCGGTACCAAACAATCTTCCCATGCGTTTCCTGCTTTACCGCCCCTTTCTAATAGATGATATTCCCTGAATCAAGCGCTTATCCGTTTGCACATTCCAACGGGCATGAAACTGCCCGGATGTACCGTTGAACGTTATATACAAGCCCGCCTTTTTGTCAAGCATCTCTTCACCGAGATCCACTCTCATTGTTCTTATCTTCGCCCTCTTTATTTCGTCTTATGGAGACTGGATAGGGAAGGATACTCTCTCATACGAGCTTCATGAGCGTAGCCGTTTTTTCAGCAAGACGCATGCCAATTAAAGCAATCGTCACCTTTTTTGGGACATATGTTAGATAATTGCATACTGTTACTTAAGAAATCATTCTGAGATTGGGTAGAGGATTGCTCAATTGGAGGAAAATCTCTTGCTGTTGTGTGGTAAACTTGAGACAACTACCGGGAGAAAAGATTGGTAAAAGCCAACAGCATGGCTCAAAACCCGTTTGCACTGTTCTGTTAGGCTGGTTCAGAATCATAGGCGTCTGAGAAGGGATCGTAGTGCTCAGGAAGACAGGTTCTCTTGGCGGACAGCGTTTTTGAGGTGAGCATCCTTTCCAAGGCAAGGCCGGAGGGGTTCGCGCTTTATGTAAATGCTTCATCTTCACCATCCCACGAGCAGAAGTTTTTGAGCACGGTCAGTCCGGGAAGGCCGCTCTTTTCTGGGTGGAACTGGACAGCAATGAGGTTTCTTTTACCAAGCACACTGGTAAAGGTAATACCATAATCAGTAGTCCCAATGATAGTATCTGTGTTTGTTGGCGCCGGATAGAAGCTGTGAACAAAATAGAATTCGCTTTCCGGGGGAACATCTTTGAAAACTGGATGAAGCCTTTTTGGCGCTACCTCGTTCCAGCCCATATGGGGCACCTTGAGAGCCCTGCCATCGCCTGAGTGGAGGGGGATGGAAAAACGTTTTACCGTGCCGGCGAGTAATCGGAGACAGGTGGTTTGATTTTCTTCGCTCTCTTCCAGTATTATCTGTGCTCCTAAACAGATGCCCAAAAAGGGTTTTCCAGATTCATAGAGATCGGAGATCGCCCGGTCAAGTCCCATTTTTTGTAAATCCTTCATGGCCTGTCCCGCAGAACCGACCCCTGGGAAAATAACCCGGTCAGCTTCTTTTATCGTGTTTACATCGGAGGTAATCTGGCACTCAAATCCCAGATGATTGAGGGCCCGAGCAACACTGGCAAGATTTCCAGCCTTATAGTCAATAATAGCAATCATAGGGTGGTATTACTCCCATTCAATGGTGCTTGGCGGCTTTGAGCTGATATCATACGTTACCCTGTTAACACCTCTGACCTCATTAATGATCCTGTTTGAGATCCTCACCAGGAGAGAGTGAGGAAGTCTCGCCCAGTCTGCGGTCATGGCGTCGAGACTATTTACCGCCCTGATGACCACGATATGCTCATAGGTCCGCTGATCACCCATGATCCCCACACTTTTTAGGGGAAGAAGGATTGCAAAGGCCTGCCACAATTTTCTGTAATGGTTGCTCTTCTTGATTTCTTCCAGAACGATATCATCCGCCTGCCGCAAGATCGATAGCCGCCGTGCGGTCACCTCGCCGATAATTCGTACTGCCAGCCCTGGCCCTGGGAAGGGATGACGGTATATGATATCATCAGGCAGACCAAGCTCTTTACCCAAAAGCCTGACTTCATCCTTGAAGAGATGTTTCAAAGGCTCAATAAGCTTAAGGCGCATCTTTTTAGGAAGACCTCCCACATTATGGTGGGATTTTATGACAGCAGATGGCCCTCCAAAGGAGGACTGAGACTCAATCAGGTCTGGATAGAGGGTGCCCTGTGCCAGAAAATCAGTGCCCTTGATCTTCAACGCCTCCTCCTCAAATACCTGGATAAAGGTTTTTCCTATTATCTTCCTCTTTCTTTCAGGATCTGCAATGCCCTTGAGTGGTTCAAGGAACCTTTTTCTGGCGTTCACATGCCTCGCATTAATCTTGAATTGGCCTTTGAAGAGGCCCCTAACCCTTTTCCCTTCATCGGTGATCAAAAGGCCGTTATCTACAAAGATGCAGGTCAGTTGTTTTCCAATGGCCCTGCTCAAGAGAACAGCGGTAACAGAGGAGTCTACACCACCGCTCAACCCTAAGACGACCCTCTTGTTGGTAACCTCTTTTCTTATGTCCTCTATCTCCTTTCCGACAAAGGATTTCATAGTCCATGTCTTTTTGCAGCCACAAATTCTGAAGAGGAAATTGCTCAGCATCTTCTTGCCCCAGGGGGTGTGTGCTACTTCAGGATGGAATTGCAGGCCGTAAAGTTTCTCTTCCGGGTTTTCAACGGCTGCAGCGGCGGTGTTTTCTGTTGAGGCAGTTATCTTGAATCCTGTTTGCAGGCGAGAAGCGGAATCACCATGGCTCATCCAGCAAGGGGTTACATTTTTCAGCCCATAGAAAACGCCTGTTGAGTCGAGTATCTTCAATTCAGCGAGGCCATATTCTCTTTTTCGTGCACTCTCCACCGCACCACCCAGGGCGCGTATCATATACTGCATTCCGTAACATATACCAAGTATGGGAATATTGAGGTCGAAGATTTGATTGTCTACCTTAGGGCTGTTTTTCTCATATATGCTCGCTGGTCCACCGGACAGTATTATTCCCTGAGGTGCTAAGGACTTAATCTTGGAGATGTCAATGTCCGGTGGCTCGATCTGGCAGTACACACGCAACTCCCTCACCCTCCTGGCAATGAGCTGGTTGTACTGGGAACCGAAATCAATGATTAGAATCATTCCCTACCTCTTCCTCTTTGGGATATTGTTATGCAGAAGAGTTTCTCATACATAAAAAAATGCTTTTGCTCAAGAAAAGATACGTGCTTCTGACAAAATTCCAGGATAATCAGGAAACATAAGGGTTCTGGGATTGACCTTCACAATGTCTCATGAACAGCATCATCTGCAAGAACAGGGCGCGGATGAAAACCACCACACAGGGGCAGCAGGCATGGGTAAAAGAGAACAGAAATCAAGCAGCGATTTCCCTGCTTAATTTCCTGACGAACTGTTCTACTTTGTCTTCGAAAGTCACTTCAAGTCCACCGTGGTATACGCTTTGGGTAGCAATCTCTGTGGAAATCATGGCGGCTCTATACTTAAAGGGAAGGTCCTTTATTCTCTGTCTGAATTTCTTTCGTTCCTGAATAAACTCAGGAAAATGGACAAGAAGCGCCTTTTGGTAAGCGGGTTTCCCTAGCTTTTCCGGGTGTGCAACCAAATGGTCATAAATGGTATCTGTTAACTCATTGATTTCGTCGCTGATTTCATTACTAATGTCTGTATATAACTTTTTGTCTTGAGATCGGTTATGGCGTTGAAAGATCAGCTCCGATTCATCGATTGCTCGTTTTTCCAGGACCTTGAGCACATCCTTAACATACTCCTCTTTATTTTGCAGGAATTCCTTGTCTTTCATGAGCAACCCCCCAATGATCTCGTAAGAGGAACAGATAACACCACATTTGTTTGCTGAAGAATCCTTGAGTATGATGATGCCCTGCTTCTGTATCTTTTCCCGGGCACCGGGAGAGATGAACGAGTTAGCACCTTCTATTATCGCTCTGGTGGTTGGGTTTTGATCTTTATCAAAGAGCTTTTGCCAGTTGCCGTCATGGATCGTTTCAGGGCGGCCACCACAGGGTACAAAGATATCCGTGTAGTGAGAAAAGATAAAATTCTCGAACTGTCGGTGGAACTCATCTGCTGACACCCACTCTTCTTCAATCCCCTGCTTGGTTCGCACAACCTTTTTAAAGAGATCCACAAGACCTTCTCTCTTCCGCTGTCTGGAATAAAGGATAAAGCCACCGTCATTCAGGTGATTTGGAGAAAAGGCATCTATATCAGCTTTATGAATAAGCCTGCTCAGCTCCTGTTTATGGATGCCTTTTGGATCATAAATCACACCGGATGCGTCGGTGATGGAGGTAATCTTTACTTTGGGGCAATTGGCTACCAGTAACTTGATCTCATTACCAGCAACGTCGCCGTTTGTTCCGCCAGTAAGTTTAACACTAAAGGGTTCACGGTGGGAGTCAATACCCAGTTCTTTAAGTGCAACTTCAACAATTTTCAGCACACCTAAAGATGTCACACCATATTCCTTGTGGTTGATCCCGATCTTTTTGCTGGAAATGATGCCACCTCCTAGGATGTATTTCCGTTCTTTAGCGCGTTCCGCAATCCATTCGATCATGGAATCATGCATGTTTTCGTCAGGTCCCAGCTCAATAGGCTCATCTTCTCCGTAATAGTCGACCACCTTGGGGTCCACCGGTTTTCCATCGCGGGTGATAAATATGTCCAGAAATGCATCGATGATTCCCCGCTGAAGGTTATAGAGGCGATTGATTGCCTTCTCCTGTTCTTTCAAATCAAAGGCCCGCATGACAACCGCCAGCTTAGATCCCCCTTGGTATATATCTTTGTTTTTCAAGTGCTGGGTGTGGGCAAGCACCATTGCCTCTTTGAAAATCGTATTCATGGCAGACTCAAAATCATCCTTGTTCCTTGTAATGATGGTCCGAAACCCTCCCCGAGCAATGTCTGAGAATCCAAAATGATAACCGGATCCTTGGCGGTGGTAGAAAAACGTGATCCTAAAAGGCAGGTCAGGAGGCAGATTGGCCCTGATTTCCCGGGGTAAATGCTCCATATAGTGAGGGTCCAACCGGAAGGAAAGTGCTCTCTTATGGGTAACAAAAAAGTTTGTTTTGAGTGCATACCGGACAAAGAGCAGAGCGACTCTGAACATGATCTTTCTGGTTTCATCCAGTACCGCGTGGCCGGTGTTGTATTCGTCAATCAAAGACTGTATTCTCTGATTTTCTTTCTCCAACGCCTGTGTGGGCATACGTTTTTCAGGATCGGGATCGAATTTTCCTTTGAACAGTTGGAGTATCTCCTGTGTGAGCTGAAGATGGCTAAAAAAGGCATCTTGGGTTTCGTGCCAATCAAACCTATAGGGAGAACTGTGGGCCATATTTGTGTGAACGAATGTATTAATGGCACTTAAAAGGCTTCCTTCTGGCCCTGTCACAATATCGCTGGTAACCAGTTCTTGGTAAGTCCTGTCCTGTGTATTAATTACCTTAGTATTATGCAGTTCCGCTTCTAATGACGAGAAGATTGGCATGTGCCTGTGGATAGATTTCCCGTCCCTTGTGGCGATGTATGCTGTTAAGATGGTTACTCGCTGTTCAGGATCCTCTATTTCAACCATGTAATTTCTTCGGGTTGCAATGTTGAGCCGGTAGAATATTTCAATGACCTCCCCGAAGTATCCCTCAGGCAGGGGGTCCATGACAGAAAAGACGAGCCTAGACTGTTCGCGGCCTTTTTCGTCTAACATAGGCTCAATGTCCAGAAAGGCACCACCCTCACGGATTGCCGACTGGTATAGCCACATTCCTCTGGCTACTCTGCGGGCAGGGGAAAGGAGTACGTAGTCTCGATTGTTCTTAAGGAAGTAATGGAAAATGATATCAAATTCTTTAAAGTTGAAGTGAGGATAGTGCTCCTGAAGGGCCTTGCGGATGGGACCCTTACCTCGAAAAAAGGAAGTGGATTCCGGTTCATCTTTCTCGGTATAGAAATGGAATTTCTGGATCTCTAGCTCGTGTTCCTGGTCTGGGAGGAGCGTGTCGGAATGGATCATCTCGGCATAAATAATCCTTTTGTCCCTTATGGTGCGTAGGGTCTTAAACAGGGTGCCTGGCTTATTGAGGGTGGCGATAATAAATTTTTCATCGGTTTCCCTTAAGACAAGTTGGTGGTTTTCCCCCAGGGTATGCAGATTCATGCACAGATTCGGAAGGGACTCTTTTTCAGAGGCGAGGGTGACAAAGAGATAGGGATGCATGTTGTTCACAAGCCAGTTTAGATTGGTAAGAGTACGTTTTTTATACTGCGCCATTTTCCTGGGGAGTTGATTGATTGTCTTTTCCGGTTTAACATACATTGAGCGCCTCCTCTTTAGATTATTGAGCTTTTGCTCATGCTTACTATATACCTGGGGGCCAGGTATCTTACTTTTGAATTAAATATATTCGAGTTGTCTTAAGATGTCCACGAAAAAATTACTTTTTTGCACTTTTTTCTCAAATTTGTATGAATTGTTCATCATCTCCAGAACTTTTTCCTCTGTTCTTTTCACCAGTTTCTTACAAAAGCCGCCCTTTTTGCACTTTTTTGTAAAAATTCCATGAATTTCATTACTCCTTGAACCACATTCCCTGGTAGGCATCTATCCAACCACCCATTGACATTACCTTGTTTTTCATCTACTTTTTTATGGTGCCTGCCTTACTGAGCGGTTTTATTGAGATCGTTGCGCAACCTTGGCCCAGACCTGGCTTTCGGGAGTCTGAGAATTCTCCGAAGCTATCGCGCCAGGGCAGGCCCTGGCCCAGACCTGGCATGTCAAGATGCGGTGATGGAAAGTGAGACATTTATAAGCAGTGAAAACAGTTGCATATCCACATCCCGTCGCGCCAGGGCAGGCTGGCATGCAAGGGTTTAATTCAATAACTCCCGTTCCCTTAGTGTTATAGGGGTAACAGCCTGTTATGATCACACCGCGCCAGGGCAGGCCCTGGCCCAGAGACCACCGGTAAGGAGGAGCCAGATTTTGTCACAAGGGAGGTTATGCAGAGGTCTGCTATCACATAGAGCGCTTTCGTGATTCCCTTGTTTCTACGACAAAAGCCTTAGCGATATGACTGATAAATCAGACCCCAAGTACAAGGTAGATCAAGCCCGGCAAAGGTATGAAGAAAATTATTGATATCTATATCTTTAAGGAGATGATTCCGAATTTTGTGACCAGCCTCGTTGTGTTTACCTTTCTTGTGCTCGCCGGGAGGATATTAAGGCTGACCGAATGGATGGTCAACCATGGAGTATCCCTGGTGCAGGTTCTGCTCATAACCTTGTATACCCTCCCCTATGTTCTCTTTTTTACCTTACCCATGGCAAGCCTTTTGGCTTCCCTTATTGCCTTTTCAAGGCTCAATGAAGACAATGAGATAATTGCCTTGAGATCATCCGGAATCAGTCTGTATCAGCTCTTTCCTCCGGTTATCACCTTTTCGATTATCTGCTATTTGTTGGCCTCCTTTATGGCCATCTATCTCCTTCCAAAAGGGAACCATTCCATGGCAAGAGTCCTCTTCGAGGTGGCCCAGTCGAACACCAGTATTGGAATTAAACAAGGTGTATTCAACGACAGCATCCCCAACATAGTACTCTATGCCAATCAGATCTCGGCTCAGGACCAGACCATGGAAGGGGTGTTTATATTGGATGAGAGGGATCCAGAGCTTTCCAATACCATTATTGCACGGAAAGGAAGAATCAGTTCAGATCCACAGCAGATGTCCATCAACCTTCATCTCGAGGGTGGATCGATCTTTATGGTCAGTAAGGACTTAGATGCATCCAAGGTGCTGCGATTTAAGTCCTATGATCTGAATATAGAATTGTCTGAGATCATGAGAAGATTCTCCTCACGGATGAAGGGTGAAAAGGAGATGTCTCTATCTGAGCTCAGGCGTCACCTCAAAGAAGCGGAAAGAGGAAGTTACCAGCACAATAATTTGTCCATAGAATTTTATAGGAAGTTCTCGATTCCTTTTTCCTGCTTGCTCTTGGGTCTTCTTGGACTCCCCCTCGGTTTAATGGTGAAGACAAGGGCACGGTCGTGGGGGATTGCTCTGAGTGTTGCTATCTTTACGGGTTACTACATTTTGCTCTCGTCGGCAGACAGCCTCGCGGAGACAGGCACTATAAACCCGGCCCTGGCTATGTGGATACCGGATATGGTCTTGGGGGTAACTGCCGTTACCCTGGTTTGGTGGGCAGTACGGAATTCATAACTACGCTGGCGGGCTTTACCATGACTCGCAGGTATCTTGCTTTGGTGCTATCTCCTCTTTTATCAAACCGTTTCACATGCCTCTTACCCTGATTCCCCCAATAGCGTAGGTCAGTCCTCTATCAAGATATATCGATAAACGCTACTAGGTTCGGATGCTCTCACCATGCTCATGATTCGTTTGAGTTCCTGAGTAATCCCATCGATAACGTCCCTGACCCCTTGTCTGCCTGCCGCTGCCAATCCAAAGAGAATCGGTCTGCCGAGGCCTATGAGCGAGGCCCCAAACGCCAGGCCTTTGAGCACATCACTTCCTCGACGGAACCCACCATCTACCATGACGACTGTCCTTCCTTTTACAGTTGCGAGGATTTCATCCATTACCTGAAGTGGATGGGGCAGGTAATCAAGAGTATGGGCTCCGTGATTGGAAACGACGATGCCATCGGCACCTGCATCCACGGATTTCATGGCATCCACTCGGCTCAAAACTCCCTTAAAGATCAGAGGAAGGGAGACCTTTTTGCGGATTGCCTCGAGCTCATTGAGTGAAAGCGGCGCGCAACCTGTGGCCCTTACTTGATCTCTGATCTTGGTGCCCTGTCCAGAGTCGATTTCAATGCCAACCCATCGAACTCCAGCTTCCTGAATTTCCTCAATGCTGCGGAACATTTTCTTGCGATCTTCGAAGGGTTTCACGTTGGCTGCCACAGGGACCCCTGTTTCAGTAATCTCCTTAAGGTTCTGAGGAATGGGCGTGCCGGTCCACATCAGGCTCCCGGCCTCTCTCAGACCCAACGCCACTTGTATGAGGCCATTGTCGGCAATGGCAGGAATGGGGGATGTCATGGCTGACATGATGACCGGGGTGGCGAGTTCAACTCCGAGAACGTGACAACCTGTGTTCGCCTCCGCAGCATCAATACAATGCTGGCTGAATGTATAACGATCCAGAACACGGCGGTCATGATCAAGGATGAATCCGGTTTCCACCCCATCCAGTAATAACCCGATATCCTTTTGCCTGAGCAGGCCTTCGCCTTTTTCGTAGAGATCTGTTAAGTCCATAGGAATCTCCTCTCTTTTTATTATTTATGAGGCCCATACTTCTTTTTAGCAGAATAGAAGGGGATTTCCTCTCCTGATGGGCTAGAAAATGACGCGCAAAACGTCATCGATATTTCGTACGGCATGAAGGATGCCCGAGGCTGTAGCAGGTTTAAGATGCCTACCCCGTTTTTATTTACGGGTCGAAATGCCTCAATACGTTTTCCTAATGAGTTAAAGAGCTTCAGCAAGCCTTGTCCTCGCTATTTTAAGCAACTTCACATCTTGTTATCCTCATACAAAGAAACAGAAATGAGATCAATAAGGCTGAACGAAACTGTAACGAGCATCATGAGAGTAGGCCGGTGCCAGATCTCCTAATCAGACATATAGATAGTACTGTAGGAGAGCGGTGAGGCTTCCACGTTCCCGGAAAGCGGCACAAGGCGCTGGTCGCTCACAGTCAACCACTGGTAATCAGGCTGGAGATCCCGCAGTTTTCCGTCCTCAGGCGGCTTTGAAAAGGGAGTATTGCGGTAGACCACCTGAAGAATTGCTACACCGTAATCATCGCGGACGTCTACCAGATACCGTTTCACAAAGGTGTCAAAATGAATCCGGTTTTCATTCAAAAGCCTGGATATTTCTGCATGAGGCAGAGAGATCAGTACGAATTTGCTCACCCCCCGTTCGCTGATACGCGTGAGGGTGCGATCCTCTGCGCTGGCAACGTAGACCGTGGAGATGAAATGCATCTTTTTGAGGAACTGGGCTGCCACTATTGCTGCGGTGCGACGACCGCCGATAGAGTAATGAAATCCATAATTCTCAAAGAGCTTGCTGTGCAGGCTTTGGGCGTACTTCTCGCCATACTCGTAAAGCTCCTTAGGGATGTAGCGGAACTCTCGGGCCATCGCCTCAGTTGCATCATCAATGGGCCAGTCGATCCTCACGCGAAAGTGGGTCATCGCATATCGGTTTTTTCTCTTGATTGTCGGATCCTTCTGAACGAGAAGGGCATAGTCGACTGGCAGCAAGTCAAGAACGAGAGGTTCAAAGCCAAAGTTATCGAAGTAGCGCAGATTCTTGGTGTATCGTTTGTGGAGTTGGATATTGGCCAACTCTGCTATGCTTTCCTTAGTGACCTTGTTGGTGTCGAAGAAGCGAATATATTTCTTGTACGTGCTGGGGATGGTACCTTCGCAAAACAACACGAGAAAGTGGTTGTGAAGGATGTTCTCTTTCTCCACAACACGGGCCCGTGGCTTCAACTCCCGTTTGGTAACAAAGGGATATGGTCCACTGTTCAGCCGGAAGTTTTCGTATGACTCGACAAGGGCGTGCTTAACGAGGTAGGTGTCCATCTGATCCCGCAGCAACTCATAAACTGAGCGGCGGACTCGATCTTGCAAGCTTAACTGATACCGATAGGGCCACGTAGTCATCATCCTCATTCTCCCCTAATAGCTAAGGCCACCGGCGCGCCCAGGTTATTCTCTCGAATCAGATGCCGGCTGCTTGAATATATGTCCTCCTGATCAATCCGGTATACCTCAGTGTTGATTGTCTTGGATAGGTTCCCCTCTCCATTCCTAAGGAATTATGCAGTGTCAAAACATGCTGCATCTCGATGAGCTTATTTCACAATGAATTATATAATAATATCAGCATATTAAACTGTCAATAGATTTAATTGTGGCTGTCACGTTTTTTCGACCCCCACCTCCCCGATGAGCGATCAGTAGTACGTGAACCAGCTGGATTAACTGATGAGCAACAGCCCGTTGAAACCTTCATAGTCAGCAAAAATGCCGTGAGATTATAAGAGAACAATATTATTTTCTCGACACTTTGTGATCATATCGTCGGGCCAGATACCGGTTTGGATTTCGCCGATGTGAGCCTTTCGAAGGTACAGCATACAGAGCCGGGACTGTCCGATGCCACCTCCAATGGACAGGGGTAGTTCGCCATTGAGCAGACGCCTGTGGAACAGGAGATTCTTTCTTTTCATCTCACCCTTGATTTCCAGTTGTCTCAAAAGCGTGTCAGCGTCTACCCGGATTCCCATTGAAGAGAGCTCATAGGCAGTGTCCAAGGCCGGGTAATAGACGAGAATGTCTCCATTGAGTCCTCTAAACCCACCATCAAGGGGCGTGGACCAGTCATCATAGTCTGGGGCTCGACTATCATGGGGCCTGCCGTTTTTCAGGTCGCTGCCAATACCGATGATAAAAACGGCACCGTGTTCCTGGCAAACAGCTGTTTCCCTCTCTCTTGGCGCTAGGTCAGGATATTGTTCTTCCAGTTCTTCACTGTGTATAAAAGCAATCTCTTGAGGAAGGATAGGCTGGATAATGCTGTAATGATGGCAAACATATTTCTCTGTCCGCTTGATAACATCGTATATCTTTCGGACTATGTCTTTTAGAAATTCCAGGTTCCGTTCCTCTGGTGATATTACCCTTTCCCAATCCCACTGATCCACGTATAGTGAATGCAGGTTGTCTAGCTCTTCATCCGGTCGAATAGCATTCATGTCAGTATACAGGCCTTCACCGTGCTCAAAGCCATATTCGGCCAGCATCACGCGCTTCCACTTGGCAAGGGACTGCACTATCTCTGCACCCATACCGTCCAAAGCCTTTATTCTAAAAGAAACGGGTTTCTCAATCCCATTAAGGTCATCATTTATCCCCGTGCCTGCTTTAACAAATAGGGGGGCTGTCACCCGCATGAGGTTCAGCTCAAATGATAGATTGGTCTGAAAGAACTCCTTGATGAGACGGATAGCCTTTTCTGTTTCTTTCAGATCCAGGAGTGGTTGGTACTGGTTTGGGATAATTACGTTTGTATTCACTATCTTTCTCCTTCCTTTCTGAGGTGCATGCCATAGCAGTTGACTCTCATGGTTATTTCCTTATTCAGCGCTCCGCAGTAGCGCGATGAATAACTTGCTGACCCTATGGCCAGCCGAGCAAAACTGGGAGGGACCTTGAAATCAGGAATCAATGGAAAGCTCCAAACCTAACGGGAAATCCAAGATCATCTGGATTGAGGGTCCGGAAAGACACGTTTACCATGAAAGTATTCTCTGACCAGGAGAGACCACTCTTATAGGGAAATTTCTCTACAACCTCATTAACTCCATAACGGGCCAGTTCATCGACTGAGAGCCAGCGTGCCCCCTGTTTAAAGAAGGTCCGAGCATGGAGAATGTCATCGGAGAGGGCTTTTTGTGTTCTAGAGTAGGCTGTTTTCCAAAGGAGTTTCCCATCGGTGACACGTATGATATAAACTACAAGGGCTACGGATGCCGGACTGCTGGATGCCCGGGCAGTGCCAACTCTCTCTCTGTATCTCCATACCGTTCCAAGAATGACATGGTCGGCTTTCAATTTCTCACCAAGCCTTGTTGCAAGGGAACGGGGGGTGTCGATGGTGTGGTCTCTGGTGAGCCCTTCAGAAGCCCTATAAACCTCTTCAAGGGGAATCACCCGCTCACCCAAACGTTGTTCAAGGGCTTCCTGCATGTAACGGGTTAAGGTTGTGCCTGCCCCGCTTCTGACATCCTGGGTATTGAAACAGAGCTGAGAAACAGCACAGTCCAACGTAGCATTGATGGCCTCATCTATCCTTGAGTCATGCTTTCCTGTTAGGAAGGGCATCACAGCAATACTCTCCCTTCCGGTTTCTGGGAGCATGAGTTGATCATGAGTAGTGACAGGACGAGGCGTGCACCCGCTAATCAGCATAGTTAAAAGAGAACCGGCAACGATCATCCAAAAACTTGTTCGCTTCATTATGAGATCCCTCCTTGTTTGTCTCATACTATCAATTCCTTCACAGAATTCCATGCTTTTTTGAAACAAAATTGACAAACTCGTAAAAAGTGTTTTGCGAACGAGATTGGGCATTTCGGGAGAAAAGCACTTGAGATGTTCAGCGTTAAGAAATGCTAACTGTTTGAGGGCATTATACCGAGTTTTAGCATTTTAGCTGAACATCTTAAGTGCGCCGAAATGCTCACGGATAGAGCAAAATCGACTTTTTACGAATGCATCAAAATTGCTTGTCGTCAGCTGGGCTCAATCATTTTTGCATCTCAGATCCGTATATCTGGATAGTCCTCACCGCAGAAGACTCTCAAGCAGATGATAGCAATGTCCGCCCAATTCTTGTCGTGCGCTGAAGGTAATCCTTTCCCAGCCGAGCGTCAAGGGGCAAACAATGGGTGGTCGGAAATTACAAACGGTATCGGAATTTGCGATGGAGCGGGGTTTTGTTGAAGGAGGCTTTACCGGGGTGAGCGGAGTATGCGATTACGTTCCCGTTTCTTGGAAGGCAGACCCTTACGAGGTCAATGACTGGGACCTTAATCTGAGCCTTTCTTTCTCTCTTTTTCTCAAGGCCAACAATTTTTCCTCAAGGAGGTCTCTGAGTTGATGACAAAATCCATAGGGATAAAGGGAAAAGACCTCAGGAAGTCTGTCCTCCAGGCCATTGTAGAGCCTATCTGCAGTGGGATTTATGGAACCTAAGAGCCAATTGGCTTGTTTTCTGATTCTACTTCTCAGTTTCATCTTTTCTATCTTATCAACCTTGGGCGTGAGGTTAAGCTCATCCTCAAGCATCTTAAGTATTTCTCTTACATCACCTTTATCTAGCTTGACCATAAGTTATCTCCATGAATCTGAAATCCCGTCTTTCAGAGAGGAATACCGGGACTCCTCTGAGCAGAGACCTCATCTTGTATTTTCATCGACGTAAACATTCCAAAACTTTACCGGAAAATGGCTAAGAATCTGACTTCCATGGAGACCGCACGTATCTCAGCGAACTCGACCAGCGCGGGAGCCTCGGAACAGAAGAAAAAACCTCACGACCATCCTAAACCCTTCTCGGTTGTGTCCAATGCAAACAATAAAATGCTCTGCTTAGTAGAATGTGCCATCAGGGTATTCCATCTATATCTGACGGGCCTGAGTATTGAACCAGGACTATTAGGTAAGAGGTGTCAGGTGCAGTGAGGGGCACCTCGCATGCTCGCGCTACCATTGATCTAAACTCTGGAGAAGCTATATGTTCTCTTGCCTTTTCGC
>Ga0114919_10002688_pt1 | contig 14376 bp, 8 predicted proteins | sample BlataG_FD_88682 | JGI IMG/M metagenome (GOLD analysis project Ga0114919, IMG submission 88682) | Deep subsurface microbial communities from Black Sea to uncover new lineages of life (NeLLi) - Black_00105 metaG | ecosystem: Environmental > Aquatic > Marine > Oceanic > Sediment | place: Atlantic... | reverse complement strand
TCCAGAGGAGAAGCCTCCCTGTCCCTCTCCCCCCCGCCCCCCTCCTCCCCCCCCCTTCCCCCCCCCTCCCCACCAACTCTTTAACCTCCCCCCTTCCCCCCCCCCCCCCCCACCCCCCACACACGACTATCAGGCCATCTTTGAGTTCCTCAAGGACCCACTCTACCATCCCAACTACTACCTCTCCCTCCCAGATTTCCGCGACCTCACCTCCCGTCGTGTCAAGAAATACGTCGACCAAGCCTTCTTCTCAGTCTCCGACTATCTCAACGACCCACTTAAGTTCCAAGCTGGCCTGGAGTGCCTTTCTTTCTGCGACTACTCCCTTGCCATCAAGAGTGGAGTCCACTTCACTCTGTGCGGAGGTACTATTGCCAAACTTGGGACTGCGAAGCATCACAAGGAGTTCCTCCCTAAAATGGACACTTTGGAGCTGCCTGGCTGCTTTTCAATGACAGAGCTGGGCCATGGTTCCAATGTTATGGGCATAGAAACAACTGCTGTCTATGAACCTTCCACTCAGGAATTTGTAATCAACACTCCAACCAACCAGGCATCTAAATTCTGGATTGGAGGAGCAGCTAATACCGCCAAGATTTCCACCGTCTTTGCGCAGCTCACCGTCAATGGAAAGTGGCAGGGGCCTCATGTATTTGTGGTCAGGCTGAGAGATGATGGAGGGAGAATGATGCCAGGTGTATCTGCTGCTGATAATGGTCCTAAAATGGGTTTAAATGGAGTAGATAACGGTCAGTTGTGGTTTAACAATGTCAGGGTTCCTCGTGATGCTCTTCTGGACAGGTATGCTTCGGTTGACGCTGCAGGCAACTATTCCTCCCCTATCCCCAATATAGGCCAACGTTTCGGAACAATGGTAGGTGGACTGACCACCGGTCGCTTGTTAATCGCTCAAGGAGCAGTGGACGCCTGCAAGATTGGTGTCACCATTGCTATACGGTACGCCACGACCAGACCTCAATTTGGTGCCATTCCCGTAATGTCCTACCTTACTCACCAGAGAAGACTCCTTCCTGCCCTTGCCACTACTTATGCCATGCACCTGAGCATGATTAAAGTCAAAAACTTGGCTGTAAAGGCATCTAGCAGTGCAGATACAGCTAAACAAGTCCACATAATGTCTTCAGGACTGAAAGCGGCAGCCACATGGCACAGAGTGGCCATTTTGCAAGACTGCAGAGAGTGTTGTGGTGGTATGGGGGTGTTGGCTGCTAATAAGATAGGACCAATGTTGAATGATATGAACGTGGATACTACATTTGAAGGGGATAATACTGTGATGATGCAGCAGGTGGCAAAGCCACTATTGGAAGCTGCTGCTAAAAGAAGAAGTGGTGGAAACCCATCTCCTCCTCCTCCTCCTCCTCCTCCTCCTCCTAGATTCAATACTAATAGCGTGTCTTTGCAAGATGTCAAAGTCTTGCTGGAATGGAGACAGGCAGCCCTTACTGCTGAAATTGTCAAAGACATGGCTGCATCACCATCATCATTAGGTGAAAATGGAGGGTTTGATGATAATCTAGACAGAGTAGTCACATTGGGATGGGCATATGTCGACGCTTTGTCGTATGGTATTCTGCTAGAGGAAGCTTTACAGGCACCTGCTAGGCTGCGCCCTGCCCTAGAGAGGCTGTGTCTCCTGTATGGATTGAGTAGAATTGAAAAAGGGATGATCGCCTACCTGGCTGGAGGTGTGGTGCATGGGGAAGGGGGGGTGGGTGGTGTGAGAGAGGCGTTGAATGGGGTGTGTAGGGAGCTGGTGATGGGAGGAGGTGGGGAAGGAAAGGTGGTGTTGGCCATGTGTGATGGGTTTGGAATTCCTGATCATTTGTTGCAGGCACCTATTGCTTTTGGATGGGAGGAGTTTAAAGGATGATATGTGTATGGTTTTGTGTAGCAATTTAAGTTGCAGTAAGAGAAAAAAATGGTACGTTGGTTGGCGGGGCATGCTTAAAAGTTGCTGGTTCCACAGCAACGTCGGATTACTCTACTATTGATTCGGCCAGTGCATCGATGGTATACATATAGCTTTGTTACATCGCATAAAATCTGATATAACGAGATAAAATACAAATTGGGGAACCTCATTGGGGAAATCTCATCTGGATCATAGATATGCCAGACCCAAAGGTTGGAGTTGGTGTACTAATATGGAAAGATTCTGGTGATCACTTTGTTCTATTGGTGGGGAAACGGTAAGACAGCACATCACTTTCGACAGCGTCCTTCCCTTACATTTTCCAGGTTCTGGACACCCACTGACTCCGTTTGAAACACATCTTCACAGGTTGGGTTCTCACGGTGAAGGAGAGTATGCTCTACCAGGAGGCCATCTGGAATGGATGGAATCTTTTGAAGAATGTGCATCTAGAGAACTGAAAGAAGAAACAGGAATAGACATACCACCAGCACAGTTCACATTTGCATATGCAGTCAACTCTGTCTGGGAGGCCAAATGCTTTTTTGATGCAAATGGAATGACAGAAGGACTGCAGAAAGAAGCCCATTATGCCACCATCTTCATGGAGACCTTCTGTTCTCCTCTCAATAAAGAACCTCAGACACTTGAACCACTCAAATGTGAAGGGTGGATGTGGGTGAAATACGATGACATTCCAAGACCTCTGTTTCAACCGTTGGCAAGGCTGTTGACGAGTAAGGGTTACAGACCTCCATCCAAGAATCAGGAGGATGAAAACTGTCGAAAATTAGAAATATATGAGTAGGAATGAATTTGAGGTGAAAAAGTCGTGGTCCACAGGCATCGCTGACAACCTGGACGGCGACAACGACTTGCCAATTTTTTGAAATAAAATCGAGACTTCCGTTTTCCAAAAGATGTAATTTCATTGCCACATTAAATCTAGCGTGAATCTAGCGTGTATACTTTGCATTCTTTGCTTATAATACAGTATGGAAGAGTTGAGGGCGACAAAGCTATGGTTGCAAAAACAATTCAACAAGAGTGGGTGTCAATTGGAGCCCAAAGCTCTAGAGAAGCTAATCACCATAGTATATGAAGCATCCGACCCAGAAGAATTCATCCACGAATTCATAGATAAAGTAGATCAAGGTAATTCTCCCACTTTTTGAAAAATCACAAGTTCTCCCTGACTCTTTCTATCTCTTCTAACCATCTCTATCCCATTCCATACTGCAGTTAATGACACACGTCGTGTCACACTAGACGTCCTAGATAGAGTACTTGACGCATTACAAGGACGCACCCAGAAGCAAGAAGTCATCCAAGTGATCGACGCTTTCAACTCCCCCTGCTTCACCTATGATCCAGTTCACAAGCTCTTCCACACCAACTGCAAGCCTTCCACCCTCTACTCTGATGCCACCTCTAAGGTAGATGTATACACTAGAAGATACCATCTCATTTCACAGAGAATCAGAAGACACAAACTGTTCCGCCCCTCAGTCTGGGGATCGTCTGCAGCAGACGGCTCCAGCAACAACACAGATTGTGAATTAACAGAACTCAAAGCTCTCCTTGGCCTGGTCGGTCAGCCTAGATACGTACTTGGCTTCTTAACACAACCAGAAGAGAACAGATACTTCATTGAAGACTTATCCGCTCGTTTACCTTGTGATCTCACAGAAGCAGAACAAGCAGGAGGTCTGTTTACAGAAAACTGCATTGTGGTTGCAGAGGGGGAACTCACCCCAGCAGGCATCTTCAAAGTTTCAGCTCTAGGTCTCCCTCCTCCAGAAAGAAGAGCAGATTCTCTCACTGCTCTTCAGGGTCTAGATCTCTTTGGAGGGCGCATCCCCGAGGCAAGAGAAGTGGCTGCTTTCAGAGCTCACCATCCAGACGACAGAGTCATCTTTCTGTCTGATGTCTGGCTGGACAGACCTGATGTACTCGAGAAACTTTACACTGTACTCTCCATCTTTGCATCCATGCCACAGCCACCCAGCATGTTTGTCTTAATGGGTGATTTCCAATCGTGCAACAACAACACCAACTCCGCCTCAATCACCAACTATTCAAGGTTAAAGGAAGGCTTTGCTGCTCTGGGTAGACTGTTGTCTCGTCACAAGACCCTGATGGTCGACCATGGCTGTCAATTTGTCATCGTACCAGGCCCCTCTGACCTTTCCCCCTCCTCTGGATGCCTCCCCAAGGCGGCCATCCCTAGATCTATTGCTGCTCCATTACTCGATTTAGTACCTTCTCCAGATAACATCATCCTCACATCAAATCCATGCAGAATTAGGCATGGTGATAAGGAACTGGTGGTGTTTAGGGAGCAAATGCAACGTAGGTTTAGGAGGCTGGCTCTCCTACCACCAGTTGGACCCTCTACACCCCAAGCAGGACCTGGAGATTATGATGATGATGACAATCATGATGTTCATGATGTTCATCATACTACTACTACTACTAATGTTAGCACACCTAGTAGTATAGAAGAGTCACAACATTCATTTGATTCATTATGTTCCACAGTACTTCAAGAAGGTCACCTAATGCCCCTCCCATTGGAATACGCCCCTGTTCACTGGGAATGGGATCATGCACTGTCAGTCTACCCGGCTCCTGATGGACTGGTGCTGTCAGAAGGACTACCAGCAGCTACGCATGTGTTTGATAGGTGTGCGTGTATGAACCCTGGGTCGTTGGTGGAAGGGACATTTGGGGCGTACGTACCTGCTACTGGGGAGATGGAATTGTGTGATGCGTATATGCCCGATGATGACGATGGAGGGGAAGAGGAGGAGGAGGGGGAAGAGGAGGAGGAGGAGGAAGAGGAGGAGGAAGAGGAGGAAGAGGGGGCAAAATTGACACCAGAAGAGGCAATGTGGTGAGTGAGGGCTGCAATTGGATGGTTTTGCTCTCACCATGCTGGGCTGGCTTCAAACTTGTCCAGGTCTGCATAAGACGCTGGGCACCTTGTAAATGGTGCAAATGATTCTGTGGCATATAAATGGCCTGAAATTAAGTCAATTATAAGGAGAATACTGGATACAGGAATATAAAGTAGCTTTGCATTTTACTTTTTTGTTCTCGATCAGATAGCTTGACCAGAAGAGGTTCATGTATGGCTCCTCGAAACATTTGGTTGACGTGAACGTCAATTCACGGGCTAGATATCATGAGACTACAGAAAAAAGCAAATTAGGGCGTGGAATAATTACTGCTGTTGAAGGTGGCGTTCATAAACGTAAAGCAGTGCCTCCCGGCTATTTACAAGGCTACCTACAAGCAAGACAGAGACTAAAGAGCATGGGATTAGAACCACTAAAGCGATTTCCCATTACCAGTCGACACCACTCCGCTCACACTCACCATCACCTTCACCACCAGGCAACCTCCAACACCAATGTTGTCACCGCCTCCACCTCAGCCCCTCCACAACCAGCTGCAGGCCTCCTCAGTGAAATGCTCCCTCTCCTATTCAAACAAAGAAAGAAATACCTCCAAAGACAGAGGCTGCTCGGCACATCACAACAATACTCTCAGCAACGACCAGGAGAGCCTGCTGGCTTACTCTCTCTCCCCGAAGATGTTCTGCTCAAAATAGTATGCCACCTACAACATGATGAAATAAAGCCTCTATTCCAAGTATGCAACAGATTGAGTGAAACCTTGCACAACGCAATCAGATTTCACTTCAATTTTGCCACCCCCTTCCGGCCCATTGCGGAGATGGAGACGCAACAGCTGCCATGTGGTGGCATCCCAGGCAGGCCAGACAGGCAACGTAAGAGAGCTGTCACTAATTTATCTGCTGTTATGGCCAGGTTGAGTAGAGGAGGTAGAATGGCTGCAGTATCAGCTGCTAGAAAGAGTGGGATGGGGGGTGATATTACATCCAACGGTGCTGGTGGCAGTGGCAGCGGCAGTGGACCAAGAACGCTGACCTTTCGTGAACGGTCTTTTTCGAGGCCGTCTCCCCCTCTACCAATGTCCCATCAACAACAGCAAAGTAATGAACATCAACAGCAACAACACCAAGTACAACAACCTTTAGACAGACAAATAGCACAAATAAATAGTATACATCCAGACAGACACGCATCACCTGCTCTCTTGTTGCCCTCCCCAAACTGAGATGGCACTAGCTTGTTTATTTGTATTATACGAACATTTTATACTGGCATGACATGACATGAATGCTGTAGATAAACCTTATATTTAGTGTGTGAGTGTGACCTTACTTTCAAGTTGAATTGACATTATTGTGGTGTGTACCAAAATTAGTAGTATGAACAACAAAGTGGCGGGAATGCATACCTCCATGTAAATTAGTACGATGTTACGCCATCCTTTTGTTTCCAAAGATTAAGATTGATTTACATTACTGTGTGTAGCAATTTTCAATGGGAAAAAAACCACCAAGCTCCATCTCCCAATACAACCAAGCCCCAGGCTCGACTGTCGGCAGAATGATGAAAGAAACAAGAAAACTTTTCATGGAGATGATATTAAAAACAAGATTCATTCTCCCCTATTCTATTCTATTTATTTCTGCCCCAAGCAGCTACATTTATTACCCCCAACAATTATATAACATTCTATTATAGTTGTCGTCACTGGTACCTAAACCTATATATGTATGATTCACCAACCCCCTTTCCAATCCATTCCAAAAAGTAATACCAATTTAAAAACTGAAAAACTTTTAACTCTTCTCTCTTGTTATCTATCTCTCTAAAGTACTTCAGTGGCTATATCAACTAGCATGGGGGGTTTAATTACGAGTTCCTCTACTATTTCCTTTCACATTCATCATCTTTATCCATCATTCATTGAGACCAAGGGGATTTCCCCCACCGTCATCAAGTACCTACTTCTACCTACTTCTTATATTTAACTGAAACGATTGAATATGATTTGAACCCTTATTACCATCTCCTTCTCAGTAATAAGATCATCTCACGTCTACCTCCTCCTCAAGAGAGAGAAAGAGCGAGAGAGACATATAAAGAGAAGCTCAAGCAGCAGGGTTGAAAATGTAGCCTGGCAACTCTGCAGAGCAGGCCATTGTGCTCACCTTGCAGAACTTCCCACTGCCATACTTCTCCTTGGCAGCTGGCAGCTCCTTGCTAGTCTTGGAGAGCTTGAAGAGGGAGTGAACAGCCTGGGCACAATGCTGCAGCTCTGCTGGGGTGTAGCCGCTGTAGAAGGAGAGGGTCTGAGACCAGCAAGGCTTGCCCAGCTCCCACAAGGCCACCAAGACGCAGGATGCAGCAATGTGGGAAGGCAGATAGTTAACCATGCCATAATCCATGAGGCACAATTCAGCTAGATATGAAGCTAAGAATTCAAAAGTAAGATCTAAAGGGACTTCACCGGCAGCAGCCTTGATGAAACGGCGGAGGAATGTCTTGATGGTGGGTTGAGTGAGATCAAAGCCCAAAGTGTCAAGAACTTGCTTCTCGCAGGTCAACACCTGTTCTCTAGTGTACGTGTTGTCGGTGATGTAGCAGAACTCTTCAATCTGAGGAGCGTAGATTTCCTCGTACTTGGAGGCGATGAGCATACAGGACACGCCGATGAGCTGGAGGCGGTTGCGCTTGACGTCGACAAGGGAGAGGAAGCGGTCAAGGTAGGCGGCAGAAAGGAAGAGGGTCTCTGATGAGAGACGGTACTCTTGACCTACTTCTATGAGCCAGTCTACAAGGATGCTACGCATGATTGGGTTGATGTCAGTCTGGACGCTGTCCATGTAGGTCACGAGGGGACGGCGGCGGAGTTCAGACTGCGTGAGGTGATGGAAGATGAGATTGGCATAGCTAGAAGCAGCTGAAATGTCATCTCCATCGTGTGCGTCTATATCTACATAGCTGAGTGTGGTGCTGGTTGGGGTAACGGTGTGAGTTGCCTGTGAGAGTTGTGGTGGGGAGGTGGGTGAGCGGGAAATGTCAACGCGTGTGGCAGGAGAAGGAATGCTGTCCCAGGAAGGCAAGAAACTCCGGGTAAACGCTAAGAAATACTTACATGACCAGTAAAGGCACTCTGGAAGTGCTGATGGTGTGGAGAGCTACTGGGTTGAGCGAGAACAGCCTGTGGAAGGAAAATTGAAAATCAGGGTTAAGATCAGAATTTAGAGACACGGAAGGATTCGCAAGCCATCTAAATCTCCCTATGAGATGGTCATCTATGCATCTATACAATGCAAAAGCGGAATGATTGAAGCAATTGGTCTAGGATAGCCTGGAAAGATCATGTTGAAAAGTTGAATTTCAAACGCAGCATCCGGCCTCAACCCTTGCTCAATTGCACATGTGTAGTTTCTTACCTTGAGAGACACTTGTGACTCGCTTTCCTGGTTAGTGATCTCATTCAAAGCAGCCCTTTTGCAGCCAGTTGGGGATGTAGGCCCGCCGACTGAAGATCTTTTTTGCCTAGTTGGCGCTGCAGACGTCTCATACTCTACGTCTTGAGATGATGGTAGAGTGGGGATATCAATTGTGGTCTGCATATCTAATTATCCCGAGGTCCCTCAAGGTGGTTGTTGAATGCTAATTAAAGTACGCAACAGGCTGGTTTAGCGCAGTTGTAAGCAACTCAGAAGCTACAAATAGTATGTAAACGCTATTATGGTTGCAATTAACTACAGGTATGGGTTTTCAGCTGCAGAGTTGGAGCAATTTAAACTCCCTCTCTTTTTGGGAATTTGCCGCCAAAATTCAAAATATGATCATCCACTCGCATTGCCTGCTGGACTGTCTACTCATCCTAAGTCTCAGAAACACACACCCTGCCATGTTCCCTTGTTATGCTCTCCCTTACGATCAAATCACCACTAACTGGAACCTCCAAGGGGAAAAACAGATTTCAAAAAAGTCAACAAACAACCCCTTCACAATCGGTCAGACTGGCGTCTCTCCTTCTGCTCCATGTCTCAAAACCCCATTGCTTCTTCCCACCTTATCTTATCTTACTTCCTCTTCATTCTTATTCTAAATTACACATATATATCTTATATCTCATCATAATTAGGATTAATAGCCAACAACCGTTCCTGCAATACTCTCTTTGCATATTCACTCCCACCCTCCCCTTCCCTCTGCTCCGGCTGCTCCATCACCTCCAACACTCTATCCTTTTTAATCATATGTGTAATCACCTTCTCAGCCAGGCAAATCTCCTCAATTCCAGCTTCTCTATCAGTAATTGCATGCCGTGACGACAAGTAGTCAAAGTACCACTTGACCAAGTCTCTTTGCGCTACAACTGGGATGTGATCCCCAGCTGCTCCATATTCCAGTAACTGAGCGGTCCCATCATCTGCCATTTGTTTTAATCGCATGACTAGTAGGTTGCGGACGTTTTCATACTTGGCTCTTGGGAGCTTGGTTGGCTGACGGTCAGCAGCAGGTCTACCAGCTGCTGCATCTTCAGCATTGGTGCCTTGGTTTTCTTGATTATCCTGTCCATCGCCGTGCTCTTGCTCCTGTGGTGCTGCTGCTCCTGTTGTTCCTGCCCCTCCTCCGTCCTTTTGTTGCTGTCCCTCTTCCTGACCATTACAATCAGCTGCAGCTAGGTCTTCTGCCACCTCTTCCTCCCACATCTCATCCTCCAGCTCCTCATCTGGCCTCTCCACCGCAATAATAGAATTCTTCAACAACCTGTACGCCTCCTTAACATGCTCCCTCCTCACCTTATCACACAAATGCAACCTAGCCAGTGCCTCACTCAATCTGACCAGAGCTTCCAACTGACGTACTGTGATTCGATAGGCAGATGCGCCCTCTGAGGTGGCATCGCCCACCCTCAGGCGTTTGTAGCAAATGACCAACGTCTTTTGAGCGTCAACGGGGATACTAGGTCTGATCGCGCGTGCCATTTTGATGTAGCACTGCATCTTCTCTCTGCTGTATGGAGGACTTAGTGCTACACCTACCCCCATGTGAACACTGAGAATATGGGAAGCTATCTGGGCATCAAGGTGGGGATCAGGCTCATCAATCATGACATGCAGCAAATCAAAGCGAGAAAGAATAGCAGGTGGCAGAGCTACATTGTACTTTAATGGCTTGGATCTGTCATACCTGCCCGCTACTGGGTTGGCAGCAGCAAGAATAGAGGCACGGGCATTCAGAGTGGCTTGGATACCAGCTTTAGCAATGGATATAGTTTGTTGTTCCATAGCTTCATGAATAGCCACTTGATCCTTGACATCCATCTTATCGAATTCATCAATACAGCAGATACCGTTATCTGCAAGCATGAGCGCACCAGCTTCAATGCAAAACTCTCCGCTCTCAGAATCTCTGACAACAGTGGCAGTGAGACCAGCAGCAGAGGAACTCTTTCCTGATGTGTACACAGCTCTGGGTAAAAAGGCAGATACATACTTCAACAGTTGACTCTTGGCACATGCAGGGTCGCCTACAATAGCGACATTAATATCTCCACGCAGCTTGATACCTTCTTGTGTCTTCTTCTGCACTCCTCCCAACAGCATGAGCAGCACCGCTCTCTTCACGTCAGTGTGTCCAAATACATTAGGCGCAATTGAATTTGCCATGCGATCATACAGAGCAGGATCCACCTTCATCTCTTCCAGCGCTACTTGCTGTTCCTCTGTGAAATCAGCCCATACCTGGTCTGGTGTCTGGTCATCGTCTGCTCTGATATTGATCATACCTCCTTTGTAATCCACCGTCTGCGTACAGCTAGCAATGAAACACAAACGATATGTCAGCTCCCTGACACCAGTACGAGCTGGACCAGTGACCAGACCAGTCACACCTTCACCTTGAGCTGCACGATCTGAGCTTTGCTTGGCCTGCACTCGTTCTCCAGGAGCGGTGAGAGCTGCGACGTCTGGAACGACGACCAGCGTACCGGTGAAGACGGCCTTGTCACCTGGGCGGATGGTTTCCACTTGATCGTTACGTAAGATGACGTCCATGGTACGTGGGAGACACCCAGCTGGGACCTCTGCTGGGTTTTCTTGCACTTTGACCTTTTGCCAGTCTACAAAGATGGATTCATCCATGAGCAGCGTCCATTCCTTGGTGTTGAGACATGTCATATTTGGACAGATGCTGGGTTGGGTGAATTTAAACTGCTGTTCTACTCCTGCGACGACTGTATTGCAATGCTTGCATCGGAATGTGCCCAAGAAGAGCTCTGGACGGACGTCTGTCGTCCGAGTGACGGTGCCAATAAACTGAGAGAGCCTGCCGACACGGGCGCTCTTCAGATGTCTCAAAGGTTGATTTTCTTCAAGGTTGTAGAATGAGACCCAGAATTCCTTTTCACTGCCATCATCTCTCTCTACGTAGATATCTAGATGGTCTCTGACAAAGTCTCTGACTGCTGAGCGGAGGAAGGGCTCAAGGCGGTAGGTGGCGTCGGCAATGGCGGCAGCAAGAGAGGCGTCCCATTCGACGACGTGTTGGAAGTCGACGTAGATTGTGACCAATTCACGCTCTCTCATGATATCTAGTTGCTGTACGTATACTCTGGATAATTGAGATGGTGTACCTGTGCGTGCGTTTAAGAGGATGAGGAGACGTGAGAATGTATATGGCCTTGATCATTTTAAGATCACTCGATATTTTTAGACAGCACTCACCATCCATGCTAACTTGACCACTACGTTCTGGTTCTACATTAATTTCAAAGGCAAAATCGTTCAAGAATTCTAAAAAGCGAGCCTTGACGGTCTCACACACCTCAGTAGGTGCGTTTAAATTATTTATTGGTTGGAGGCCTGCGTGAAGATCCATCTAGAATAGGTGTAGCAGATGCCTTTTAGAATACAAATTGGAATCAAATTATTTGATCAGGAAGATTGCAGGGGGCCGCAATTTGATCGCTAAATATTTGAAATTTTATGAAGGGACCCGGGGAGTAGCAATGAGGAGCGAGTTCGGTGAGAGAGAGCAAGCACGCCCCTAAATATATATAATATGTTGCCTTACCACTGGAAGGTATCATCAGCCTGTGCTCTTACTATTGATGCAAGTTACAATGTAATATGACAAGGGTGATGTTTATATGTATGCCAAATCTTGTTTAGCAGGTGGGAAGAAAGCCCCACTGGGAGAGCCGCCTGCCAGACCCTAAAGACCCTAACTGTAAGACCGAGGATAAAACAAAGGCTCCCTCAGCCTTCTAAGGTCCACTTTGACGACTCTGTTTGTTCATATCCAACAAATCAAGAAATTTAAACCCCTCAATTAAATTCAACAACAACCTCCAACGGGTCGACTTCAATCTCCGAAAGCATTAAACCTATCGAAAGCTTAAAACCAACACAGTTCCATACTACCACTCTTTCATAATGGACTGGGAGAGCCATGGAGACCCATTTCTAGATAGCTGTAAGTAGATCCGAAATTTCCAATCCAGCATTAAGCCCCCATTTTCATTTTCCCTCCCCCATTAGACGTGTCGTTTCTAACTTCCCCCCACTCTCCACTCTGCAGATATCAACGATCTAGAACCTGAGAACAATGCATTCTTAGGCGAGCTAGATTTCACAGGTCTCGGAACACACGCCTTCCATTTTTCTCCTCCCGATTTTGCCAACCAGCTGGAGGAGACCACTATGGGCCTCAACATCAACCCTCCTACCAACACTACTACAACCAACACCAATTACATCAACCTTACTACCAAGAAGAATGCTCCCACCAATAAGAAGATTAATACAACTCTAAACAAGAGCTATCCTAAAGGCTACCAAAGGGAGGAGTATGATGACGAGGATGATGACAATAATAACGACCGTAATGGTATTTCAACTGCAGGTCTCACACCTGCAGCCAGGAAGGCAGCTATCCAAGAGAAGAACAGAAGAGCACAGCGTCGCTTCAGAGAAAGACAAAGAACAAGAGTTGCCGAGCTGGAAGAGCAAGTAGCAGAGCTCCGAGCAGAGATGGCTGTCCTTGCTGGTGGTAAAAAGGCAGCAGAGGCCCGTCTGATGGCCAGTCACTACCACCATCATCATTATCCTACTGACACGGCTACTGCTACTGCTACAGCAGTCCTGAACAATAACAACATTACAAACAGCGCAAATACAACAACAGCAGCCACAGCAACCACATCTTTACATCTCGACTCGGGAGCTTCCCTCTTTGAAGGTGTGGCACAATTTGACGATGACGATGTTGTCATCACACTTGCCTCTCTTCAACAAGAACAGCAACACGAACAAGAATACAATGCTGCTGCTCCCCCACAAGTCACAAGCAGTGTGACTGCTACTGATGGTACTACTACCAGCATCAAGAAGGGAGTAGCCTTGTCAGCTTCCCAAATCAAGTCCATAACTCCATCCGAAATGTCTAAACTATACGAGGCATATGTACATGAACTGGCTGCTGTGCTGGTTGAAGGGGAGAACAATTCCAAGGGTCTAGTGGCTGCTGGTACATTCACTGCTGATGCATCGACTGCTGCCGTCGAAGTAGGAAGGGGTGGTGGTGGGAGAATGGATCAACTGGTGCATGAGCTCCTACTTCTCATCACTCGTTTCTCTTTATGCAACCCCTCTGCTGCCAAGCAGTTTTCCTTCCTCAAGCTTGACGACCCCCTTTCAGCCACTGCTGAGAAAAGAGAGATGGAGGAGGAAGAGGAGGATGAATATAGACGGAATGAAAAGCTGGCATTAAAAAGACTTTCTAAAGTCACCAATGCACTGCAACTCACCCCAGCACAGCGTACTGCTATGGTTCAACTGAGGAGAACCTTCTCCCGTCGCCTGACGGAGATTGCCCAGGCCAGAGAAGCTTCCCTCTCCCTTCTCGCCACGGCTGCCCCTCCACCGCCATCTTCTTCCCTCATTTCCAACAGACAGGCTGCCAGGCAGTGGTTGAAAGCTCAGCATGCTGCAGAGAGCATCAGGCAGCTGATGAGGGAGGAACACGTCCTCACACTGGACCTCATCTCCACTGTGACTAAAAAAGTACTGAGCAGCAGACAAATGGCGCACTTGTTGATTCACAGTTTCCCATTTACGCCTGATTTTCTGTCGGTGTGTACTTGGGTGGCATCTGAAGAGGGGGATGCGGAGTCATTGATGGTTTTGTATGGTGCAAAGTGTTGGAGTGATGATGCTGACAAGGCATCTGCTAGAGTTGATTATGGTGTGGATGATGCCATCATTGAAGAAGGAGAGGAGGACGAGAAGAGGAGGATCAATGACAATGGAGGAATGAGGAAGAGCCAGCGCGCTAGGAAATCAAAGACAATTTTGAATGTATAAGAACAACAAGGAAGGGAAAACGTAGCGAATCCGTGTGTTTTTGATTATGAATCTATATAACGGGCAAAAAAATTGGGGGGGGGGGGGGGAGTGTATATTAACACCCCCCTATCATTATTTTTTGTGGTTTAAAACATCTTTTAGTTTTTTTTTTTTTTTTTTTGAGTGGTGT
>Ga0114919_10002686_pt1 | contig 14380 bp, 14 predicted proteins | sample BlataG_FD_88682 | JGI IMG/M metagenome (GOLD analysis project Ga0114919, IMG submission 88682) | Deep subsurface microbial communities from Black Sea to uncover new lineages of life (NeLLi) - Black_00105 metaG | ecosystem: Environmental > Aquatic > Marine > Oceanic > Sediment | place: Atlantic... | reverse complement strand
TAGACTGGCTGCTCCTATACTTAGTCAGGGTCATTTTAGAACAACTGGAATAGCTCTGACTAAGTACACGAGCATAAAACAAGACATAGACAATTTGAAAGATGTTTATTGGGGAAATGATAGAGAAGCAGCATATACTGCTTTGACAAAAATTCAGCTTGATGGAAGAAACATTGACTATCTTTTGATAAGTAAGAGTATGACCCAAAGATTGCCCGGTATAAGGACATATACTTTCAATCTCAAACCGGCTCCAGAGGATTTTTATATAAAATATGATGTCGACTCTAGATTCAGTAAGGTTTATTCAGATGACGAAGTTTTCATTTATAAAATTTCTCAAATCCATTAAAATTGATTGGTAATAAAATGTGGATATGTCACTAAAATATAGGGGTGAAAACAAATGAAAAGGATTCTTGTAATATTGGACCCTTGGAATAAAGCAAAAACAAGTTTGATTTTAGAGGTTGTGGATAAAATTAGGGTGTATTTTGAGATGGCTGTTTGTATTTTACCCACACTTTTAAAATTATCTAGAGAGAATGCTCTCAAAGTGTTTTCGTCGGATCAGGTAATTTCTGATATTCTAAATAGATATCAAATTCCTGTTATAAAGTTTGTAAAAAATGTTTCTGATACTCAGAAGTTGATAAAAATCAGTACATCTATGGCAAGAGAATGGCATCAGTATGAAAATCTGCACTCGCTAATTGATATTTATGGCGTAAATCTAGGTGAAGCAGTAGAACAAGAATTGGCAAACTTATTTTTTGCAACATTAAAGGAGTGCGATGCTATTGAGTTTTTAACTAACAAGGAAAAACCAGATATGATTTATATTCAAAACATCCACTCATGCAGAGGGTACATTACAAAAACTTTGGCAGAAAAATCAAATATCAAATGGCATACAATTGAACAAAATATTTATGCTGAAAATAAAATAAAGTTGATAAAACAAATTGCACACAAAAGGTTCAGATTTCAATTTCTTAATTTGATTATGGCACATCTAATACCTGATTTTTTTAATAAAGGTGATGGGGATTCTATTTTAATAGATGCACCATACACAAATTATCTTGATGCAATACTTCCGTTTGTTGGTATGCTAAAAGAAAAAGGCTATGGGCTATATGTATTAGGAAAAAAAACAGACATTTCAAAAAGATTCAAGGATTTTGAAAGGTTAAAATTAATAGAGGCAGATAAGAATGAGATGCATTTAGTTAACGAAAAAATACAGGTGATTCATAACAATGCTCACGAAATACTTAACAATGAATTTTTTAATAGAAAATTATACTATAATGGGATAAATCTCGGAGATGCACTTAAATGGGATCTTTATGCTATTTTTACGGTTCGTTTTCCACAATTGATGCAAGATTTAATTCGATATAAAAACATACTGAAACTCACAAAACCAAAAGTCATTCTAGTGGGTGATGATAGGGGCCCATCGTCTGTTCGATCACACGTTATTTTTGCAAAGTCTCTACAGATACCCGTAATAGAAATTCAACATGGAATATATTCATCTACAACCCCTTTAGTCAAACCAATTTCAAACAAAATCTGTGTTTGGGGCGAGTATGGGAAAGAATCTCTAATCCGAGCGGGAGCAGAAAAAGATCAAATTGTGATTACCGGAGCTCCTAAGTTTGATTCGTTGTGTGGAAAGAAACTCAGCGCATTTTCCTCTAGAGCTAAGAAAGTTCTCCTTTTTGCAACGCAACCGCCAGAAGAATCAAATTATGAAATAATTCGAGAAATTCTTCCGATATTAAAAAAAAGAAACATGTCATTAATAATAAAACCGCATCCTGCTGAGAGTTATCGAGCATACCATAATTTTGTTAAAAACTTAAATTCAGATAATAATGTGATTGTGAAGAAGCCTGATGAAGGCACAAACGAACTTATTGTACATTCAGATATTGTAATGATACGATCATCTACAGTAGGTATACATGCAGCCATATTAGATAGAAATATAATATTTTTAAATATTGCTGAGAATACTGACATACCCTATCGAGAAATTGGAATTGAAGTCAAAAAAATAGGCGACATTTCTGAGGCAATAGATAATCTATTATATGATGAGAAGATTTGTATATTGATTTCAGATACTCGTAAAAAATTTGTTTATCGACATACGTACGTAAAAGACGGAAAAGCATCTAAAAGAGTTGCAGATTTGATTATGCAGATGATAAAAGAATCAAAGAGGGAAAAGAAATGAAAAAAATAATTTCGATAATTCCAGCCCGTGGAGGCTCAAAAAGAATTCCAAAAAAGAATTTAAAACTATTAGATAGAAAACCTTTAATTTATTACACTATACAAAAAGCCTTAAAATCAAGATATCTGGATAGAATAATTGTCTCAACAGAAGACGAAGAAATTGCTGAAGTCTCTAGAAAGCATGGCGCCGAAGTTATAGAAAGGCCAAAAGATCTGGCAAGAGACGAGTCTCCAACAATTGATGCTATACTTCATGCATTAGATTTTCTTGGAAAAGATGGATATGTGCCAGAGATTGTTGTTCTTTTACAGCCCACCTGTCCATTACGCAATGGACAGGATATAGACAATGCTATAGAATTATTTCTAAAAAAGAACTGCGAGTCCGTTGTGAGTGTTTGTGAAATTGGACATTCTCCATATTGGATCTTCAAAATTGAAGATGAGTATTTAAAAGCCATTTTTGAAGAAAAATATTTAAAGATGAGAAGGCAGGATCTACCAAAAGTATATATGCCAAATGGTGCAATATATATTTCAACACCTGAAAATCTGCGAAAATATGAAAGTTTCTATTGTTCTAAAATCATTCCTTATATGATGCCGATTGAAAGAAGTATCGACATAGATAATGAAATTGATTTTATATTAGCAGAACTGGTGATAAAAAAATATGGATTTGAATAGTATCTTGAGTAAGGTAATAAGGAAAGTAGATGAAAACAGCAAATTAAATAAATTTCCCCATAACACAGAGAATGGAAAGTGGGTAACCACTAATGATGGCTATTGGACTGGGGGTTTTTGGACTGGTTTACTCTGGCTTTTATATAAAAATATTGGCAATGAGAGATATAAAAAAGAGGAGCGGATGAAAGCTTGATATGGGGAGATTATTTCTTTGTAGAGGCTTTAATGAAAGTTAAGGTGGAATTAGAATGAAAAAGATTAGAATAGGCAATAAATTAATAGGTGAAGGAGAACCATGTTTTATAATAGCAGAGGCTGGTGTTAACCACAATGGAGATGTTGAATTAGCAAAAAATTTAATAGAGGTTGCAAAGAATGCTGGTGCAGATGCCGTAAAATTTCAAACATTTAAAACAGAAGAAATTGTGACACAAAATGCTGAAAAGGCAGGATATCAAAAGGAAACAACTGGAGAAGGCTACCAATATGAGATGATAAATAGTTTAGAGTTATCGAAAAAGGAGTTTGGGGAATTAGCTGAATATGCAAGAAAAAAAGATATTATGTTTTTATCCTCACCTTTTGATAGTGAGAGCGTTGATTTGCTATATAAATTAAATGTTCCAGCCTATAAAGTAGCTTCTGGAGAGATAACTAATTTTCTCTTGCTTGATTATATAGCACGTAAAGGAAAGCCGATTATTCTCTCCACTGGTATGTCTACGTTAGGAGAAGTGGAAGAGGCTTTGAATGTTATCAGAAGTGAAGGAGTTAAGGATGTCATCTTGCTTCATTGTGTGTCTAACTATCCTGCAAAGATAGTGGAGGTAAATCTAAGAGCTATGCAAACTCTAAAATGCGCTTTTAAATTACCTGTTGGTTTCTCTGACCATACCTTAGGTATCACAGTTCCTATAGCAGCAGTAGCTTTAGGTGCTTGTGTAATAGAGAAACATTTTACTTTGAATAGAAATTTACCAGGACCCGATCATAAAGCATCTTTAGAACCAAATGAACTAAAAGAGATGGTAAAAACCATTAAAGATGTAGAGAGAGCTTTAGGAGATGATATAAAAAGACCTACGAAAGAAGAGAGAAAAATAAAAAAGGTTGCGAGAAAAAGCATTGTGGCAAAGGTTAATATACCAAAAGGTACTATAATTACAAAGTGGATGCTAGCAATTAAAAGGCCTGGCACAGGGCTAATGCCAAAATACATAAATAAAGTTATTGGAAAGAAAGCGAGAAGTGATATAAAAAAGGATGAGATATTCTCATGGGATACTGTAATATGGGGTGAGTAAAATGATTAAGGATGAGAAGCCTAAGAATATACTTGCAAATGAATCTAATATTGGGAAGAATGTCGTGATATCTCCAAGTGTAGAAATCATTTGCGATAGAATATCTATTGGTGATGGGACTGTGATAGTTGGTGATACAAAAATTACGTGTAAAGAGTGTATTATCGGGAAAAATAACTTTTTTAATAGTATTTGGATTGAAGGTTCGTTAAATGCAGGGGATACGAAAATAAAGATTGGAAATGAAAACTTAATACTTCAGAATACTAGATTAAATTGTAATGATTATTTAGAAATAGGGGATGATGTAAATATTGGTCAATATGTCTCTATTTGGACACATGCATCATCTATGAATGTGCTCAATGGGTATCCGTTTACTAAAGCACCTGTAATAATTGGCTCGCACGTTTGGATTACTGCAAGGACTACTGTTCTGCCTGGAATAGAAATTGGTCCTCATGTAATTATTGGTAATTCTTCTGTAGTAAATAAGAATATACCAGGAGGTTGTTTCGCTGCAGGCATTCCTGTAAAAATTATAAAAAAGAATGCCTTTCCAAAAAAGCTAACCGGAGATGAAAAAAAGAAAATAATAGAGGATTGTATTAGAGAGTATAAGAAACTATTGAAACTAAAACCCTTCTCGGCAAAGTTACGAATATTTGATGAGCTGTCAATTGAATTTGTTGTTAGTGATAAAAAGATTATTTTTTACTGCAACACAAAAGAAATAAAAGGAGAGTTAAATGAATACTCGGAGGATTTTAGAGATTTTCTAAGGTATAGAGGAATAAAGTTCTTTACAACCAAACCATTCAAATCAATTTTACCCATATGGTATACTAAAGCAATAAAAAATAAATAATCGGGGGTAAAAAAATGAACGTTTTAGTAATAGCTGCACATCCTGATGATGAAACTATAGGAGCGGGGGGAACAATTACAAAGCATGTTAAAAAAGGGGATGGAGTTTATCTTTGTGTAGTTACAAAAGCATATCCTCCAAACTGGTCAGAAGATTCCGTAAAAGAGAGGAGAAGAGAGGTACTTGAAGTGAGCAAGATTCTTGGTATAAGAAAAACATACTTTCTTGATTTACCTACAGTTAAGCTTGATACAATACCTCAAAAAGAATTAAATGATCTGATCTCCAATTGTGTAAATGAAGTAAAACCAGATGTAGTGTATACTACCCATGGAGGTGACGTTAATAAAGATCACCGCTTAGTTTTTGAAGCAACAATGATTGCGACACGCCCTTCTCCAGAAAGTCTGATAAAAAAAGTACTTTCTTATGAATTACTTTCATCTACCGAGTGGACATTTGGTCTTACAGAACGTCCATTTGTCCCAAACGTATATGTGGATATATCAGACACGTTAGAGAATAAAATTAAAGCTATGTCTATTTATAAATCTGAATTAAAAGAATACCCTCATCCCCGTTCTTTAGAAGCAATTTCAACACTTGCAAAAAAAAGAGGCACCGAAGTAGGGTTAAAAGCCGCAGAAGCATTTATGCTTATAAGAGAGATATCTGATTAATGGTGAAAATTGATGAGAAAAATTATGGTGATTACAGGAACGAGAGCAGAGTATGGAATACTTAAACCTGTACTGAACGCAATAAAGCGACATCCACAACTGGATCTCTCACTATTAGTAACAGGCATGCATCTTTCCATTGAGTTTGGCAACACGGTTAAGGAAATAGAAAAGGATGGGTTCAATATAGACTTCAAAGTTGATATGCTGTTAAGTAGTGATACTAAAGAGGCTATGGCAAAATCGCTAGGTATAGGGATATTGGGGGTGGTACAAGCAATTGAAATAGCTAAACCTGATATGACACTCGTCTGTGGTGACCGAAATGAGCCTTTTGCAGCAGCTATTGCCTCTGCTTATCTAACTATCCCTGTAGCACATCTTATGGGGGGTGATACAGCAATAGGTAGCAACATTGATGACTCTATTAGGCATGCGATTACTAAATTTGCTCATATTCATTTCACCGCAACAAAAGGACATGCAGAAAGAATAATCAAAATGGGTGAAGATCCTTGGCGAGTTCATGTAGTAGGTTCTCCAGCAATAGACTCGATTTTATATGGAGAAAAAATTCCTTCAAAAGACCTTGCTAGAAAATTTAATTTAGATTTAAAAAGCCCGATTATTTTGATTGCACAACATCCAACGACCATAAATGCTAAAAATGCTCCAAATGAGATCCGAGAAACACTTGAAGCGATAGTTGAATTAAAACATCAAACCGTTTTAATATATCCAAATGCAGATGCTGGTGGTAGGAAAATGATAGAAGTAATCAAGGAATATAAAAAATATCAGTTCATTAAGATGTTTAAAAGTATTCCACATAAAGAATATCTAAGTTTGATGAAAATAGCGAGTGTTATGGTTGGAAATTCAAGTAGTGGAATTATTGAAGCTCCATCTTTTGGCTTGCCAGTAGTTAATATAGGGATAAGGCAACGAGGAAGGCAAAGAGGAGATAATGTAATCAATGTAGGTTATAATAGAAAGAAGATTAAGATGGCAATAGAAAATGCCATCCGTGACGAAAAATTCCTGGAAAAAGTAAAAAAATGTAAGAACCCTTATGGTGATGGAAAAACATCTGAAAGGATAGTGAAAATATTAAGTGAGATTGAACTTACTCCAAAATTGTTACAAAAAAGAATAATTTATTAGAGGTGTGGTAAAAATGAAATCGATTGCTATTGTTGGGGCAGGAGGGTTTGGTAGGGAAGTAATTGAAATTTTTAAGGATCAAAATAAAAAAGAAAAAAAGTGGAATATATTAGGTTTTATCGATGACGATAAGGATTTGCATGGAAAGATTATCAACAATTATCCTGTATTAGGTGGGTTGGAATGGATAGAAGAAAATAATAATGAAGATCTAGGTTGTGTCTGCACCGTAGGAAAACCTGAGATGAGAAAAAAGGTAGTTGAGAATTTTAAGAGGATGGGTGTAAAATTTTATAATGCAATCCATCCCTCTGTAATAATGTCGGAATTTATAGAACTTGGTAATGACGTGATAATTTGTGCCGGAACAATATTAACAGTAAACATAAAAATAGGTAATCACGTAATCATTAATCTGAATTGTACAATAGGTCACGATGCAATTATAGAGGATTATTGTACATTAAATCCTACCGTTAAAGTCAATGGGTATAATCATTTATCCGAAGGTGTATATGTTGGTACTGGAGCGACTTTTATACACGAAGTATCTGTTGGCAGTTGGTCAACAATAGGTGCAGGTGCTGTAGTTATTCAAGACATACCAGAGGATGTCATTGCTGTAGGGATACCGGCAAAAGTTATAAAGTACAAAGAGAAACGATTGAAATGAAATGGAAAATACCTTTATTTAAAATATATTGGGATGAAGAAGACGTAGAAGGTGCAACTGAAGCAATCAAATCAGGAATGAACTGGGCGGTAGGTCTCAATATAGATAAATTTGAAAAGATGATTGCCAAATATATAGGAACAAAATATTGTATTGTTTTTAATTCGGGCACATCCGCGCTCCATACAGTGCTTTTAGCTCATGGCATTGGAAAGAGCGATGAGGTAATAGTTCCCTCCTTTACTTTTATTGCTACAGCTAATGCACCTCTTTTCGTAGGAGCAAAACCTGTTTTTGCTGACATAGAAAAAGAAACGTTTGGGCTGGATCCTATAGATGTTGAGAAAAAGATCACAAATAAAACAAAAGCGATCCTGCCAATCCACTACGGTGGTTGTCCATGCAAGATAAAGGAACTGAAAGAAACAGCTGAAGATCGTAACCTGCTTTTAATAGAAGATGCTGCCGAATCCTTTGGTGCAAAAGTTGGTGATAAAATGGTAGGAACATTTGGCGAATCTTCAATGCTAAGTTTTTGTCAGAACAAGATAATCACCACAGGGGACGGCGGGGCGATAGCAACGGATTCTAGTGATATCTATGAGAGATCGAAATTGATAAGATCACATGGAAGACTTGAAATATCAGACTATTTTTCATCCATCGGTTCTATGGATTACATAACATTGGGATATAACTTCCGCATGTCGAATATTATTGCTGCATTAGGAATCTCACAGCTTAAAAAGGTAGATAAAATTATTGAAATCAGGAGAAAAAATGCGAAATACTTAACAGAACGATTGAGAAAAGAAGTAAAAGATGTGATTCCACCCAATCCGCCTGATGCCTATTATCACGTATATCAGATGTATACAATAGTAGCAAAGCACAGGGATGAATTGATGAATTATCTGGCATACAAAGGAATAATGACAAAAATTTACTTTGCTCCAATTCACCTTACCCATTTTTACAAAAATGTTCTAAAATACAGATGTAAATTACCAGTTACTGAAGAAGTGGCTAGTCAGATTCTGACTCTGCCCATGCATCCAGATCTTACAAAGGAAGAAATGGATTTTGTGATTGAGGAAATTAAAAAGTTTTATGAGGGGGTATAGTATGATAAATATTGATGGCTTTTACAAGGACAAAGTAGTGCTTGTAACTGGTGGAGCTGGTTCCATAGGTAGCAAACTTGTTAGAAAACTCTTAAAACTTGAACCAACGGTCGTAAGGATTTTGGACAATAACGAAACTAGTTTATTTGATTTAGAACAGAAACTGCAATCTAAAAAAATAAGAACATTTGTCGGGGATGTGAGAGATAAAGAAAGGCTGAAGAGAGCAGTTGAAGGTGTTGATATTATATTCCATGCGGCTGCTTTGAAACATGTTCCTTTATGTGAATACAATCCATTTGAAGCTGTAAAAACCAATGTAATTGGGACTCAAAACTTGATGGACATCGCTATCTATGAAGAAGTTGAAAAGGTGATACTTATAAGTACAGACAAGGTAGTAAATCCAATGAATGTTGTGGGTGCAACAAAACTACTGGCTGAACGTTTAACGCTATCCGCAAATTATTACAAGGGGAAGAGAAAAACTGCATTCTCATGCGTAAGGTTTGGGAACGTGCTGGATTCAAGAGGTTCTGTTGTGCCTCTATTCAAGAAGCAAATAGAAAAAGGTGGGTCTGTAACAGTTACAGACCCAGAAATGACACGGTTTGTTATGAGCATTCCAAAAGCAGTTGAATTGATACTAAAAGCAGCAGAGATGGCTAAAGGTGGAGAGATATTCATACTCAAAATGCCAGCGTTACGTATAATCGATCTGGCAGGGGCAATGATCGAAGAGCTATCAGCAAAATATGGATACAAGTCAGAAGAAATCAAAATAAAAATTATTGGAAAAAGATCCGGAGAAAAATTATACGAAGAATTAATGACAGAAGATGAAGCAAAGTATGCATACAAAAGCGAGGAGATGTTTGTTGTTTTGCTACAAACCGTCGAGACAACGGGCAAGCTATCATATAAGTTGCCGGATAATTTTAAAAAAGCACAAACGAGAGAATATTCTTCCAAAGATGTAAAGTTGCTTACCAAAGAAGAAATAAGGTCATTGCTTAACGAATTAAACCTTGAATAGCTCTTTAAAAAACTTAATCTCTTCTTTTTTAATTCCTTCTAACACTAATAAAATCGTAGCATAAACAACTGCACAAACTCCGATTTCAATCAGAATATTTAACACTCCCACAGGATTCCATTTAACAATCACCAAAGACATAACAATCGAAGCAAAGATGCTTTTTGCTATAAAACCAAAATCAACATCAAATGTAATATACCTGAATGAGTAATGTGCTGTGAGAATAAAAGCAAAAGCAAATGCAAGCAACGTAGTAATTGCAGCACCTATTATACCCATGTGGGGGACAAAAACGATGTTTAAGCCAAGATTTAATATTGCTGCCATAACCCATATCTTTCCCGTAATCTTTGTTTTCTTCTCCAAAACAATTACCTGCACAATAACTGCATATGCTCCAAACAACAAAGCACCCAAAGCTACAAATGGCGTTATCAAATATCCCTGCAATGCAATTTCTGGTGTAGATAATATCATTAACATAGACTTTGATAAGAGAGATAAACCAAATGCAGATGGTATCGCCAATAATAAGAAATATTTTAATGAATATTGTAAGATGGTTTTTACTTCTTTCATATTATTTTCATCATAATATTTAGATAAAACAACAGGTAACATAAAAATAAGTGGTGTTATAAACATGGTGATAATATTGCCCAATGCATATCCAGGAGAATAATATCCAACAAAAACTGTACCCAAGAATGTACTAATAATATAACGGTCACTCGACTCTACTACCCAGCTTGATAAATTTCCTGGAACGGTAGGCAAACCAAAAGCTAAATATTCTCTTATATTTGTGAATTTAGGGATCTTGATACCAATCTCTGAGATGATAAGAGATATCATAATTAAAAATACAGCAAGTCCTGAAATTAAAAGCCCGATTACGGCACCAAAAATCCCGTAGTCGGATAAGACTAAATAAGCAACTAAGGCAACATTGAGGTATGTCCGTATAAATAAAAATATAGAGTATCGTTTTATCTGCTGAAATGTCCTGAAAAAATTGAGGAGAAGACCATTTAAACATTCGATAAAGACTATTAATGATAAGATTCTTGCAATAGTAAGATTATTATCAAATAAGCTCGCTGCGATTAGTCTTGATAGTAAAAATAATAAAAAGGATGCGATGGCACTTGTAAATATGACAATAAAAGCAATGGAATAAAATCCTTCTTGAATTTCTTCTCTCTTTCTTGCTGATGCTAGGAATCTAACCATTGTATATGGCAGTCCAAGCATTATAACTGTTGGTATTAAGCCAATGGTAACATTAATTTGAACCCAAATCCCATAATCTTGGACAGGAATATTTTTTGTTAAGATTGGCAGTAAGATGATTCCACTTAAACTTACAAGAAGGTTTGTTATACCTATTAATCCTATTCTCTGTGTGAAGAGTTTATGTTCGTTCATTGTTGTAACCTTGATTTCTTAGATACCCCATTGTTAACTATTTATCCATCGCAACTTTTCTTACTGTTAACTGCTACAATCCCAAATCACTAAAAACACCAAATATTCCAGTGAAAGCAAGAGCAAAGATAAAATTCCAAATCCTTCTACTCCTAAATAACGAGCAATATATATAGAAGAAAAAGCCAAATATCTTATTAATAATATTAGCAATAAATAGTAGTCCTGTATTTTTAAAAATTCTTTGAATGGTGTTCATATGATATTAGTCAAAAAAAATTTATGTTTAATTTCTATATAATGTAATTTTACTCTAAAGTTTAATTTCAAGTTGAATATATTAATTTGATAGAATATTTTACTATTTAATACAACTCTTTTATTATAAAATATTATTCTAATGAATAGAAATTTCTTGTTTTTAATAATTATTAATTTTTTCAGTAATCAAAAAAACAAAAATAATTTTAATTAAGAGAAAAGATATCTTTAAATAATAAATAAAATTAATGGTTAAACTATAGTTAGGTTATTTAAAAGAAATCTAAATTAAGATAAAATTAACAAATTGAATAAAGATATTATTTAAAGGAAAGTTAAATTTGAAATTTGAGATAAAAAGAGATTATATATGGGTAAATTTAATAGTTTTAATATTAATTATAATTATTTCTTTAATTCCTATTAAACCTGTTAGGATTGTTCTTGGTCTTTTATTCGTTCTTTTTTTACCTGGGTATATTTTTATCGCTGCTCTATTTCCTAAAAAAGGTGATTTAGACAGTATTGAGAGAGTAGCATTAAGTTTTGGGCTTAGCATTGCCATTGTTCCTCTAATAGGCCTTATTTTAAATTATACTCCCTGGGGAATTAGACTTTATCCTATTCTATTTTCTATCTCAGGCTTTATTTTAATATGTTCTATTATTACTTGGTATAGAAGAAATAAGATTTCTGAAGAGGGAAGATTTTTGATTTCTTTTGAATTTGATTTTCCAAAGTGGAAAGCAATCGGAAGATTTGATAAGTTTTTATCTATTATTCTTATAATTTCTATAATATCAGCTATTGGAATGTTAATATATGTGATTGCTAAACCAAAAATTGGGAAGAGATTTACTGAGTTTTATATCTTAGGTCCTGGTGGAAAGGCTGATAATTATCCTAGTGAGTTAACTATTGGGGAAACTGGTGAGGTGATAGTGGGAATTATAAACAGAGAGCATGAAGATGTTAACTATGGTGTGGTTATAAATATGGGTGGTGAAGAGATAAATAAACTAAGTTCAATATCACTGGCTCATGATGAAAAATGGGAGAAAAAAGTTAACATTGTTCCTAAAGAAATTGGTGAGAATATAAAGGTTGAATTTTTGTTATTTAAAGGTGAAAGTGAGAATATAGAGCTATATAGAGAACTTCACTTATGGATAGATGTACTGAGATTTAAGATGAATAAAATAAATATTTTATAAGTAAAAAATTCTAAAAAGGGAATTTATTTTTTTGATAGTATTTATAAAGGAGAGAAGTTTGGATTGTGATGTGTTAGTAATTGGTGGAGGACCAATTGGAAGTGCTGTTGCAAGAGATATAGCTAAAAAGGGATATAAAGTTGTGGTTTTAGAAGAGGATGATGAGATAGGAAAGCCAGTTAGGTGTTCTGGTATTGTTTCACCTAAGCTTATTTCTTTAGCAAATGTATCTGATGAGATTGTGTTAAATGAATTAAATTGTGCCTATATCAACACAATATCTGGCAAAGAATTACTTATAGGTGATAATGAGACTCGTGCAGTGGCTATTGATAGAGAAAAATTAGATAAACTCTTAGCTGAGCAAGCTATGCGTAGTGGTGCTAAATATATCATGAAGGCAAAAGCTGTTGGAATTGATGATTGTGAAAAAAGTGCATCAAATGTTTTTTTAGATAATATAGTTGTAAATTTCTTAAGAAATGCTAAAGAAGAAAAAATTAAAACCAAACTACTTATTGGGGCAGATGGTGTAGATTCTGATGTTGCAAAATGGTTTAATTTAGAAGGAGTAAAAGAAATCATAAATGCGCTTACTTTTGATATAGATTCAGATATTTGTGATGGAAATTCTGTTAATTTGATGGTAAGTAGAAGTTATACTCCAGGTTTTTTTACATGGATAATTCCTATCAACAGTAAAAGGGTAAGATTTGGTATGGGAATATCTTCCAACTCCAATGGGTCGCTTAACCAATTTTTTAATAGATTAAAACAACTTAATTTAAAGCCTTTTTCCCATATATTTAAGAATTTAAACAGTAATAATATATCTGTAGGAAAAATACCATTAGGTTTAATTAAAAAAACTTATAGTAATAGAGTAATGATAGTGGGGGATGCAGCATGTCAGGTTAAACCACTTACAGGTGGTGGTCTTTATTATGGACTCATAAGTGCTAAAAGGTGTGCACAAGTAGCAGTTGAAGCATTAAATAAACAAGATTTTTCAGAAGGTTTTTTATCAAAATATCAAAGACTTTGGGAGAAGGATATTGGAACAGAGATTAAGCAAGGACTTAGACTTAGAAATATATTTTTAAATCTAAATGATGATGATATTGATGAACTTTTAGATACATTTGGGCAAGAAGAGTTTATAAAAATTATAAATAGGTATGGAGATATCGATTTTCCATGGGGACTTGCTTTAAAAATTATTGCAAAAAAGCCTTACATTTTAAAATATCTTAAAAAATATTTATTGGATTCTAAAATAAACTTACCTAATCAATCTTAATAAGAAATGATAGAATCCTGGGTTATTGCTTCCTAAAAATTTCTTTTAAATTATTTCTGGCTATTTGATGCTGAACTGTTTGTTCTATTTTTAATTATTTTAATGATTCTTGCAGCATTTTATAAAGAAGAGCGTGAAAATATAAGTAATTTTATTAATACTTACGACGGTAAGATTCCAATTTTATTATCAATTTTAATAGGAGTGATAATGTCATTATTTATCACAACCTTTTCACCATATCCTTATACAAACGCAGTAGATTATATTTTCCATGATTATTGGTCATTTCAACTAATTGAGTATAACTTTTTTTTGTTCTTGAAAGCTTATTTACTTACACACTCTATTCTATATTCAATCCCAACATTGATTTTTAATT
>Ga0114919_10002684_pt1 | contig 14388 bp, 14 predicted proteins | sample BlataG_FD_88682 | JGI IMG/M metagenome (GOLD analysis project Ga0114919, IMG submission 88682) | Deep subsurface microbial communities from Black Sea to uncover new lineages of life (NeLLi) - Black_00105 metaG | ecosystem: Environmental > Aquatic > Marine > Oceanic > Sediment | place: Atlantic... | reverse complement strand
AGTATCATCACAACTTGTCTCAATTGCTAAAATAATCATAAATTAATAATATCCTTGTTCTTGCCTTTTTTCAATTTTTGAGATAAAATAAAGGAACATTCGGCCCCATCGTCTAGTGGTTAGGACACCAAGCTTTCAATTTGGCAACACGGGTTCGATTCCCGTTGGGGCCACATGCAAATAAATTCTCTTGAAATTACCAGGGCTTTTCAAATAGATTCTGCCAAAGATAGAGCCCTTTTTAGATTCTTTGAAATTCTTCCCGGGCTCTTATCCTGGTCAACTATTTTTTTTGCCTTTTTATTATCTTGCTTTTACCCAGTTGGGGTGGCTATTTTTATAATTTGCTTTGACTTTTTTTGGCTTCTTAGAATTATTTATCTTTCTTTTCACCAGATAGTTAGTTTTCAAAGATTAAAACAAAACCTTAAAATTGATTGGTTTAAAAAACTAAAAACTGATTATCCTCAAACATCCTGGCAAAGCATTTATCATTTAATAATTTTGCCAACCTATAAAGAAGGTGCAGAAATAATTGCTTCTTCTTGTGAGGCATTAAATGGTTGCTATTATCCAAAAGATAAAATGATAATAGTTTTGGCTATTGAAGAAAGAGGGGGATTAGAGGCCCGTCAAATAGCCCAAGAAATAAAACAAAAATATGGAGACAGGTTTTTCCGTTTTCTCATTACTATTCACCCCAAAGACATAGAAGGAGAGGTGGCCGGTAAAGGATCAAATGTTGCCTGGGCTTTAAAAAAGGCCCAAGAAAAAATTATTGATCCTTTAGTTATTCCTTCAGAGCAGATTATTGTTTCTAATTTTGATATTGATACCAAGCCCTATCCTTATTATTTTGCCATTTTAACCTGGAACTACTTAGGTGCTGAATTTCCATTAAAATCAAGCTATCAACCAATTCCAATTTATAATAACAATATTTGGTCAGCTCCCGCTTTTTCCCGGATAATAGCTACCTCTGGCACCTTTTGGCAAATGATGCAACAAGAAAGACCCGAACAATTAGTTACCTATTCTTCACACTCTTTTCCATTTAAAATTTTTACAGAAGTAGGTTACCCCTCTAAAATGGTTTCCGATGACTCTCGTATTTTTTGGAAATCTTACTTTTATCACAATGGGGACTATCGGACCATTCCCCTTCATTATCCGGTTTCTATGGATGCTGTAATGGCTAGAAATCTTTATTTAACTATTGTTAATCAATATAAGCAGCAAAGACGTTGGGCCTGGGGAGTAGAAAATATTCCTTACATATTTTATAACTTTTGGAAGAATAAAAAAATTCTCCTTAAAGAGAAATTGCGCCACTCAATGGTTATTTTAGAAGGTTTTTGGTCCTGGGCAACATCAGCTTTATTAATTTTCTTTTTAGGCTGGTTGCCCCTTGTTTTTGGGGGAGCAAAATTTAACGTTAGCCTGCTTTCTTATAATCTACCCCGCTTGACTTCAAACTTAATGACCATAGCTATGATTGGGATGGTAGTTGGAGCCATTATTTCCCTTTCCCTCTTACCTCCTCGGCCTGCTCGATACAATAGATGGAAGAATGTTTCAATGGTTTTTCAGTGGGTGTTGTTGCCCCTAACTTTAATCATCTTTGGAGCTTTTCCTGCTTTGGATGCTCAAATTAGATTAATGTTGGGTAAACGTCTTGGCTTTTGGCCCACCGAAAAAACACGTAAATAGTTAATAGTTAATAGTTAAACAATCGGCAATTAGCAATTAGCAATTGACAATTAGCAATTTCTATTCCAGGTGGATTCTTTCTCTAAATACTTTTAATCTTTGCCTCAACAGGGGGTATTTTTTTAATTCCGGGTCCTCGCTTAATATTTCTTTGGCTGTATTTCTGGTTTTTTCAACTAAAAATACATCTTTTAAAGAAGCCATAGACAAGTCAGGAATTCCCCATTGGCGAGAACCTGAAAACTCGCCTGGTCCCCGAATTTCCAAGTCCTTTTCAGCTAACTTAAATCCATTTTCAGAACTAATTAAAGCTTTTAATCTTTGATTTGTTTTTCTTGCCGGAGAATCAGTAAATAAAAAGCAGAAGGACTGATGATTTCCCCTTCCTACCCTTCCTCGAAATTGATGAAGTTGAGCCAAACCAAATCTTTCTGCTCCCTCAATCATCATTACCGTGGCATTTGGTACATCAATTCCCACTTCCACCACCGAAGTTGAAACTAAAATATTAGTCGAGCCTGCTTTAAAGCCTTTCATTATTTTTTCTTTTTCTTCGGTCTTCATTTTTCCATGTAACATTTTTACTTTTAAATCAGGAAAAATCTTTTTTGATAATTTTTTATATTCTTCCTTGACCGCTTTTACATCCGCCCAACTCATTAGGCCTTTTTTATTGCTTTTTGTTCTTTGTTCATCATTGTTCGCTGGCTCTATTCTCGGGCAAATTACAAAAACCTGCCTTCCCCTTTTTACCTCTTTTCCGATAAAATCATAGGCCCCCTTTCTTTTTAGGGGAGGAATTATTTTAGTAATCACCTTTTTTCTTCCCTTTGGCATTTCGTCAATTAGAGACAAATCCAAATCTCCATAAACAGTCAGGGCTAAGGTGCGGGGAATAGGGGTGGCTGTCATTGATAACAAGTGAGGAATTAATTTTGCTTGCGAGCCTGTGCCTTGGCAAAGGCAGGCTCTTTGTTTTACTCCAAATCGATGTTGCTCGTCCAAAATTACCAAAGCCAACTTGCTAAACTTTACTTTTTCCTGAATTAAAGCATGAGTGCCAATTAAAATATCAATCCCACTACCCTTTATTTTCTCTAATAATTTTTTGCGAGAAATTTTTCTATTATTTAATCTGCTCTCCTTACCCGTTAAAAGACCAATTTTTAACTTAAAACTCTTTAATAATTTTTTTATTTCTCGAAAATGCTGATTAGCCAAAATTTCGGTTGGAGCCATAAAAGCCACTTGATATCCTGCCCCACAAGCATTTAGAGCCGCCATTACAGCCACTACTGTTTTTCCAGAACCAACGTCACCTTCTAACAACCTATTCATGGGATGTTGTTTTTCTAAATCTTTTAGAATTTGCCAGGCAGATTTTTTTTGAGCGTTTGTTAATTTAAAAGGTAAAGAATTAACAAATTTTTTTATTATTTCAAGATTTAAAGAAATAGCAATTGCTTTTTCTCGAGCCAATTTCATTCTTTCTCTTAAAACTACCAAAGAAAGGATAAAAAGTTCCTCAAAAGAAAAACGCTCCTTAGCTTTTTTAGCCAATTTTTTTGAATCTGGAAAATGAATTTGCCAAAGTGCTTTTTCAAGGGATAAGAGTTTGTGTTGTTGTATTATTTTTTCTGGAAGAGAGTCGGAAAGTTCCTTTTTAAACTTAACCAACAAAGGCCTTAAAATAAATCTCAGCCACCTGGAAGAAAGCCCCTCTGTTTCTGGATATACGGGTACTAATCTTCCTGTATGAATTAGTTTTGAATTTTCTCTTTTGAACTTTGAGATTTTTTCATAAGCCGGACTTGATAAATATAAACCATCTGGTCTCAAAGCAAGCTTGCCGGCCAAACAGACAATGTCTTTGGGTTTTAAAACATTTGTCAAATAAGGTTGATTAAACCAGACCACTTTAATTGCTCCTGTTTCATCTTTAACCAGGGCCGTGGTTAGAATCATTCTTTTTTTCCAAGTCCTGCTATTTTTTATTTCCATAATTTCTCCCCGAATACAAACAACCCCTCCTATCTTTGCTTCAGATATAGGAATTATATTTGAAAAATCCTCATATCTATGAGGAAAATGCCAGAGAAGCTCACGGACGGTTTGGATCCCCATTTTTTTTAACTTTTTTTGATATTGAGGACCAACACGAGGAATTTCTTTAATAGGAGTAGCTAAATCCATGTGCCCTCGAGAGGAATCGAACCCCTATTTATGGCTCCGCAAGCCACTGTTTTATCCATTAAACCACGAGGGCATTTTTATTTTAAAATTAACACAAAGCGGAGAGGGTGGGATTCGAACCCACGTGCCCTATTAAGGCTCTAGTTTTCAAAACTAGTGGAATTAACCGCTATCCGACCTCTCCTCAATTTCAATTTTGAAACAATGGCGGAGGAGGTGGGACTCGAACCCACAAATCGCTTTTTACACGATTACAGTTTAGCAAACTGCTGGCTTACCATTCGCCGCACCCCTCCCGTTCTTCAATTTTACCCTTCAAAATCGATTAAGTCAACCTAGTTAGCCGCGGCCTATAATTATTTGGACATTATTTGGACATGCGATGTCCAAAGGTGTGTCCAAAGGTGCAATATCAAGAAAGTGTTTATGACAGATTAATTAATCTATAAATTTTCCGAAATTAACTCCCCTTTTATAACTTCTAAGCCATTCAACAAAATCTTTTTTGAATTTTTTCTCATCAGTTTGAAACAATTCATAGAACAGATTTTTGTTAATCAACAATGGAAGATTTATTTTGCCAATCAAGTCAGGAAAACTCGACCACTTATAATTTTCCAGATAACTTATAACTTTTTCCAAATTTTTAATTCCAATTTCTTGCCAATTAGGTTCAATCAGGTCGATTGGGTTTGCCATAATATAAAAGGGAAGATAAATAAAATGAGCATCGCGTCTTATCAAAATTATTTTTGATCTTCCTTGAAACAATACTCCACTTCTGTCTTGTTTTTCATTGATATACTTGGTATAACCTCCAAAGATTTTTCTAGAAAAGAGACTAGTTCCTTTATTAATCTTTTCCATGACTAAACTATGAACATGATTAGGCATTAAGCACCAAGCAAGGATATCAATTATCATCTTATTGGACATCGCATGTCCAATAGTGCGAACCTTGGAGCGTTGAGGATAAGGAAGAGAGTAGGTAGTATTATTAAAATCATAGAGGTTGTGAGCGAAGCGAAGGTAATCTTTTTCTGAATAAAAAATTTCTTTCTTGTCTACTCCTCTATTTAGAATATGAAATATGTCGCCTTCCATAATAAACAAGTAATAATACCAATTTGGACATGCGATGTCCAAATGTTGTTCAAACATTTTAGCAAGCTCGGGTGTTGATTAAATTTTCAATTAGAAATTTATTTTTATCCCCTGGCCACTACTATTCCTATTACTTCTTTTGCTCCTGCTGTCTTTAAAACCCGGGCGCATTCTTCCATGGTGGCGCCTGTAGTATAAACATCATCAATTAATAAAATTTTCTTTTTTCTAATTTTCTCTTTATTTGTTATCAAAAAACTTCCCAAAACATTCTCTTCTCTTTCTTTTCCCGAGAGTTCAATTTGAGAAATAGTTTCTCTTATTTTTATCAAACAATTAGAAAATAGAGAAACTTTCAAAAAGGAGCTTAGCTCCTTAGATATCGCTTCTGCCTGATTAAAACCCCGCCACTTTAATCTTTTTTTGTGTAGAGGTACTGGGATTAAAACAAAACCAGAGGACCCTTCAAAAAATGATGGCGGGTTTTCAATTAACTGAAAATGATTTATTATTAATAAAGAGAGCGTTTTTGACAGCTCTTTAACGAAAGGTTCGTATTTAAAGTTCTGGATTAAATTTTTAATCAAAAAGCCCTGATAGGGCAGGGCCCAATATAAATCTTTGAGTTGTTTTCCGGAATATTTTTGGTGTTCTTGTAAAATACTAAGAATGCTTCTACAATCTTCACAAAGATAGCTGCCTTCTTTTTGACAACCAAAACAAAACTTAGGAAAGAAAAGATCGAGTAAAAATTTTTTAACATTTGAAACCATACCCCTTTCAATTCTATAATGATATAATATAATGATATAATATAATGTATAGAAACAAAGGTTAAATAGTTAAAGAACCTACTTACCATTATGCTTGCACTTCCTTTTAAATTTCCATCTTCTTTTAAAATAATTCCGAAAAAATCTTTGGGCATAGATATAGGAACTTCCTCTATTAAAGTAGTTGAGCTGTCTCGCTGGGGAGAAAGAAGAAAATTAGAAAATTATGGGGAGATGTCAGCCAAAGCCCTTTATGCCAAACCCTTTAGGACATTTGAAAAGAGCACTCTTTTGTTTTCTGACCGAAATGTTTCCCGAGCGATTCAAGCAATAATAGAAGAAACTAAAATTAAGACTCGCCGGGCCATATTTTCTATTCCCGACTTTTCTAGTTTTTTTACCAATTTTGACTTACCCCAAATGACAAAGGAAGAGTTAGGGCAAGCAGTAGTTTATGAAGCCAGACGACATGTTCCCATACCATTGGGCGAAGTAACCTTAGATTGGCAAATAATTGATGGTCAAGTTTCTGACCACCAAAAAACAGGATTTAAAATTCTTTTAGTAGCTGTTCCTAATGAAATTATAAATCAATACAGAGTTATTGCCGAAGCATCGGGCCTTGAACTTTTTGCCCTGGAAGCTGAAGTTTTTGGTCTTTTACGCTCTTTGATTACCCAAGAAGAAAAAAGACCCATTGCTTTAATCGACATCGGAGCTCAAAGCACAACTTGTAGCATTATTGATAATCGAATTTTAAAAGTATCTCACAGTTTTGATATATCGGGGAATCAATTGACCGATGTAGTAGCCAAGTCATTATCCATTGATTATACAAAAGCAGAAAAACTTAAAGCAAAGTATGGACTTTTAATTAACCAAAAAATAGAACTAGAAGAGCTCAAAGAAGATAAATCTTCTTCTCGCCCCGAGCCCCGTTTACGGGGCGAAGGTAGAAAAGAGCGCCAAACGCTCTTTGACCCCTTCGCTAACGCTCGGGAAGAAAAAGAAATTAGAAATATTTTACTTCCTTTGATTGATATAATTTTAAGAGAAATTGAAAAAACTTGTAAAAATTTTTACCATACTGAAAGAAAAAAAATTCAAAAAATTATAATAGCGGGCAGCACCGCCCTTCTTCCTGGCTTGAAAGAATATTGTCAAGATTATTTTAAAAAAGAAGTTGAAATTGCCAATCCTTTTTCTAAAATTTTTTACCCCCCGATTTTAGAGGGAACTTTAAAAAAAATGGGTCCCCCTTATGCCATAGCCATTGGTATGGCCTTAAGAGGATTAGAATAAATTTATATGATTGAAATCATTCCAAAACCAGCCCAGAAATTACCCCTTTGGCAAAACATTCTCTTTTATTTCTCTGTAGCCATTTTGATAATTTCTATTTCTAGCTATTTTGGCTTAAACTACTTTCTGGAAAAATCAGAGAGAGGACTCAAAGACTTAGAAGAGTCCATAGCCGAAGAAAAGACCTCTGAAGAAATTGCTTTAGAAGAGAGGGTTTTTAACCATCAGAAAAAAATTCAAGACTTCTCCACTTTAATCGATAGACATCTTTATCCTTCAAAACTTTTCGATTTTTTCCAGGGACTTTGCCATCCTGAAGTTTGGTTTTCCAAATTTAATTTGAATTTTAAAGAATACGCCCTGGTGGTTTCTGGCCAAGCAGAAAACTTTTCAGTTCTCGGTCAGCAACTTTCGGTTTTTCAACAAGAAGATAGAATTTTAGAGGTGGACTTGTCTCAGATTAATATTGGGAAACAGGGAAAGGTCGATTTTGCTTTAAATTTTTCCTTAGACCCCAAGATATTCAAATGAATCGACCAATTACAATTATTGTTTCTCTTCTTCTGGCTCTGGTTTTGGGAGTGGTTTTAATCTATCCCAGATATCAGGATTTACAATTTATCCAAGAAAGAATTGAAGAGAGAAAAGGCGAGCTTCAATCTAAAGAAGAATATTTATCGAATCTTAATGAGGTTTCAGAAGAACTTAAAAAATATGAAAGGGAGCTGTCTATCATTGATTCGGCCTTGCCTTTAAACCCTTTCCTGCCCGCTTTATTTGATTTTTTACAAAAAGCGTCTTCTCAAAGCGGTTTGATTTTGAAGGCAATGAGCCCTGTCTTAGGTCTTCCCCCCAAGGGTCTTAAAGAGACCAGGGTTAATTTAAAGATGACAGGCCCTTATACCTCTTTGAAGAGTTTCCTTTCTGTTCTTGAAAACTCAGCCAGAATAATTGAATTAGAATCTCTTTCTTTTTCTAGTTCGGGAGAACTAAGCCCTTTTGACTTTAACACAGCGATAAAAGTATATAGTTATTAAATGGCCATTACTTTTTTAGAAAAAAGAAAAAAGTTAAGAGAATTAATTCCGGTGGTGGTGGCAGCAATTTTAATTAGCGCTTTTATCCTTTGGCGAGGATTTTTCGTTAAAGGGGAACCTCAATTACCCGGAGAACTCCTTGAAAAACCGGCTAAAAAGATAGAAATAAATTTTCAGGTTCTAAAACATCCTATTTTTAAAAAATTGCAACTTTTTGAAAAAATACCTGTTTTTGAACAAGATTTAGGTCGGGAAAACCCCTTCCTGCCATACTAAAATGTCACTTATTAACGAATTAGTAAAAAAGGGAATATTGTCAAAAGAAAAAACCTTTTCTTTGAAGCTTGAAATTAAACAAAGCGGCAAAAAAGAAGAAGAAGTGCTTTTAGAAAAAGGGATTGTTGAGGAAGATTTTTTGTTTAATCTAAAATCAGAAAGTTTAAAAATACCCCTAAAAAAGGTTGCTGCAGAAGATGTTTTATTAGAGGCCTTAGAGTTAGTCCCGGAAGAGACGGTTAAACACTACAAAATGATTCCTTTGACAAAAAAGGACAATATATTAGAAGTAGGAATGATTTATCCCGAAGATTTAAAAACCCAAGAAGCTTTAAAATTTTTGGCCCGTCAGGGAAAATTCACCTATAAAGTTTTTTTAATTACCCCGACTACCTTCACCAATATTTTGAAACAGTATCGCACCTTAAAGCGAGAAGTGGGAAAAGCCCTAGAGGAGTTAAAGATAGAGTTAGAAGCAGAAAGACTTAAAGATAGGCCTCGGACTTCAGCTGAATTTGCCAGATTAGCCGAGGAAGCTCCAATTACTAAAATTGTGGCCGTCATTTTAAGTGACGCTGTAGAAGGTAAATCTTCTGATATCCACATTGAACCCCTCCGAGAGAAATTAAGAGTTAGATTTAGATTATTGGGGATTTTACATTCATCAATTTTTTTACCCCTTAGAATTCATCCAGCAGTAGTGGCAAGGATAAAAATTCTTTCCAATTTAAAAATAGACGAAACCAGGATTCCTCAAGGAGGAAGGTTTTCTACCACTATTAATGGTAGAGATATTGATTTTCGAGTTTCTACTTTTCCAACCATTTTAGGTGAAAAAGTAGCCATAAGGGTTTTAGACCCCACCACGGGCTTAAAGACTTTTGAGCAATTAGGACTGAGAACGAAAAATATCCAAATACTAAAAGAAGCTATTGAAAAACCTTATGGGTTAATTTTGGCTACCGGTCCCACCGGCTGTGGTAAAACCACCACCTTGTATGCTATTTTGCAACTTTTAAATAAAGAAGGAGTAAATGTCGTTACTCTCGAGGACCCGGTAGAATATTTTATTGAAAAAGTTAATCAATCTCAGATTCAACCAGAAATTGATTATGATTTTTCTCAGGGGCTTCGTCATGTTGTAAGACAAGACCCGGATATTATTATGGTTGGTGAGGTTCGCGACCCAGAAACCGCCTCTTTGGTTATTCATGCTTCTTTAACCGGGCATATTGTTTTATCAACCCTACACACCAATAATGCCATTGGCGTGATTCCTCGATTGATTGATATGGGAATTCAGCCCTATTTAATTCCTCCAACCTTAAGCATTGCTATTGCTCAAAGATTGGTTAGAAGGTTGTGCGACAACTGTAAACAAAAATTAAAACCCAAAAAAGAAATTAGAAATTTAATTTTAAAAGAAATTGAAAACCTTTCTCCCGCGGATAAAAAAAATATTAAAAAACCCCTAACAATTTGGGAACCCAAGGGCTGTAAAAAATGCGGCAACTCCGGTTTTTCTGATAGAATTGGTTTGTTTGAAATTTTATCAATGACCGATCAACTTTCTGACATAATTTTAAAAGAACCCTCGGAAACCAAGATTTCTGAGGAAGCAAAACGTCAGAGAATGATTACTATGAAACAAGACGGTATTTTGAAGGCTTTGCAAGGACTTACTACTGTCGAGGAGGTGCTGAGGGCAGCAGAAGAAAAATAAATAGATTGCTAATTGCTAATTGCTAATTGCTAATTGCTAATTGCCGATTGTTTAACTATTAACTATTAACAATTGACTATTAACAATGATAACCATTTTATTAATTGAAGATGACCCCCTTATGATTGATATCTATACCACTAAATTAAAAGAGGTCGGTTTTGCGGTTGAGACAGCTATTGATGGTAAAGAAGCCCTAAGAAAAATAAAAGAACAAAAATTTGACCTTTTGCTTTTAGACATTGTTTTACCTCAGCTCAGCGGTTTTGAATTTCTTAAAGCAGTTAAGTCATTCCCAAAATTTGACTCTTTACCAGTGATTATTCTCTCTAATCTCGGTCAAAAGAGAGAAGTAGAGAAAGGGTTAGGCCTGGGAGCAATAAAATATTTAATTAAAGCCCATTATACTCCGAGCGAGGTAGTTGCGGAAATAAAGCAAGTACTGAAGTGAGGGCGAAAAGAGATTTATCTCTTTGAGTAAATTAATATATGAATGATTACGCTAAACAATTAGAGGAACTTCTTGAACTAACCATTAAAGAACAGGCCTCAGACTTGCACATCTCGGTTGGGCATCCGCCGGTCCTTCGGATAGCCGGGAAATTAGTTCCTCTTTTAAAAATGAAAAAACTATCTTCAAAAGATAGCCGGGGGCTGGCCGAAGCTCTAATGAATCAAGAGGAGCTTGAAAGATTTTTAAAAGAAAAAGAAGTTGATTTTTCTTACAATTTTAAGGAAAAGGGTCGCTTCAGAATTAATATTTTTTTCCAAAGAACAGAGGTTTCTTGTGCTCTGCGTTTAGTTCCGGCTAAAGTACCCACCCTTGAAGAATTGAATCTCCCTTTGATTTTACACCAATTTACCAGATACTCTCAGGGATTTGTTTTAATTACCGGTCCCTCCTCGCACGGAAAATCTACAACCTTAGCTGCTCTAATTGATGAAATAAATCGCAGCAGGGCTTGTCATATAATTACTATTGAAGACCCAATTGAATATGTTTTTAAAGACGACCGGGCAATTATTGACCAAAGAGAGGTTCATCAAGACACTTTTTCTTTTGCCAGGGCCCTTCGTTCCACTTTTCGTCAGGACCCAGATGTGATTATGGTAGGCGAGATGCGAGACCCAGAAACTATTGCTACTGCTATCACGGCAGCTGAAACAGGTCACTTGGTTTTTGCAACTTTACACACTAATTCGGCTGCTCAAACCATCCATCGGATTGTCGACAGTTTTTCCCCCCAGCAACAGCAACAAATTAGAGCTCAGCTTTCGGGTTCTTTATTGGGAGTGGTTTCCCAGAGATTGCTTCCCAGAATTAAAGGAGGATTGATACCGGCGACTGAAGTAATGATTTGTACTCCGGCTGTAGCTAATTTAATTCGGGAGAATAAAATTCACGAATTACCCTTAGTTATTGAAACTTCGGCCGAAAGAGGAATGATATCGCTAAATAGGTCTTTAGCTAATTTAGTAAAGCAAAAAGAGATTTCTTTAGAAAACGCTCTTAATTACTCTCTTTCCCCAGCCGAACTGAAAATGTTAATAAGATGAAATTTAATTATCAGGCACGCAATAAAAAAGGTGAAATTTCCTCAGGAGTGGTTGAAGCTTCTTCTAAAACAGCTGCAATAGTTCTTTTACAAAAACAAGGATTATATGTGACTATTTTGGAAGAAACGGAGCGACTTCCAATTTATGCCAGACGCATAAAAATTTTTGAAAGAATATCAAAAAAAGATATTGTTTTATTTTCTCGGCAACTTTCCATAATGTTTAAATCTAAGGTCCCTCTTGTTGAGACCTTACAAATTTTAGCCACTCAAACCCAAAATCCCGATTTGAAAGAAAAAATTTTTAAATTGTCTGAAGAGGTAGAAGGGGGAACATCTCTTTCGGGGGCTTTAAACAAATATCCCAAAATTTTTTCTTCTTTTTATGTATCCATGATAAAAGCAGGGGAGGCGTCTGGCACACTTTCCGAATCTCTTGAATATTTAGCCAAGCACTTAGAAAGGGAGTATCGTTTAACAAGCAAAATAAGGGGAGCAATGATTTATCCTGCCCTAATTCTTTCCTTTGCCCTGATAGTTCTTTTGTTAATGATTTTTTTCGTTATCCCTCAACTGGCAGAAGTTTTAAAAGAAAGCGGACAAGAATTACCGGCTATCACTAAAATAGTGATGGATTCATCCGATTTTTTTAAAAAATGGAGTTGGATTTTCTTGGGGCTGGGAATCGCTTTAATAGTTTTCGTTTTAAGATATTACCGAACCAGAAAAGGAAAGAGATTTTTTGATGGACTATTTCTTGGGACACCAGCGATAGGCCCCTTTTTAAAAATGGTTTACATTTCTCGTTTTGCCGAGAACCTCTCAACTTTAATTTCGGGTGGTCTACCCATTGCTCAGGCCTTGGAGATTACGGGCAACATTGTTGACAATTCTATTTATAAAGAAATTATTTTTACTACCAGAGATAGAGTAAGAAAAGGAGAGCCGATTTCTTCTACTCTAGCCCAGGCACCCAACTTGTTTCCGCCTATGTTTTGTCAAATGACTTTAGTTGGTGAAAAAACCGGCACCCTAGACAAAACTTTAATGGATGTGGTTAGTTTTTATCAGGAGGAAACAGACAGGGCGATTGATGCCCTTTTAAGCGTTCTGGAGCCCCTATTGATTATGTTTTTAGGATTAATTGTTGGGGGTTTAATGTTTGCGATTCTAATGCCCCTTTACCAAATGGTCTCTTTCTAAATTTTCCACTTGATAGTGTTCTATATGGACTGTATAATTAAAATAATGAAAAAAACGAAAGAAGCATTCACTTTAATTGAGTTGTTAGTGGTTATCGCTATTATAGGAATATTGTCCACCACGGTTTTGGTTTCTTTGGGTGGAGCGAGGTCAAAAGCCAGAGATGCCAGAAGAGAATCTGATCTTAGACAAATTGTTTTAGCCCTGGAATTAGATTACTCAGACGATGAAAGATACTCTCAATCAGTTGACATGCCAACAAAAATTCCCTGTTCCAATGCTGACTGTACTGGTATTAGAGACGGCAGATATTTAGATCCTGTTCCAGAAGATCCCCAGGGAGGAGTTTATGGTTGGATAGAAAATATTTACGGCACCACTGGGTGCGATGACCAACATTATTGTGTTTGGGTTGACCTAGAAGAAAATGGATTCTTTGCCGGCTCGGAAAAAGGAACTAGAAAAGTGAATACAGAGCGTGATAGCTGTCCTTGTTGGTAAAGATTTAAAATCAAAAAAGGTCGGACTTAATAACCAATAACCAATGATTAATCACTATGCAAATTGCAATTAGAAAAAAAGCCATGCCTGCCGGCAGGCAGGGGTTTACTCTCATTGAGCTCTTGGTAGTTATAGCCGTTATTGGGATGATAGCCTCCATTGTTTTAGTTTCTCTAGGTCCAGCAAGAAAAAAAGCCAGGGATGCTAGAAGACAAGCTGATATAAAACAGATTAATTTAGCCATGGAAATGTGTTATGATGATTCAGCTTGTACTGGACCCGAGCAGCATCCTGATAGTGCCGCCGGAGCTAATAATATCGATAAAATCGATACCGACAGCAATCCATTATATTTAGATACCCCAGTAGATCCCTTAAATTCCTGTCCCCAGTGTTATTATTGGACTAATGGAACCAACCAACATTACTGTGTTTATGTTAAATTAGAAGCCGAGAATGTTTATTTTTGTGCTTCCAACAAAGGAGTTGCCAAGGGGACAAGCGCTACGCCCACTAATACTAATTGTTGCGGGTATGATGTAACTAAATAATAGTGAAAGCGAAGTTTCAAAAAATCAAAGGTCGAGCCTAATCATAGTCAATAATTAATTATTAATAATTATGCAATTTTCAATTAGAAAAAAAGGTTTTACCCTAATCGAGCTTTTAGTAGTTATAGCCATTATTGGTATTTTAGCTTCTATTGTTTTAGTTTCTTTGGGTGGAGCCAGGGCAAAAGCCAGAAATGCCAGAAGGCAATCTGACATTAGGCAGATTGGTACAGCTATGGAGATGTCTTATTCAGATAATGAGGCCTATTTACAATCAGCAATCATGCCAACTGCCATTGGGCCTTATATGGTTACGGTTCCATTAGATCCAGGCAGTGCTGCGCTTTCTTATGGATGGGTACCTAATGATGCTGCTTCACTTGATAACTGTACTCCCGGCGCTCAAAATCAGTGCTTCTGTGTTTATGCGACCTTGGAAACTGATCCGGTTACTTATTT
>Ga0114919_10002683_pt1 | contig 14389 bp, 21 predicted proteins | sample BlataG_FD_88682 | JGI IMG/M metagenome (GOLD analysis project Ga0114919, IMG submission 88682) | Deep subsurface microbial communities from Black Sea to uncover new lineages of life (NeLLi) - Black_00105 metaG | ecosystem: Environmental > Aquatic > Marine > Oceanic > Sediment | place: Atlantic... | reverse complement strand
GATGCGCCTCGTCAGCGATGACGGTCCCGCGAGCAGGGATCGAACCTGCGACGCTCGGATCTTCAGCCCGACGCTCTACCAGCTGAGCTACCGCGGGGGAAAGCACAGTCGGCCCGTGGCTTCCCAGGGTGGGAAGCACGGGCTGGCTAAAGCTCTCCAGCGCGTCGCTCTGGTAGGAGCGGAGAGTCATGGGGCGTGCGACGGGGATCGAACCCGTGTGTCCTGATGCACAGTCAGGCGCCTGAACCACTCGGCCACGCACGCCATAGGCATGATGGTCGGGGTCAGAATGTCGCTCGCGTCGCATGACTCAGTCTGTATAGGCGGTCGCTCAGGAAGCTGCAAGGTTTTTCTTCAGCCAGTCGTCCGAACACGCCTTGCAGGCCATCACTCGACGGCCGTCGTCGTCCTCGACGATGCGCCAGCCATCCTCGATCGCCGCCGCTTGCACCGCCCTCGGCAGCGCCAGCTCATGGACGACATACGAGACGCCGCAGCCTCGCCCGCACGGCATCGCGGTCTGCTCGAGCATGGGTTTCTGAGCTTTCGACATCGTCCAAATCTACCATGAAAAAAGCCGCCAAAATAGGCGGCTTTCGGGGCGTCCGTCCGGATTCGAACCGGAACCTTTCGTTCGCTAGACGAGTTTGCGATAACCCTAATCAGGCAGCCCTACTCGGGCACGTTGGCGACAAGGGAAATTTGTTGCGAATGCTACCATTACACCACAGACGCCATATGAAAGAGAAAATAGGCAGCGAGAGTGGGACTCGAACCCACGACCAACGGCTTAACAGGCGGTAACGACAATCAGTCAGCCCCGAGAGGCACGTTTGCGAAAGTCGAGATTTTCGTCGCTCTACCAGCTGAGCTATCTCGCTAGAAGGTGCGGGGTCGCAGGCCCGGTAGTTGACCTGCGAGGCGTTGGCTCCGTTCCCCGCGAAAAGGAAGGATGGGCACGTTGATGACGCAGAGGAAGTTTCGTTTACCCAGCGATAACCTCAAGTCTTCAGCCCAACCTGAAACTGATTTGCCGCACGGTCACGTTGGTTGTCGAAGGGAAGTGAGTCGGGACGCAAAACCCGATGCGTTACAAGCGGTAACCCTAAGACGCTCAGACCGTGAGGCGATGTTGAGCGTTGCATGGCCCGCGGAGAGTGTCAAGCCCCCGCGGGCCATCTGATTATCCGCCGAATCCCTGTCGGGCAAAGTCCGCCATCAGGGCGGGCACGGCGGTGTTGAACCCGACGACGTCGAGCATGCCGGCGTCATCCGGGTTGGCGATCGAGAAACCGTTGGAGGTCATCCCGACCACGACGAGCTTGGCGTCGCGGCCCATCTTCTGACGGTACTGCTCGAGTGCCGTGTGAGGGTGGATGCTCCCGCAGTAGGTCTCGCTGTCGGTGTAGACGTGGAAGACGTCGACGGGGATCTTGCCCTGCGTCGCCCAGACGATCGGGAGAGCGCAGTCGGTGCCGCCCCAGGTCTTGCCGGCGGTCTTGTTCATCACGGAATCCAGCCGCTCACGCTTGCTGATGTTGACCGGGGTGAGGCCATCCGAGAAGCCCTGGATCTCATGGTTCTCCTCGCAGCGCGCGGTCACCATGAGCATCGCGGCCGAAGCCTCGGCGCACGAAAGGTTGGGCATGCCAGCGATGTGCGCTGCCATCGACCCCGACATGTCGAGAGATCCAACAGTGTTCAGACCGGTCGGCTCGACGGCGTCGAAACCGAGGTAGAACGCATCCTCGAGCGCGTCGGAGATCTTCGCCTCCGGCGTCCACTTCAGGCTGCCCTTTCCGCTCTTCCCGCCGTCGTTGTACGCCTTGAGGGCCTTGAGCGCCTGCAGCGGGTGCAGGCGAGCCTTCTTGATGGCGACTGGATCGGTGAGCTTCGCGATGGTGGTCTTCTGCGCGTCCGAGAACTTGCCCAGGCACCCGAGCGACGTGATTCGTCCGAGGTTCCGAACAAGAGCGCCGATCGGCATGCTCTCCATGAGGGCATGCCAGACCTCGCTCGACTCCAGGTGCTCGCTCGGAACCATCTCGTGCGTGAGTCGGTACTCACGAACGATCTGCGCTGCCTCGCGGGCGTTCGAAGCCGACTTGCACTTCTCGTAGCCGACGATGATCTTCGGGAGCGCATCCGCAGCATGGCCGTCGTAGTCCGACTTCACATCGTTACGATTCACGTGCCGGGCGTCGAGCCCCTCCATGCCGCCGACCACCCAACGAAGGATGACCGCCTTGGAGGGCTCTGCGTCGCCCATCTCGCCGCCGAGCTTCCGGAGAACATCTCGATGCGACCAGCCGTTGCGCTGCCGGTACTTGGCGACCTGCAGTCCGAGGCGATGCGGGTCCTTCTCGAGGTACCACGCTGCCACCGCCTTTCGGACGCCGCGACCCATGCCTCGGAACTCCTTGAGGGAGTTGAGGAAGTCGAACAAGTGCGTGCCGATACGGCAGACCTGCGGCAGCGCCTCGAGCGCGGCGGATCGGACCCCCGCATCCCCGTGTGCCGAGGCAACGGCGAGCGCGAAGATGGCAGCCTCGTTGCTGGGCGCACGGCCGCCGACGGAGATGTCGACGATCTCCTTGACCGCTCGAAGTCCGTCATCGGCGAGACACTCCTGAAGGGACGCGAAGTTCTCCTTCACGAGCTTGCGCTCGTTGATGTAGTAGGTCCCGCCCTCGGCACCGAGAATGAGGAACCGCTGGAGGCGACCCCACTTGTCGAGCTTGAACGAGTAGCCGCCAGCCGAGTTCTTGACCTGCTTGTCGTGCACCTTCTCCGTCTGCGGCGTCTTCCGAGCCGAGACCAGATCTGCGTATCGAGTCATGTTCCTTCTTCCTTTTCAGCCCGATGCATCGGGCACGTTGACGCTTCGTTGCGTCGGTAGCGGGGACCGGATTCGAACCGGTGATATTCCGGATTATGAGCCCGGCGCCTTACCAACTTGGCCACCCCGCTATGGGTGTGTAGCAGATGATGAGTCTGCTACAAGAAAATGTGTGGTCGGCCCGGCTGGGGTTGAACCAGCGACCTTCCGCTTATCAGACGGACGTCCTAACCAACTAGACCACGGGCCGAGTTGGTAATGTGAATGTCATCCATAATCGCAAATCTCCTTGGTACCGGGTGAGGGATTTGAACCCCCGTCGCGCAGGGTGTAAACCTGCCGCTCTCCCCCTGAGCTAACCCGGCTCGTTAGCAGTACGCCCCGATCCGGGGGCGCGGCGTAGGGGAGACCATCACGCGGACGGTAGGGCGGGATTCGAACCCGCGAAATCCGGATTTGCAGTCCGGCGCCTTAACCACTCGACCACCTACCGTAATGGCAGGCCGCCAGAGAATCGAACTCTGCTCGCCGGTTTTGGAGACCAGCAATGCCACCAGGGCGCGACCTGTAGAAGCGAAGTTCATACAGAGTCGCCAGAGCTGGTTACGGATTGCGAGCGGCTTGAGCATCGTTCAGTCCTCGAGTTGGTGAAGGAGTTCGGTCTCTCGTTTGACTTGTCTCCGGGCCTTTCGGCGCCGGATGTTTCGCCATCCCTTACGGGCTCGAGCGACGTGGGTGGAGTTGCAGCCAGCCATCGGGTTTCGGCTCTCGTAGCAAGGGCCGTTGTCCTGGTGCCGCTTTCCGTCGCGGCGATGGTTGATGTGCTGGCTCATGGAAAATGGTGGAGCGCCTGGGATTCGAACCCAGCTGCTTTCCTCAGTGCAAATGAGGTGACTACCCCCAGCAGTCCCGCGCCCCGTGGCGCCGCGTACCAGAATCGAACTGGTGTCCCTCGAGAGACAATCGAGGAGGATGAACCACTACCCCAACGCGGCGAAAGTCTGCGGCGGCGGCCGCATCATCGTCTGCGTCAGCATCATCGTGCGTGGACATGGGATCCTCCTTTCAGGGGGTGTTTGGAGCCGGAGGTCGGACTCGAACCGACAACCTTCTGGTTACAAAGCAGCTGCTCTAGCCAAATTGAGCTACACCGGCTTGTGAGTTCCGGCGGCAGCCTTCTGCTGGAAGCTTCCCTTGCCGAGAGTCCCGGCGCTCTACTTGTTTGACAGGTTCAAACGCCGGGAAACACTCAACGCGGGCAGACGTACGCCACGGTAATGGGCGCAAACCAGCGATCGGCGGCCGCCATGGCGGTCGTCGTGCTGGTCATCGTTGTCGCGGTGCGTTTCATGGCGTTCAACCTGGATGGGTAGGCCTGCCAAGGGCCTACAAAAACCGGATTACAACGCCCTCCAGCTCCTGTCAAGGACGAATTCCGAGGAACTTTGGCGACGTCGCCATCGCCATCGCCATCGCCACCCCTTGACCTGCAGCTCGAGCAGGCCTACGCTCGGCCATCATGGCATGACAGTCAGACCACACGGGTTGATGGCTCAGCAGGTAGAGCGTCCGGGGTATGCACCCGGGAGACCGCGGGTTCGAGTCCCGTTCAGCCCACCCATCTGAAGCACGTCTGTGTCGTCAGGCGTGACCTCCCGCGAGGGGTTCTTGCAGCGCAGCTGATCCACGCTGCCGGCGAGAGCGCCCCCGGGAACCTCCCATCGGGGACGCACGCCGTCGCCCTGGGAGTCGACAGCGAAGCCGCGCTCGAGAAGCTCGAGCGGCGGCTCATCAAGCTCGGGGTTCCCCATCACGCGATCCGCGAACCGGATGCGCCGTGGTGCGGAGCCCTGATGGCGATTGGCATGGTGCCGATGGCCGCGAACAGCAAACAGCTGCGCAAGGCCACAGGGCACTTGCGCCTACTCGAATAGGAAAGAAACGAAATGGAAAACGTGAATGTTGAAAAGTTGGTGTCCGATATCAAGTCGGGCGAGGAGGCCCACAGGACAGGATGCTGGAAGAAGTGGTGCGAAGCTCGAGGCCTTGGTCGACGCTACGGGGAGTATTTCTATGCTTCCAGCTACGAAGACCACATGACGTCCCTGTACACCCTACGCGCCTTGCTGCGCGGCCGGATGCACAGGAAGAATCCACCGCCGGAGATTCGGGACTTCAACCGCTCGATGCGGGACAACAACACTCCGGGGTGGCAGCTCGGGTGGGACATGGAAGAGCACAACCGCAAGGTTGCGATGTCCGTGGTGCCCCACTACGCCAGGGAGGAGGCCGCCTGATCACTGATCGATCGGCTTGAGGGCGGGACCATTCACGATGGATTCGGTCCCGTCCTCGAACCGAACATGCACGTGCGTGACGAACGGCCCGTTGCCATAGTCGCAGGTGTCCGTGACGCGCACGACTTCACAGCGCCGGATTTCGCCGAAGATCTGGCAGGGGCCCAGCTCCGCCTTTGCCCCTGGAACAATCCACGAATCGTCGAGGAGTTCGCTGAAGACTTCCTCGGCCGCCTCGAGCAGCCTGTTCAAGAACGACATCAGGCGGGATCGATGCTCAGAACCGGGTTGTCGGGGTCGCTGTCGTCGATCGTGATGTTGTACATCGCGCCCGAGTCGCCAGCCATGACGAGGGGTAGCAGCGATGGCATGGCCTCGGTCTGCTCACCAACCAGCTCGTACTTCTGTTGTTCGAGAATCTCGACGAGATCGCCGAGGTACTCTTCTTCGATCTCGTAGCCGATGCAGAGGATGCAGGGGGTCACGCTGACGCGTACGGGATCTCCCGGCACCTCATCGTCGAGTGCTCCGTTTTGGATAGAGGTCGATTTGAAGAGATATTGCTTGCGTGCCATCAGAGAAGCTCCACGGTTACGGTGCAATCGATAGGAGACTGATCGATTCCTCCGTCAGGCTTGTCGATGCCGATGTCCAGAGTCGCGTCCGGAGGAATATCGATCAACTCTTCCATCGGAAGAAACTTCGAGGTCTCTCCGACGAAAGTTGACGGCACGTCGATGAACAGGTCTGTGTCCGCGCCGTTGACGATGAGGATGTATCGGACTGTGTTCCCGTTGCCTCCACCCTGTCGATGGCGAACCTTCATGCGACGCACCCGACGGGGCGCAGTGAGGTCGGCAGGGACGCCTCGACCGGTCGTCGCGGTATTCCTCGAGTACCCGTAGACCATGAATCGCCGCGCGCTCGACGTGGCGATCTGCCGGTTCCCGAATTGAATTGGTGTGGGCTGAAGATTGTGGCTCACCAGATCCCCCAGAGATTCCCCTCGTCTGAAACGAGCGTGACGGCGTCGTAGATGTTGGCGAGGATCGTCGTTGCCGCACCGTCGATCGTGTCGGCGCCTTGCGCCTGAACCGTTAGCTGATTAGTGCCGACGTTTTTCAGGCGAAGCTCACCGCCTTCTTCCGATGCGGGCAAAATAAGCGCCGTGGCTCCGCCTGTCGTGTCGACGAAGTAGGTCGTTCCAGGTTCGAGCACGGCGCCGGAATCGCCAGATGTCAGAGAGCGAATCGCCTGGTCAGCGCCCTCTTCGTTGATGTTCGACCGCTGATACTGCTCCGTCATCGAGAGCTATTCTACCACCTACAGGTACGGCTGCACGAACGTCATCAGACGGCTTGGCGACGGAGGCTTACCTTGGATTGCCTGCATCGGCTGACCGTTTTTGAAAACGATCAGAGTAGGAGCCATTCGGACACCGAATGCATGGGCCGCGCCCGGCGAGCGCGTGGAATCGACCTTCACGATCTTGAGCTGGCCGGCGAGCTGCTGCTCGAGTCGCTGAAGCCAGGGCTCGATCTGTCGACATGCGCTGCAGGTCGGGGTCACGAACTCGACGAGGACGGCGCCTCGATGATTCCCGACCTCTTGCTGGAAGGAGTTGTCGTCGGCGTTGATCACGGCGAGACGATACCGCCGCTCACGTACCATCGCCAGTCCGTACCGTCGTACCAAACGGGTCCAGGGCCTTCGTTCCCGTCGGCGGCGTAGAAGGTTGCGCCGACGGTGAGGCCGTATGGGAGGTCTGCAACGGGCAATGCGTCCATCTCGTTCGGAGATGGCAAACCCTGCCCGGTGTGCGCCGCAACAATTGCCGCCAGCGCAGATTCTCCGGCGACCGACAGATCCGCATCGAAATTGAAGAAAACACGGTCCTTCGTGCAGACCACTCCGTTCGGATCTGACAAGAGCGTCGCTGTGATGTCGACCTCATTCTCGATCTCGAAACGAATCTGGTCGCACGCGACCATGTCGTTGACGGTATCCGTGATCGGGAACTCGAAATTCTTGGGCATTCTATTGCTCCGGGATGAATCCGATGAGAACCGAGCAGGAGGAGGCGATGAACTCGAGGTTCGCGGTGCCGGCCACGCGTTGAGAAGCTATCTCGACCGTGTCGCCGGCGGAGATCGTCAACCTCTTGCGACCACTCGTCGTGTCACGACCCTGGGCGGTGTTTCGGTGGTATCCGTAGCCGAAAGTTAGATTCACCGGGAGGAATCCGCCACCCGAATCGAGAAATAGCGTGGTCTGGGAGTTCTTCCGTCCGCCGCTGGCAACGTTGATCGATACATCCCACTCGATGAGCGCGATACCGTCCGCGGTGAACGTGACCTCGCTCGATCCCGGCACGTGCTCGAAGAACACGTCTTGCCTCTCGACAACCTGCAGGGGCAGCGGGGTGACCGCAGCGCCGGCAATCGGAACGTCAGCAGGGCCAATCCCGGCGGCGAAGATCGACGCCGCCGGCATAAGGTTTATGCTTGTCTGCAGGTACTGCTCCGTCACAGGGAGATTCTAACATGGACCGCGCGCCGGGAATCGAACCCGGTTTTCCAGGGTGGAAACCTGGCACATCGCCAGCAATGCTTCGCGCGGATGGAGCCCGAACGGGGAATCGAACCCCGGCCTTCTCATAGGCAATGAGACATGCGGCCACAACACCTTTCAGGCTTGGAGCAGGAGGCCGGATTCGAACCGGCGCGCTTCGTCATGGGGCGACGAAACCCCGCGCATCTCCATCTAGATCTCCCACATACGTCGATTATTTGGCGGAGGGCGGAGGAGTCGAACCCCGCGCTTTCACACGCCCCCGGGTTTCGAATCCGGTTGCCTACCACTTAGCAGCGCCCTCCATAATGATGGAATTTGGCGGAGCCGGTGGGATTCGAACCCACGGTGACAGATCGTGCCACACTCGCTTTCCAGGCGAGCACCTTCGTCCACTCGGTCACGGCTCCAGGGGGAAATTGAAACCCCGCGGCGGAGGGAGAGAGAATCGAACTCTCGTCGGCGTATACCGAACGACGGCGTAGCAAGCCGCTGCCTTACCACTCGGCCACCCCTCCATTTTCTATTTTGGAGCGGCAGCCTATGTCTGCGCGCTCAGTAGCACCCCGGGCAGGACTCGAACCTGCGGCCCTCCGATTAGAAGTCGGATGCTCTCTCCATCTGAGCTACCGGGGCGTGAAGACCCGGAGCTAACGCGCTAGCCCCGGGGGACTAGCGCCTTCTGGACGAGAGCGAGGAGCTACTGAGCGATGAACCTCGTCCCCCCATACCCAGTCCGCCGCAAAGGACAGCGCGAGTAAGGTGCGGGAGAGCGGTGTGGTTCATGTCGTTCATGGCTTCGTTGCCTCTTCAGCCGCTATACAAGCGTCGAGCTGCGTGTGCAAGTGATTTTTTCCTGCGTGACTCGATCGGTGGCGCTCGCGCAGACACAGCTTTGTGACCTCCGACCTGTACCAAGGTGCGGTGCGGTAGGCGCTGATGACGCCTACCATGCTGGTCATGAGTCGGAAAGTCGTTCTTCCTGTCCTCACCGCTTTCGCCTTCTCCTGCACCTCCGTCGAGCCGATGGATCAGGAGAGCGAAGAGCGCCTCTTCAATCTCGATCAGGAACTCGAGACCGTCGTCGGATTCGAGCCCTTCAACCCCAGCAACCCCTTCCCTCCAGAGAACCCCGAATCCATCGCTGCCGACTTCGACGGCAATCTCTACGTGAGCATGGCGCTCAGCGGAGAGATTCGGAAGATCGACTCCGAGGGTGTCGAGTCCACACTTGCATTCCTCCCCCTCGGAGTGACCACTCCGGAGTGCGGTCCATTCGGAGGAATCCAGGGCGCTCTGGCTACCGATTTTGACGGCAATCTCTATGCCTCGGTCGCCTCGTGCAATGCTGAGGATCGTGGCGTTTGGCGGGTGAGCATGGACGACGGCTCCGCCGAGCGCATTGCCGCTCTTCCCTTCACCTCTCTTCCCAACGGCATCGCCCGTCTCGACGGCCGACTCTACGTGGCGGATAGCCTCGGCGCGATCTGGACCCTTCCGATCGAGGGCGGCGATGCGGAGATCTGGCTTTCCGACGTAGCGCTGGCGCCCACTGGATTCACGATTGACGGACCCCTGGGACCTATCCCTGTCCCTGGCGCCAACGGCATCCAGTTCTATGGCGACGACGCCTACATCGCGAACTCAAGCTCGGGGGAGATCCTCCGCGTTCACGTCGAGAACGATGGGAACCCTGGCGAACTCGAGGTATTCCACGTATTCGAGGAGGAGGGCGTCGGATGCGATGACTTCGCGTTTGACCTCTTCGGTCGCATCTATTGCACGACCGACCCGTCAAACCAGATCATCCGCATCAGCCAGAACGGAAGCGAGAAGCTCTTGTTCACCGATGATGATGGGCTGGATGGGCCGACCGCCGCCACCTTCGGACGCGGCGCCGACTGGAACACCCTCTACATCACCAACGCCGAGTTCCCGTTCTTCTTCGGCACCGGCAACGGTCCGAGTGTCCAGAAGACCGAGCGCTTCATCGGCGGCTACCCCTTCCGATAGCAGCCCGACCAACGACCGCCGCGCGTCCAATGATGGGCGCGCGGTTTTTCAAGCCATCGGCTGCGCGAGGAGATGAGCCAGCTCGCCGGACTGGGCCATCTGCATCATCTCGTTGTAGCCGCCGATGAAGCGACCCTGAACGAAGATCTTCGGCACCGTCTTCCAGCCGGTTGACTCGGCGAGGTCCATCATCATCTTCGCGTTGTTCCCGATATTGAAGGCCTTGTGCGGGAGATTGTTCTTCCGCAGAAATCGAACAGAGTTCTGGCAGTACGGGCACCCGTACACCGTGAACAGAACGATGGGAGCTTCCCGATGCTTCATGGTTCGGATTGTACCACGATCGCACCTACATCAGCCCCTGTGGAGACCCCGCAGCAAACTATCGAAAAGGCTGCCTAGTCACCATAGGCATGTCATGATGTTGCCCATGGCCGGCACCGACGAGATTCAGCAAATGCTGGTCGCTCGACTCGAAAAGCAGATCTCCGAACTCAAATCGGAGAACGAAAAGCTTTCGAAGAAGCTTCGTGATGCCGGCACGGAATCGGCAGCGCGAATCTATCTGCTCGAGGAAGAGCGAGATCAGCACAGGCGGGACATCGCTCAGCTCGAGAAGCAGCTCAACGAGGCCCGCGGCGAACTTCGGGCGATCTCCCGCCTTTCTCTGGTCGAGCGCAAGAAGCGCTAGGGAACGCGCTCTTGACGCTGAGGGGGCGTTTGTCTACTGTGACTCGGCATGTCGGACCATTATCGGACCCTCGGGGTGGAGAGGGGCGCGACCCCTGAGGAGATCAAGAAGGCTTACCGAAAGCTTTCGTTCAAATACCACCCCGACAAGCATCCGAATGACCCCGGGGCTGAGGAGCGGTTCAAGCAGATCGTCCTGGCCTACGAGGTCTTGAGCGATCCTCCCAAGCGCTCCCAATACGACGTCGGATTCGATCCGCGAACCGGAAACTTCGACCCGACCGTCATCGATCCCAGTCTTCTCGATCCCGACGAGTTCGTAAAGACGTTCTCGAAGCTGTTTGGAGAGTATTTGGACGCGAGGATTCCAGGCGGATTCCGGGACCGAATCAACCGGTACGCCCAGCAGACATCGGAGACCTCGAATAGAAAGAAGCCTCGATCGAAAAAGAAGAAATCGAAGGCTCGTCCGAAGTGCAGCGTGTGCAACGATACCGGTCGCGTGCTGGTGAAGCAGGGGACGTTCAAGATCTCGATCTCCTGCAAGGCCTGTGCGCACCGGAAGGCAGGCTGATTCCAGCGCAGCGGTCTGGTACAATGGTGCTGGACCGAAATGACCGAAGTGAGAATCGTTCCTCGGGTACGCACCGAGACCCAGGCCATCAAGTCGCCGGTCTCGAAGTGTGGAGACAATTGGTTCTCTGCGGTCAAGATTCGTTCGCCGTACAAGAAGACGGACATCGCCTATCGGACGCTGCCCTCTCTGGGGGACCCCTCTCAGATTGAGAACTTCGAAGAGGGGTTCATCGAGGAGATCCGCGGTGACCACGAGCGCATCACCGCGTTCGTGCAGGAGAACGCCCGCGCTCTGACCCCACGGCAGCAGGCCAACATCCGTCGGATGCTCGGCCGCGCCGCTCGGTATCTCATCGACGCCCGCGCCATCGCCATGGCCTGGTCGACCGGATTCGCCACGACCAGCGCTGGAACGATTCCCGCCTGGCCGCTCGGCGGTCGCCCTCACGGCGCCGTGAACGACCTGATGGAGGAGGGCCACCACCGCGACCAGGAGAAGTACAAGCAGCTGCTTCGAGCTTCGCTGCGGAACCTTCGATGCGCGGAAGAGGTGGCGAAGAAGTCGACGATTCGCGCCCGCAACAAGATGCGGAGCCGCGGCCGAGCCTTCGCAAACATCGCCGAGGCGGAGTACGGTCCGATTGCGAGCGAGGCTAAGACGGCATCCATCAGTCCCGCAGGAGGGAAGACGGCGTCCATCAACGCGCTGGACGCGACGGACTCCGGATTCGATGCCACGGCGACCCCATCGATGCCGCCGCCCATCGAGGGTGAAGATGACGAACTCGAGGATGGCGACATCGTCCTCGATGAGACGGCGCCTGACCCCGCCGAAGACGACGCGATTCAAGAAGAAGCTCCTATCGAGGAGTCGACGAAGCCCGCCAAGGGCAAGAAGAAAGACAACACCCTCCTGATTGCAGGAGCTGCAGCGCTGGGATTCATGGCGCTGAAGGGACGATGAAGCCATGACGATGCAGTACGAACAGGAGCACATCAACCTCTCGGGCCGCCAGGCCGTTTCGACGTTGATCTTCGACTCCAACGCCGCCCAACAGACCGACATCATCTTCAACGACTGGGCCGCGCTGCTCGAGCGCGCGCAGGCGACTCCTGGAATCGTGGACATCGTGATCGATGGCGCCAACACGATTCCGGCTGGCACCTACGACATGACCGATATTCGGCTGATCGGCAATGACGCTTTCGCGTCGGCGGAGGTCAACGATGCGGTGTTCCAGAACCTCGAGTACATCGAGAGCCTTACGCTCTCGGTCGGCACCTCGGCCGCCAACACGGTCGCAAGCTTCCAGATCGGCGCGAACGAGGCTCTCACGATGATCGACACGAGCTTTGTGACAGGTCCTGTCGCAGCCGCTCCGGTGGTCGCCGTAACTGGAGGCGCAAACTACTCGATCGTCGCTCGAGGCTCGGGCGCGCTCTCGGTGAACCCGGGTGTACCCGTATTTGCCGTTGATGCGATTTCCGCGGCGGGGATTGCCATCCTCACCGGCAACGGCGGGAACAACTGGGGAGGCGGACTGGGCGCTCCCGCGTTCACGACCGTCGACCCTGGCGGCGTGTTCACACTCAACCTCGGCACCGGCGACGTGTTCTGGGCTCAGAATCAGGTCACGGGTCCGACGACCGTGAACTACATCGACGATTACGAGGCGGCGGTGGTCGGCGACTGGAGCGGCAGCGAGCCGCTCAACGTCAAGAACGCGCTCGATCGAATCGCCGCGGCTGTCGGACCGATCCCCTAGCCGAGCTTCTTGATTCGGTGGCGCACGGCATTCACGCCGGGCGCCATGTTCGGATTCGATTCCGAGATGACGCGGCACTGCTCGACCATCTCGTCGATCAGCTTCTTTCGAATCGCGGATTCGTTCGGAACTGCAGCCGAGCGCGCGGCCCTGCCCTCCTGGTAGCCTCGCGCTCGAGCTGCTTCTACGTCGGAGTAGGTGTAGGTTGCACCCGGCTTTGACGCCGCCGCCGGCGCCTCCGCACGCCCGGCTTTGACGCCGAGCATGTAGCCTTGGTCGAAGCTCTCGCGGCGGACGGTGGCGATGCGGGCTTCGGCTTGCCCTGCGAGCATGAGGGCCTGCTGATGCGCGAATTGGCGCTGCTGGGAGGCGGAGATCTGCATGCCTTGCTGCAGGCCGCTCTCGAAGGCGCGTTGGACGTGGTCCGGCGGCTCGGGCGCGGGCGCGGCCTCGGGCTGCTGCTCGTGGTGAGCTGGGTAGATCTGCCTCGGGTTGGGGACGGGGCCCATCCTCGAGTGTCGGTACAGCCTGCGTCTACGCATCGTCGGTCCCTCGCTTGCTCTTCTTGATGTGTCGCGCGACCGCCTTGTAGACGTTCGGTGCATGATTCACCGCGAGGCGGGCGATCTTGCGTACGTCCCGACGGTCGACTTCGCGATCTCGAACGCGGCGGCGGATTCCCTCCGTCTCGATCATGATCTCCATCTGCTCGTCGTGGTCGTCGAGCATCGACTTCAGGCGGCGATACCCGTCGGCGGTGTCGCCGGCGAGTTTGATGCCCCGGTAGACCCGCAAGAACCGCTGCGCCTGTTCAGGGTCGAAAGCCACGAGATCATTGTACCACGCCCTTGACAGGCGCCAGAACCTTCTCCTGGCCGCTTCTTGTCCTACATCCAGACAGGTGCTAGCTTCCCGGACCGAACCATGGACACGACTCAGCGGAAAAATGACCGTCACAACCTGGAGCCCGAGACCCTTCAGGATCTCCAGGTCTGCCTATATGACTGGCAGAACTACAACTTCGGAAAGCAGGATAATGAGAGGGTCCTGCTCGGTATCTGCGAAGAGGCCGGCGAGCTTTGCCATGCTCAGCTCAAGGGTGAGCAGGACATCCGAGGTGACAAGAAGAAGCACGACGAGGAGATGATCGACGCCATCGGCGACATGATGATCTACTCGATGAACTACCTCAGCGGCATGAAGGCGAAGTTCCCTTCGTTCACCGCCCGGGAAGATGTCGAGAAGGTCGACGAGAGCGAGGAGTCCGGCGTCAAGGTCGTGCGCCGAGCCGTTCTCTCCGCGTTTCGGATGGCCGGCAAGATCGTCGAATCTCCCAACCAGGAGAATCTCGTCCGTCAGCTCGTGCATCACCTCGCGTATCTGTGCGCGCTGAAGGGCTGGGACCTCGAGAAGATCGTTCGACTCACCTGGAAGGTCGAGGTCGCTCCGCGGGACTGGAAGAAGTTCCCCAAGAACGGCCGGGCGCCCGAGGCCCCTGCCGCTGCCGCGCCCATCCCCAACGGCGCCCCCGCTGCCCAGCCGACGGCATGATCACCTTCGCCGAGAGGGTCGATCGGGCCCTGAGCAATGTGAAGATCGCGTGGGCGAGCTTCCTGATGGGGTACTTGGACGCGTTG
>Ga0114919_10002682_pt1 | contig 14391 bp, 11 predicted proteins | sample BlataG_FD_88682 | JGI IMG/M metagenome (GOLD analysis project Ga0114919, IMG submission 88682) | Deep subsurface microbial communities from Black Sea to uncover new lineages of life (NeLLi) - Black_00105 metaG | ecosystem: Environmental > Aquatic > Marine > Oceanic > Sediment | place: Atlantic... | reverse complement strand
TAGCAATGCATGCATCTTTAAATACATGGATCGCAGTTGATGTGTCGCACGCATCCCATGATTGCCATTGAGTGCTCCCTCAAGCGCAAACCGACTTACTTGCTATTTCGAACATCTTTAAAGAGAAACACCGTCAATGTTCTCCCTGGAAAGTCTTCAAATTCCAATATATGTGCTTCATGCATGTCTCTACTTAACGTCACCATTACAATGTCTCCATTTAAAACAAGGGGAAACTTGATGGGAAGGCTTTCAGTAATCTACGACGCTCTCCACTCTCCAAATGCAGCCACCCCAGCTGCTCAAACAACTTGCTCCTTGCTTCTACCACCTCCTTTGGTGTTGGTTTATCTTCGGGGGATGCAGCCTTATCTAATGCTTTGAGTGCATTTGCAAACCTTCCAGCTGCAGCTTCTCTCTTTGACAGCAAAATTGCATGCTTTGCTTCAGCTGCTGGGTCGACCCATTTTCTCAATTCACTGAAAGCAGCCTCAAACTCAGGACTAATACTAGCAGTATCAGTAGCTTTATTGCTACTACTCTCTCCTTCTGCTAAGTCCAATAAGGCATTGCATTTACCATAAAATGCATCAATAATTGCAGACTTGCGCTCTTCCATCTCCTTCTTCCTCGCCGCTGCATCTGGCCCTTCTTCAGGGCATTTCTGTGCCAAGAAAATCGCTAGTTCAGCTGTGTCAATAGCTCCTATAACTTCATCTGCTGCTTGCACTACTTTATAAAGAGCCTCCTCCTTCTTTTTCATCTTTTCACCATCCTTATCATCATCATCCTTACCACCATCACTACTTATCTTAATTCCAGCTGCTACCTGTTGCTGCCTCTTCAAAGGCTCCAATAGCAATGGCAAGTGTTTGGGATAAACTGCCTTCATTTCAGACAAGATCTTGTTATATAGTGCCTTGCTCTCTTCTTCATCATCCCCTTTATCATTTTCCAGTTTCATGTCTTGCAGATACTTGACCTTTGCATCTCTGAGAGCTGTATCAAGCAACTCTTCTGGTGATGGCTGCTTCTTCTTGTCCTTGTCACCATTACCGCCTTCCTTATCACTGCTACTAGTAGAAGTGGGTTCTATTTTCTTAGTAGGAGGAACGTACACAAGCTCCACTCCTCCTGGTGCATCCCCATTTCCATTACTCTTACTTCCCTTGGCAGCTGCACTCAGCTGTCCAAATGATAACGACCCAACCAACGCCACTCCTCCTCCATTCATGGCATCCTTTGGTACATTATCGTCAGCCACTGGTCCAACAAAGAAAGCAGCCATCTCCCCTCTGCACAACGTCTTCTCCTTGGTAACTGCATTCTTCCCCATCACACTGTCAGCGTGCATACCGTACACTGGTACCGTTACTGCAGTACCAAGAGTCCTCTCTGCCAACAACGGTAGTGCCTTCATCTTGTCCAGTACTGAAGGATCGTCATGTCGCAGCAACACCCTAACGGTGTACTCTCCCTTTTTCAGCTCGACATTATCCAGAGGATAAATATCCCCAACACCCAGGAGTTGCTTATTGCTATCAAAGATCATGACCATTTGGGCTTCTACTACAGCATCATACACAAATCTATTGAGGGAAGGGAGGCGGAAGGCCCATTTACTCCCGCCTTCACTAACAATAAGTTTGTATGTCAAGATCAGTCTGTGGATGGTTTGGTTCCTTGGGAGTTGATCTCTTGGAGTGTTGAGTGGTGAAAGTTCAGCAGTGTCACCATTGGGACGGAGAGAGAGTCTGATTTTAGTAAGCTTGGCTGTTGGTTTGACTTTTTCTCTGCTAAACAGGGCTCTGACCATAAGTTTCTTCGGACCAGATGATCCATCTAGCTCTATACTAGACGCCAATGCACCACCTCCTCCTCCATTGCTGCTGAGGTGAACACCATGGAATGTGAGCTCTACATCAAGAGCACTGTCTCCCAGGCTGCTCCAGAACTGGGCCAAGGTTACTTCCAAGGTGGTGCCGGGAAGCACTGCCAGCGATGCAATGTGATCTGATCCAGGTGTTAGTTGGACAAAACTACGGTGTTCTGTATCAGAATATCTGGTCTGTGGAGCCAACTGGGTGGCCCTTACCATGTAGGACTTGGGAATATGTTGTCCACTGGCACCAGTAGTAGTACCATGGTTATTATCATTTAAGGGATAGTTCATCTTGAGTTCAGCCCAAGTAGCACCTTCAGGAACAGCCACAAATCTCCTCTGTTCTTTGCCTGGCACAAACTCAAACCTCCCCAATTCCATCATACCAGCTGTCACATCAGGATTTGACATGACCAGTGGCTTGGTGATGGTAATGGGAATACGGAACAATGCTCCTCTCCATTCAGCAGTGGTGTCGATACCGACAACTTCAGCGTAATGAAGACCTGGAGGGAGAGCGGTGGGGTTGATTTCTACCTCAAAGGTACGCCCATTGTGAGGAAGAAGAAGCAGAGAAGGTGCTTTAACCCATTCATCATCATATTTTTGACCTCCAGCAGCACCATCAGCAGTATCACCACCACTATTGGTACCGATGATTTTCAAAGCAATCTTGGCTTCAATAGCCATCTTCTCAGTCTTGATATCAGCACCTTCTCTCAACCCAGGTTTAATCTCGCAAGAATAAGTACATGGTACTGTTGATTCCCATGGCTGCCTTAAGTATATGCCCCTTCCCTTTGCAGTACCATCAGCTCTCTTGACAGACACGTCGTACCTTAATTCCGCAGGGACATCCACCTCTGCGCTCTTTTTCAAGTATTCCCACGCCTCCCCTACTTGCAACAATCCCCTCCCATAGGTGAGAGCACTGGCTGGATTCCCAGCGTTCACAGCACGACAGGTATTCTCAATAGCCCTCCTAACCCTGGCAGGGGTGACCTTCTGCCCCTCGGCCTTCATAGCAGAGAGTAATAATGCCACACCCCCAGCTGCACAGGGGCTGCTCATAGAAGTGCCATTCATCAGTTGTCTCTTTTGAGACGTCCATTGAGGAACAGGGGCAATAGCTCCACCTGGAGCACTGAAACAGACACCGACATCGCCATCAGCAGTGGGACCTCTACTGCTCCAAGTGTACTGCTGTCCTCCTGTTTCTCCAATGTGCTCCTCTGTTGATCGAACGCTGTGCCCCGCTTTGGCCAGAGCTGGGCTCACATACGCTCCGATGCCAAGGATACATGAGCTGCTCCCCCCGGGCGCTCCTACAGTTGACAGTGCAGGACCAGCATTACCAGCTGAAGAGACATATACCAGATTATGTTCATATACAATTTCCTCAGCTAGAGAGATGAACCTTCCCATATTAGGTGTAGAGGTAGCCTCCCCATAACTCATATTAATGACATCAGCTTTATTCTCCAGCACAGTAGCCAGAGCTCTCATCAAGCCCACACCAGTTTCCATGCTTCCCAAGCGAGTATCGCCTATCTTGCAGGAGATAATTTGGGCTCCAGGTGCCACGCCATTAAGCTGGGGATCGTCCGCATGGTGAGCTGCACAGATGCCTGCTACGTGAGTGCCATGAGCGCCGGCGTCGACCACTATAGAGAGGATGTCGCCATCGTTGTAGATGTTGACTGCGAAGTTGCAGCTGTCTTGGGGGCTGAATGTGGCCCATTGTCTTTGAGTTCTGAAATTAGTCATTGGTGTGAAGTCTGCCAACAAGCCCTCCTTCTTTATGTTCTTAGTGGTGGTAGCAGCAATACACTCATCATCACTATCATCATACATATCACTGGTATCAATTGCAGCCAACCAAGTAGATCCATCATTCCACACCACACACTCCAGAATAGGGCCATTATCTTGGTACTTCTCAGGACCAAAGTCATCCTGCAGAAGTTTCACTCTTGCTTCCAACTCCTCACGCTCCTTCTTCTTATTATCACCACCACCATCACTACCATCGCCTGATGTCAAACTATTATAAGTGGGGTACTTTGTCTTATGGTCGGCAAGGGCAGCAGTAGCAGCAGTGAGGGCTACTCTGTGCTTTTCCACCCATTTTAGTTTACGTTGTTTTTTCAAACGAGATTGAAGGCCGCCAGGGAAGAGATCAAATGCCGCTTTATACCCGACTCGCCATTCACCACTGGGGTTCTTCCACTCTGGATTGAGTACTAGTTTTCTGCCAGTACCTGCAGCTGTGATGGTGGATACAGAGGTGTTGGTGGTGGGGTCGGTAGTAACAGTGGCGGTGACTTTGGTGGATGTAGAAATGTCACCAGAACCGGTGCAGTCGACTGTGTCGACTATTTTGGGGCGGCCATCTGGGCAGGATTGAAGGCCTGCTGCTCCTGGATCTACTCCAGTGTCTAATACGGCTATGATGATGTCTTTTCCATTGTATTTAGGGTTTTGGGAGATGAAGGAAAGGCCTTGGATCTCTTCTTTTGGCATCGCACCGAGGAAGAGGTCGGTGGAGGGAGGAGGTATTGAATCGGAAGAAGGCATTGCTTTTATGGGAGAAATACGTCCGTTGGCTGATTTGGGTGAGCGGTTGAATGCTGATGCGCTGGTGCTAGTAGTTGCGGATACTTTGGATAACAGGGGCTTTTTGTTGATCAGATGGCTAGATTCAGGTCTGAGAGAATGCATCAGAGCTGAGTAAGCAATAGATCTCAAACTTTTAAGATCTTTTTTGTCGGTAGATATGCTTAGAACGATTGATGCAAGGGCACCTTTCAACATTTAGCCATAAAGCGGTGTGCTCCCGACTGGCAATGATTTTTTCGAAAATGGATTGGAACAAGATTGGGGGAGTGGTTCTGGACACATTGCTGTAAGTGTCCTCTTATTTTTACGATTTTCTAATATTATGTATTGGTGAGAAATGATAAAAGCACAGAGACTGCCATTAAGGGGGGTTAAATTAAAACCGCTTGTGCGAATAATTCCAAAATCAGAAAACTTCTTTGCAGACATAAGTGAGCTCCTTGGCTACATTGGGTCTGATAAAGGTCATTGGAACTATTCTCCTGAGTGGTACGGCTCACATGGAGGTGTTTCTTGGGCCAGAGACTACGGAACCACCGTCTTCCGCTCCGACAAAGACTGCACCATCACAGTCACTGCACACGACACCTCTCTCCCCTCTCCTCCTCTCTCCCAATGGAGAGTCCTGCGGTTCAATGACACCACCAGGCAAAGTGTAGCTCTCTGCAATATCTACGAAGATGACAACAACAATAAGGTTGTAGCAGATCCTTCAGTCTTATGTTTTGAATACATGAAGACCATTGCATCTATTACTGCTGCATTGCTAGGCGTGAATACTCATCTCCTCTCCCTCGCCCTGCCTCCAACCAAAACTAATATTCACCATAATGGTAGCAGCAATTATCAAATGCATCAGGATCGTATGCAGCAACAGGAATGTTTGAGGATCCTATGTGTTGGACTTGGTGGAGGGAGCCTTCCCAATTTCCTGAATCATCACTTTCCTGGAGCCCTCATTGATGCCATTGAACTAGATCCCATAGTAGCAGAAGCAGCACATACAGCCATGGGCTTCCCCTTCCTTCCTACTAGCAATAATAATAGCAATAGAAAGGAAGAGGACAGGGTGAGAGTATTCATAATGGATGCGTATGATTACGCACAACAACATGCACAGAAAGTGGCACACCAGGTGTCACAATATTACTATGATTTGGTGTTTATGGATGCTTTTGATGGACAGGATAACATTCCTGCCAAGTTGAAAAGTAGCGAATTTGCTGAATATTTAAGTCGTGTAATGCATCCACAGCATGGCACATTGGTTATGAATGTGCATTCGACGGATGTGGGCCCCATTGCTTCTCTTTTCAAGCATGAGATACTGCTGCAGATGCAGGGAAGAGAAGGAGAAGAAGACGGTGGACCATCATCATCATTAGCAGGATGTTGTTTCTCAGTACAAGCCAGTAAACAACCCAACACTGAGCTAGTTGTTGCCAGAGGTATAAGTGAAGAAACAGTACAACAGCAACAACAAGGGTGGAAAGAGGCAGCTGTACATGTAGCAGACTTGGCTGGCTTTAACTTCCCAGTCGGTAGGAGAGCAATGAAAGGGTTGAAATTGTGGTAAATTGATACTAAAATAATAGATTTGATATTGTAATTTTATAGCACAGGATAGAATTATCAAATGATTCTATACTTCACCTCTCTCCAAAACCTCAGTCTCAAACTTCGCCGCATCATCCTGCATTGCCAAGGTCAACATCTCGGTGACAAAGGCATCATCCGGCTTCAAACTCAAGGCAGCATGGTACTGTTCTATGGCCACGTCATACTCCCCACCCAAGTGATACGCATAACCCAGTGCAGCTCTTGTCCCTGCCTCTCCAGGGCACAGACCGAGAGCTCTTTCATAGACCTCTACCGCTAGTTTGTAAGCGCCCAGTTTTCTAAACACGTGGCCTAGGTTGACGATTGTTGGTTCCCACCTTGGATGCAACTTTTCCCTCCAATAGCCATTACTATAATTATTACTATTAGTAGTGATTGAAGGAATAGTAGAAGTTATCAGGTAGTCAGTACTACCACCAGCATGACAATCACTATGCCCTTCAGGCTCCCCACCACCAGCCACATACTTATTATACGTCGATTCAAACGAAGGATCCCCAGCTACAGTCAACGCTTTACAAAAATACGTCGCTGCCATTGGCAACTGCCCATATTTCAATGCAATAACCCCTATTTCATTAGCTGCCAGTGGATCTGATGAACACAGAGACAGAGCTTGTTTAAATATCTGTTCGGCCAGTCCCATATTATTCATCCGGGAATACTCCATCCCTATTCCAACCAATGGTACTTGCAATCCGGGGAACAATCTAGCCGCAGTCCTATAAGCAGCCATGGCTTGATCACTCTCATCTTGAGCAGCAAAAGAGTGGCCAAAAGCTACCCATGCGGCAGCCGCTGTTTTATCCAGGGTGGTGGCTTTAGCAAAGTACCTCCTGGCTGTATCATGCTGCTGGGTGGCAGTGTAGTAGCATCCGACAGCATACCAGGAAATAGCCAAACCTGGGTGCTCATCTACTAATCTATGACCCAAGAGGAAGAGTTCACTCCCTTTTTTAAGTGTCACTGCTGCAGCCAGGTGTACAGGGAGCAGTTCCAGTGCGTAAGGGTCTTGTTCTAGGGCTGATGATGTTAGGGCGTAGCATTCAGAAGGCCAGCCTTGCTGGAAGAGCAAGTCAGCCTTGGCGGCAATGACGTCAGCACATTCACCAAGGAACCAGCCTTTGGCATGGTGAGTTGCTTCTGCGGAAGTGGTGGTAATGTTGGAAGTTGAGGTAGTGGCGGTGTTGATATTTCCAATATCAGTTGCAGTACCACTGACAGGTTTATCGGGACTAATCACCATTGCATCATCATCTCCATCGTCATTTTGATTATTGATATTTCCTTCTCCTGCTGCTGCCATCTTACTACTATTAATCTTATCAACCATAGTTCCATTTTCTGGGGCAAGTAATCTATCTATATTGGCAGCCACAGTCGCTTGATCTTCATACTTCTTGCAAGAAGCACGATACAACAGCGCCAACCATTCATGCTCTGGAGGGATTCTTGGTATTAACTCCTTGACAAGCCCTATTTCCTCACTATTAGTCATCTTATTCCCATTAATAAGAGCATGGAAGGCCTCTACATTAAATGGATCGACTTGAAGAGCTGATGTATACCATTTAATGGCTTGTGGGAAGTTTTCTAATGCGTCATATACTTGTCCCATCAGCAGGCACAGCACGGAGCGGTGGTCAATGGCCCCTGGTCCAGCAGAAGGGAGAGGGAATGGCAAGGCGTGCAGTCCCTCGCATGTCACTCCTCCTAGGATGTTAAGGCATTCTTCCCATTCCTTGCAGTGCATCAGACAACGGGCAGCAAGGTAGCGGAACCGAGGATCTTTGTGAATGACGTCGGTTGATTGTAAGAGGTGCAGACATCTTCGGTGTTGTTTCGACATGAAGTAGGCATTGGCTAGGAGGTAGATGTCCCTCTCTGCACCGTTGGTTGCAGCTACGAGTTTATCACCATAGAATGCAGCTGTGTCGTACATGTGCTTGGCGAGAGCGTCTTGGGCTGGAGGAGAGAGAAGGGAAGGGAGGGAAGAGAGGGGAGGACAGTGAGTTTGTGATAGGATGGGATGGAAGAACAGAGTAATTGCGAGAGGCTTTGACTGTTTGGAGCGATGGGTATCGGTTCATTACCTAGTTTTCTAAGATTCACAATGGCCTCTTCGTTCATTTTGTGTGTTATTTAAGTTTGGGACAAGAAAAGGGATGATCAAGTGATCTAAGCTGGGTGTTCTGCCCTTTCAATTAGATCTCGTATTCACTACGACTTTTAGTTCAGCATGAATCCAAGTACTGCCAGCAGCAGATGCTGTGCAAGTGTGTAAATAAGAAGATGGCTCTCTCTTCCTTGCTCTTCCCGACGTTCGGCGTCTTGGACGAAGTCAAAAAGGGAGGGGAAAGGTGAAAATACACCTGTCTGTTTTTTTCTGGATCAGAACAATTACCGCATCCCTCATGAATACACTGTGCTTGACCAAGCCGCTTTTGTATAGCTCAAGTGCATTACGACCACATATTGCTCAAAACTTTACCATCACTAAACTGAACATTAAAAAAACCAAACTCAGAGCTATCAGCAAGCATTCGTACCTTTCAGTAGCTACAATGGCACAACCAACTTCCAAAACATCATCACCGTTGATTTCCAGCTCTTTCGAAAGCGGAAACATACAACTCGTTGACATCTCCACCGACACTTCTAGTTCGACCACCATTGTCAATCTCAACATCAAGGAAGAACCCATGTGCCAAAGCGACGGCCGTGCTCACTACCAATGGTTCCACTTCCGCTGCTCTAATGTCAAAAATCATCTCCTCCAATTCCAAATTCTCAATGCTGGAGGTGCCAGTTTCTCTCCCGCTTGGCACGGCTACAATGTCTGTGCTACCACCGACACTTCCACCGCCGCAGACTGGTTCCGCATCCCATCATCTTACAACAAAGACACAGGCATTCTTTCCTGGTCAGTTACCCCCACTACAGATGTGATTTATTTTGCTTATTTTGCTCCTTATTCTTCAGAGAGAAGAAGAGGCTTGTTGAGTCGGCTCCAGCACCTTCCTGGAGTTGAGCTCGAGACGCTAGGCCTTACTTTGGACGGCCAAGAAATAGATATGGTCAAGGTAGGGGATCTACATAATACTAATACTAGTAATGACACTAACAAGAAGAAAAAGCAGGTATAAATAGTGGCAAGACAGCATCCTGGAGAGACCCAAGCAGAATTCTTCACCGAAGGCCTTCTGCTAAGACTGACAGATGTCAACGACCCAACATCACGTGCCCTACGAGCAGCTGCAGATTTCTACATAGTACCGTGTATGTGTCCAGATGGAGCATCTAGAGGGCATCTACGTACCAATGGCGTTGGTGCTAATCTGAATAGAGAGTGGCAAGAGCCTAGCATGACTACCAGTCCTGAAGTGTATGTCGTGAGGAACAAAATGGATGAAACAGGGGTGGACTTGATGATTGATGCACATGGTGATGAGGCACTTCCTTTTGTATTTTTTGCAGGTAACGAGGGGATTCCAAGTTGGGATGATAGATTAAAAAGCCTTCAGGATGCATTTTATGCTGCTTTCCTGGCTGCATCGCCCGATTTCCAGACAGAGAGGGGCTATGGAATTGGCGCTCCGGGGAGGGCGAATTTGAAGTTGGGGAGTAAACAAGCTGGGGAGAGGTGGAAGTGTCTGGCTGTGACATTGGAGATGCCGTTTAAGGATTGTGGGAGTGGTGAGAGAGATGTGGGTGCGGTCGTAGATTGGAATGAGAAGAGATGTGTGGCTCTTGGGAGGGATATGTTGACTGCTATAATGACAGTTGTTGATGCATTGAGGTAGAGAGAATAGTATATGTGTAAGAATTATTATTGTGATACATACATACACATGTTAAAGGAGAGTATAATACTGGTCATAATGATAATGATGATGAACATCATGAGAAAAACTAAAAGTTCATAACAAGCACCCAACTCAATAAGCTTCAAGGGTTATATCGATCCTCGGGGTTGAGTAGGTTGGCGTAGTCACTAGGTGGCGGTTTAACTGGAACTTTAGCACACTGCTTATCAAGACAATGGTACCCTTGATATCCATTGCAACTGTCACCACATTCAGAGCAGTTGTCATCAGTACCAAGGTCGGTGCATCCACCAGCACTGCAACAACACACTTGCAAAGGATGACAACTCACATTGTTGCAGAAACCAACGGGCGAGGGAGTACTACTGGCTGGCTTGGCACCTTCTTCTCTTTGGAGAAGATGGCGTCCAGCAGAAGAAGAAGAAGAAGAAGAACGTCTACCCCTAGTGGCAGCAGTGAGAAACACAGCAAGGGACAGTAGGAAGATTGAGAAAGAGAAAAGTTTGGTAATTATTGAAGTTATTAATATGTTGGGTTTGACAAATGATGAATATATTGTGATTCATTGACACACCTGGTTATACATATACTGTATGTGTGTGTATACGTAAGACATAAGAGTGGAAGTCACCTGGTAGTCAGGAGGTGGCCCTCTAACCAAACAGGTTGTTATATCAAGCCAAACCTGGTATCTCTTTACATGATTGAAAGTTGGACTGCACGCAGCAGTCCAGCGCTGGCTAGCCTCCTGCGCATGGGGCTAGCTACGAATAACATTCCATAACTAAGGAGACAGCCCTTGCTCTCACATGGAGCGTGGATACAAATTTAGTATCATGAAATCATTACCTGAAATTCCCCCCTACCATTGCATCGAGGATGCCGCATTGGAGACTCAACCATTGGCATGCCAGTTGCATTCCATACATAACCATCAAGGACTTCTATGGCTGCTTTTATGTCTGAAATATTTATATTTGATGTGGCAATTTATCTTTTTACAATCACGTATTTTCTATCTACCTAACTACCTAACTATCTCTAACTCTATAGATACATTCTACTCCTCATTTCTATCCAGTATTCCTCATCCCGCTGCTGATTCCATTTATAGTTATCAACAAAAGATCCTTCAACCTCTCATTTTCAGGCTCATCTCTCAACCTCTTCAACACCTGAGCCTGTAGGATATTAATAGGATCAACATGAGGCTGTCTCATTGCTATTAAGTGCCTCAGCGTCCTATTCCCATCACTCAATCTGGCATGGCCAGCCAGAGTTAACACCGCCTTGACAGTCTGACGGTAATTGTCTCTCAACGACTCACCCAGTGCCTTCTCTTCAGGGTCAGTGACAAGCAGTTGATCGTATAAAGTGGCAATGTCCATGTCAGCCTTGCTGAGTGTCATTTCAACCAAATCGATGACAGATTGGAAGAAGGGCCAGTGTTCGTACATATCTCTCAAAATTGTTTTGCCTCCTTCTTCCTTTAAAATGGTGCTCAATGCGTCGCCGACGCCCAGCCAAGAAGGGAGGACCATTCTGGTCTGTGTCCATGCGAAAATCCAGGGAATTGCTCTTAGAGTTGTCACATCACCGCCTGCCTTCCTTCTGGTGGGACGAGAACCAATGTTAAGCAGGCCAAGCTCTCCTTGAGGAGTAGCATTCTGGAAATATTTGATGAAGGTTGGGTTTTCAAACACCACTGATCGGTACGCTTTGCACGACATGTCGCTGACTTTATCCATCAAGGACCTCCAAGAGGAACATTTAGCGGGATCAGGTGGGTTTAACGTGGCCAGCAGCACTGCACTAGTGTAGATTTCCATCTGTCTACTGGCTACAGCTGGCACTCCAAACTTCTGTTGCACCATCTCGCCTTGTTCAGTGATTCTAAAAGATCCCTGAATACTCCCCGGGGGCTGGTTTTGTACTGCCAACAACATAGGACCACCTCCTCTACCTACGGTACCACCCCTACCATGGAACAGGGTCAGTTTCACTCCGTGTTTCTTGCATACTTCTACCAGAGACTCTTGACATTTGTACAGAGCCCAGGCAGCAGCCAGGCGACCTGCGTCTTTACCGCTATCAGAGTACCCAATCATCACCTCCTGGTGGTCATCATGAACCTTGGCCACATGGTCTCTGTACCAAGGATTGCTGAGTAGACTGTCCATAATAGCTCCTGCTGCATCAAGGTCAGCTAGAGTTTCAAAAAGTGGAGCAACACGGAGAGGTTTGGACAGCTTGATAGAATTGCCTCTCACACCAGCATCTGTGAGCACCATCACCCCCGCTTCACGTTGAAGCAGCTCCACTGCCAGCACATCTGAGGCTCTGGTTGCCATTGATATCACATACGCTGCAAGGCATTGTCTGCCTAGTTCAGCTGCGGTTTTGCATGTTTCTACCACTTCTCTTGCTGCATTAGTAAACTTCATATGAAGTGGAATCAAAGGTCTCTGACTGGCCAACTCAGCGCTCAACCACTCAACTCTCTTCTCCTCACTCCATTCATTATAGCTACCCAGCCCCAGCAGCTTGGTCACTTCATCCAGAGCGTCACTGTGTCGGGTGCTCTCTTGCCTCAAGTCCATCTTCATCAAGCTCAGACCAAAGATGTAAATTCTGCGCAATAAATCTAGCAGTCTTCCTTCCGCAATAATACCGCCACCAGTCTCCCAAAGTGACCAGTAACATGCCAATAATGGCTTTAGAAAGTCTTCTTCAGTGTTGTACCACGCAGCATCTTCATCGGGAATTTGGTCAGACAACAAGTCCTCCATTCTGCGACGTGTGTTGAGCAGCTTGTCTCTGACATCACCAAGTACGACTCTGTATGGAGTAGCACCTGCAGCTCTGGGGTGTAACAAGTTGTCTATTGATGTTTTGTGGAAACGGGCAGCTTGCATGCCACGTCTTTTAAGGGCTTCATCACTCATTTTTCTACTGCTTCCCCCTCCTCCTCCACCACCACCACCCGCGCCTCTGGTCATTTTACTGAGAGAGCTTGTTGATAATTGGGGGAGTAAAGAACTACTACTACTATTGCTACCACCTTTAGCACTGCCTGGAGGTGACTTTCCAACTAGACCACCACTACCTTTATTATTACCAATACCACTATGCAGTACAAGATTGTCTGTTGAAGATTCAGGAGAGAGTGGTGGAGAGAAGAAGAATCCCCCTCCCTCTCTTGGACTGGACCCATGAGTTGGACTCATAACAGAAGGACTCAAGATGCCGTCCTGACTGAGGTTGAGTCCACCAGCAGTAGTAATGTGGTGCTGATGTCTCTGGCTGAGCATTGAAGCCAATTCCTTCTGATTCACTGCCACTGACGGACCCCTGAATAGACCACTTTCAGCTCCAGATTTCCTATCATCACCAGTTGCTGCTGCTGTTCCAAGGTTGAGTGCTGCCATGGATCCCATCGGTATATTGCTGGCATATTGAAGCTTATCATATGTATTTTGATGGTTGTAATTGTAGTGGTTATGTTGCTGTTCTTCAGCTGCATGTTGAGCAGCTATTTCATGAGTCAATTTCCACACCTCATCATTCGCATGCATCATACTCAATTCAAAGCGTAGAGCTTCAATTTCCTTCAAGTACAAATCTGCTGCCATCCATCTGGAGAGGCAGCTGACATCATGCGTCACCTTGGCTGTGACGTTGGGGTTGCCATCTCTATCCCCGCCCATCCAGCTACCAAAACGGAGGGGACACGCAGTCATTGGCAGGTCTCTCCCAGTATGTTTCTTCAATGCAGTAGACATACGTCTCAAATGAAGTGGCACAGTGGCCCAGAGACTCTGCTCTACAATGTGCAACCCACCTCTAGCTTCATCAAGAGGGGTAGGCTTACGTCTCCTTAGCTCGTCAGTTTGCCATAGAGCAGTGATCTCTCTCTCTAGGTCTTCAATAGTAGCTGCCTTCTCTTCCAAAGTCAGATCCTTCCTGTCATTCTGTTGCAGTAACTGAGCAATACGGGTGAACTTGTGTTGGAGAGATCTTCTATTCACCTGGGTAGGGTGAGCAGTGAGGACTATTTCCATATTCTGTTTGCACACTGTTTCAAATAGTTCATCGGGAGTGATGCCTTTTTCAATGAGACCAGCGAAGACTTCATCCAAGCTACGGATACGGGCTCCGTCCATACGAGTGGTACGCACGCTGTGGTGTGTTTCTGCTATGCTGGTGAGGTTGAGGTAGTGGCCAAATGCACGGAGGATGGGGAGGGCTTCGTGGACTGGGAGAGCGGTGAGCTCGTCTGCCAGGCGGGAGGAGAGCTGTTTCGCGCCTTGTGCGTCGTTGGCTGATGATAGCCTGGCGGCGCAGTCTGAGAGAGCTCTGATCCGTTCCAGTTTTTGGAAGAGTTGTTCCCCGATTTCGATCTTTAGGCAGTCTGGGGAAATGATTGAGAGGGGAGAGGGGAGG
>Ga0114919_10002681_pt1 | contig 14392 bp, 14 predicted proteins | sample BlataG_FD_88682 | JGI IMG/M metagenome (GOLD analysis project Ga0114919, IMG submission 88682) | Deep subsurface microbial communities from Black Sea to uncover new lineages of life (NeLLi) - Black_00105 metaG | ecosystem: Environmental > Aquatic > Marine > Oceanic > Sediment | place: Atlantic... | reverse complement strand
CTGGTCATTCACAGCAACGCCGGCGAGCAGAACGGCATCGCCGTCACGGCCAACGACATCTCCACCGACAACACGGGCACGCCGCTGCCGTTTCAGTTCACGCAGGCTGCCGCCGCCGACGGCTCCAGCGTGTACACCGCCTTCACCGCGTACGATTCGCGCGGCACGCCCGTGACGGTCAGTGTCACCTTCGCCCTGGAATCGACCCCGAACACCGGCCCGGTGTGGCGCTTCTACCTGGAGTCGCCCGACGCAAGCGGCAACACCCGCGCGCTCGGGACGGGGACGGTGGCCTTCGATACCGAGGGGAACTTCCTCAGCGCCAGCGGGAACCAGTTCTCGCTCGACCGCTCCGACACCGGTGCGGCCACCCCGCTGACGGTCACGCTGGACCTGACCGGCATTCACGGTCTCTCGACGCAGATATCCAACGTGATCATGGCGGAACAGGACGGGTGCCCTCCCGGCACGCTGAGCGGGTTCAGCGTGGGCGAGGACGGGACCATCAACGGCACCTTCAGCAACGGGATGTCCCGGGCGCTGGGTCAGGTCGCTCTGGGCGTCTTCCCGAATCCGACCGGGCTGATCGCCGACACGGATAATTCGTTTCTGGTCGGCCCCAACACGGGCAGCGTCGTGATCACGGCACCCGGCGCTTCCGGTGCCGGCCGGGTTCTTAGCGGTGCGCTGGAGCTCTCGAACGTGGACCTCTCGAACGAGTTTATCGGTCTGATCACCTCCAGCACCGGGTTCCAGGCGTCCAGCCGGGTGATCAGCGTCTGCACCGATCTGCTCGATCAGTTGTTGCTGGTGGTTCGTTAGGCCGGGCGGGCGATCGCCATGCCCGAGGCTAGGCGCAAGAATGAGCGCGACGCCGCTGCGGTGCGGCCTCGCGGGCTGGGAGACATGAGAGGATGATCTGTCTCACACGCATCAATGGGCGACCCTTCGTGCTGAATGCCGAGCAGATCAAGACCGTCGAGCAGACGCCCGACACGATGGTCATCCTGCTCAACGGTGATCAGTTCGTCGTGCGGGAGTCAACCGAGGAGGTGGTTCGGCGGGCGATCGACTACGGCCGAGCGCTGCGCAGCTTCTCGACTCCCTAAGACGGGCCATTCTTGCGCGCCCGGCGCAGGATATGCCCGGGACTGTCGCAATGTCTCATAACTGCTGCGGTCGCGCGGTCGGCGGCGCGGGACGGTGAATCCCCAGGGCGCAAGCGTCGATAGTCTGTCAAGTCAGGGTTTCCTTCCAGGATCATCGGCCGGGGAATCTGAACCATGGCGGACGAAGCGACCCCTCAAGACGCCGGGAAGAAGAAGCGAATTCCAACCGTGCTCGTGATCGTCGCCGCCGTCGCGATCGTCGAGGGCATCGGTTGCTACGCCGCCGCCAAACTCCTCGGCAGCGGCCCGCAAGCCTCCTACGGCGAGCCCGGCGAGCACTACGTGCAGGGCGAGAACCCGATGGTGCCGCCGGCCAGCGCCGAGGTGATCCTGCTCGACAAGTTCAAGGCCCCCAACACCAAGAGCGGGCGACTTTACATCTACGACCTCGACATCGTGATCAAGGTCCCGGCTCACGAAAAAGAGCAGATCGAGAAGCTGGTCGCCGAGCGCAAGGGCGAGATCTCCGACATCGTGGCCCGCATCGTTCGCAGTGCCGACCCACGCGTTCTGGCTGAGGACGAGCTGAAGACGCTGCGGATACAGGTGCAGCACGCGCTGACGCCCGTATTGGAGGATGAAGACCTCGTCGAACGCGTGTTGATCCCGCGGTGTGTTCCGATTCTGTCCGGCTGATGCCTGCCCCACGACACGAGCCGGGAAGGCCAACGCGCACAAGGAAGTGAAACGCTCATGGCCGAACTACCCGCCAGCGACAAACCGCAGGAGCACGAGCCACGCCAGGACGCGGGAGGGCAAAGATCATCTTTGCCCCTCCCGGCGCCCCCCACGCCGCACGAACAAGCCGGGTCGCCGGAGCTGGATGCCGAAGCACAAGCCGTGCTCCAGGTTGCCGAACAGCCTGAGGACGGTAAGCCGCCGACGGACCACGCCGAACCCGAGCAGGCGACCGCGCTCCAGGAAGCTGAGCTGAACGCAGCCGACCAGGCCGCTCCAGCATCCGCCGACGCGGACCCATCCTCGGGCGAGGCAGAAGGGCAAAGATCATCTTTGCCTCTCCCGGACGCCGTGGCGGCGACGACGCAAGCATTCAAGCCACCCGACCTGACCGGCGCTACGCCGGCCGCCCAATTCGGCAAAATCGACCTGCTCGACGACGTCGAGCTCGACGTCAGGATCGAGCTCGGACGCACCGAGATGTATATCGAGGACGTCATTCGCCTGGGCGTCGGATCGGTCGTCGAGCTCGACAAGCTTGCCGGTGATCCGGTGGATGTCTACGTCAATGACCGGCTGGTTGCCCGCGGCGAGGTGCTGGTGCTCAACGACAGCTTCTGCGTGCGTATCAGCGACATTCTGAGTCCGATTCCCGAACTTGAAAACGCGTGATGAGAATCGACTGGCCAAGGATGGCTGCCATCGGAGTCTTCGCCACGCTCGCGAGCCTCCCGACGTTCGCTCAGGACGAGCAGCCCGCGACGGGGCGCGCTGCCGTCATTGCCGGTGAGGTGGCCGAGACCGCCCGCCCGCCCCGCACCATGCGCGGAGGGCAAAGATCATCTTTGCCCCTCCAACACGACGACGCGTGGGCGGCGGTGGAAGTGACCCTGCCCGCCGACGGCCAGCCTGCCTCCGCCACCGACACGCTGCCGCAAGGCGGCCATGAAACCGCGTCCCCGGCGGCGACACGCGATAGCTCCAGCCAACTGCTGCGACGCTCGCCCTCCGGCGGATCATCCCTGCGTGCCAGCCAGCGCGATGAACCAGGCAGTTCGTCCTGGCTGCGTACGACCGGGTCGCTGGCGGCCGTCGTGGCCCTCATCATCCTGTTGGGCTGGGGCTACCGGGCGGTGGCGGGCGGCCGCGTGCCGTTTTCACGCCGCGTGAAGCGGCCCGGCCTCATCGAGATCATCAGCCGCACCGCCCTCTCGCCCAAGCATTCCCTGCACCTGGTGCGCGTCGGCCCGCGTGTGGTGCTCGTCGGAATGAGCAACGACTCGCTGGTCGCGCTCGACGTGGTTGACGACGCGGATGCGGCGGCGCGCCTGGCCGGCCAGGCCGCCGAACAACGCGCCGACAGTCATACACGCGAGTTTTCCCGTTGCCTGGAGCGCGAGGCGGCCGGCTACGACGGCCGCGACGAAGGCCTGAACGAGACGCTGACCCCGGAGGAAACGCGCCTCTTCGACCTCAAGCAGAAGTTGGCCAGTACCATCCGCCGCGTTCGTGCCGCCGTCGGTGCGGCCTGACGCGCCTGCCGAATGCAACGGACGGCGGAGCCGTCCGAGATCGTAATGGAGTACGCGATGATCCGCGGAGCGGATCGCCACACTAAGGCACGGAGCTCGGCTGGGATTACTGCCCGCCGACGCCGCCATGCCGCATCGCTTCTGCTGGGCGTTGCTCTGATCTGCGGAGGAGTCCGGCCGGCGGCGGCCCAGGAAACGGCGACGACTGAAACGGGCACTTCCCACATCGCCGACCCGATCCACATCCCCGACATCAGCCGCTTGCTGCCCAAGGCGACCAGCCGCGAGTCACTCACTTCAACGCTACAGATATTCGTGCTGCTGACGGTGCTCACCGTTCTGCCGAGCATCGTCCTGATGATGACTTGCTTTGTGCGCATGCTCATCGTGCTGGTATTGTTGCGCCAGGCGCTGGGCACCCAGTCGCTGCCGCCCTCGCAGGTGCTCGTTGGTCTGGCCCTGTTCATGACGCTGCTGGTGATGGCACCCACCTGGCAGCGCATCCGAGAACAGGCCGTGGACCCCTACCTCCAAGGCGAGCTGCCCCAGCTCGACGCGCTGTCCCTGGCCGCCGGCGAGCTCCGCCACTTCATGTTCAACCAGATCGAGGCCGCCGGGAATGAGCAGGACGTGTACATGATGTACGAGTACGCCGCCCAGCGGTCGGTCGAGGAGAACGAGCGAATCGCCAGGGAAGAGGTGCCCATGACAGCCCTGGTCCCCGCTTTTCTCCTCAGCGAGCTCAAGGCGGCGTTCGTTCTGGGATTCCGGATATATCTACCTTTTCTGGTGATCGATATGGTGATCGCTACGGTGCTGGTGTCGATGGGCATGATGATGCTGCCGCCGGTGTTGATTTCGTTGCCCTTCAAGCTGTTGTTGTTTGTCCTGGCCAATGGGTGGCATCTGGTGGCCGGTTCGCTCTTGGCGAGTGTAGCGTAGAGGGGCCTAAGCAATGGACCTGCCTGTGGCCTTGGATCTTGGACGCGAGGCGCTTCTGACCGCTTTGATCCTGGCCGCACCGGTGCTTGCCACCGGCATCGTCGTGGGTATCCTGATCAGCCTGGTTCAGGTCATCACGCAGCTTCAGGACCAGACACTCAGCATTGCGCCCAAGATTATAGCGATGTTCGGGGCCGCGATCTTCTTCGTGCCATGGCTGACCGGGCGCATGGTTGAGTTCATGCGCACGATGTTTGCGGGCTGGTGAGGGGGAGGTTGTCTAGTGGTCAAATGGGTGAGTTGAGTCGGGGCGGTACGCCTTGTATGTAGTGAACACCACAGTCGCGACGTAACGGCTGGGCGCCGATGCCATACGAGCTAGTCGGGCACTACTTGAAGCTGCCGGTGTTTGTCATGGTCGCGTCGCGTCTGGGCGCCATGATCATGATCCAGCCGGTGCTGAGCGCGCTGTCCGTGTCGATGAAGCTGCGCGCCCTGTTTGTCATCGGCCTGGCTGCCCTGGTCACGCCGTTTGTAGAGGTGCACCATGAGCTGCCCGACACGCCCGGCGGGCTGGCCCTGGCGATGGGGGCCGAAATCTTGCTGGGGCTGCTGATGGGTTTGGCGGTGCGCATCTGCTTCCTGGGCCTGCAAATGGGTGGACAACTGGTCGCCCAGGAGTCGGGCTTGGCCTTCGGCCAGGTCGCCGATCCCAGCACGGGCGACCAACAAAGCGTGGTCAGCACGTTTTACGTGCAACTGGGCGTGGTTGTGTACTTGATTCTCGGCGGTCACCGGATACTGGTGGCCGCCTGCCTGGACAGCTTTCGCACGATTCCATTATTAGGTGAGGGCGGGACGTTCCTGGCGGGCGCCGAGCTGCTGGTCGGCGCGCTGACGGTAGGCGTTCAGATGGCGGTGCGGGTCGCCGCCCCGACGGTCTTGACGCTGTTTCTGGTGAACATCGCGATGGGGTTCGTGGCGCGCACGGTTCCACAGATCAACATCGCGACGGTCGGGTTCTCGCTCAAGGGACTTGTGGCATTCTTCGTCATCGCGATCTCCCTGCCCTCGGCCGTGGCAGCGTTCACCGACGGCCTGGAGCGCGTGACGGCCTGGCTGACAGACTTGACGGGTGTCTGACGTGACGAACCGGGACTGGTGTAGACAAGGCGGACAAGTGGTTCAGTAGTTAAGCGCTCGGATGGTCAAACGGGTGAGCAACGGTGGCTGCGGACGATACCGGCGAGAGAACGGAACGGCCAACCCCGCGACGGCGACAGGAGGCCCGCGAACAGGGCCGCGTGCCACGCAGCACGGACCTGATGGCGGCTATCGGACTGCTGGCCGGTGTCGTTCTGCTGAACATCCTCGGGCCGCACATGTTCGGCAGCTTGCTCGAGCTGGCCCGTGGAGTGGGGAGCGCGCACGACACCAGTACAACAACGTTGTCAACATGGATTGCACGTGCCGTGTATACCGCGGTAGCGGTGGTGCTCCCCTTTATACTTGCTTTGTTGCTTCTAACGGTCGCGGGCGGAATGGCCCAGAGCGGGGCGGTCTTCGCCTGGAGCCGACTCACGCCCAAACTCGACAAACTCAACCCCGTCGCGGGCGTCAAACGGCTCTTCTCGCTCGATTCGCTAACCCGCACGGGCATGGGCGTTCTGAAGATCGTCCTTATCGGGGCAGTGGCCTACTACAGCGTGATCGGCGAGATCCGGCTGGTCCTGGCGGCGGGGATGATACCCCCGCGCGGCGTCATGCACCTCGCCGCGCACATCCTGTTCATGTTGACATTGCGCTTGTCACTGGTGCTGCTGATCCTCGGCCTGCTCGACTATTTCTACCAGCGCTGGCAGGTCGAGCGCGGCCTCAAGATGAGCAAGCAGGAGGTCAAGGACGAGTTGAAACGCATGGAGGGCGATCCGTTAGTCAAGCGGCGCCGGCGGGACGTGCAGGCCCGGATCGCCATGCAGCGCATCCGGCTCGACGTGCCCAAGGCCGACGTGGTAGTGACCAACCCTACCGAGTATGCCGTCGCCCTGCGGTACGACGAGGTGACGATGGCGGCCCCGCGCGTCATCGCCAAAGGGAGAGACTGGCTGGCGTTGCGCATACGGCAAGTCGCGCAGCAGTATGGTGTTCCGATTGTGCAGCGTCCGCCGTTGGCCCGGGCGCTGTACGCGACGGCGGACGTGGGCCAGGAAATCCCGCCGCAGTTCTACCGGGCGATCGCCGAGCTGCTGGCGTATGTCTACCAGCTCTCGGGCCGCGTGGCGGGATAGTGCAGAATAGCTGATTGCCGATGGCAAATTGTTGTCTTTGCGGTCGGGAGCCTCGGGTTAGAGAGCGGCAACTGGCAATTAGACATTAGCAATTAGCCATTCTCTGGGAGCACGGATGCTCGAGAACAACCCGGTCATTCAGTTCATCGCAAAGAACCGGGGGTTGTTGTTCCCGGCCGCCGCCGCCGCGCTCATCTTCGTGATCCTCATTCCACTGCCCACGCCGATACTGGACGTGTTGCTGATCACGAACATCACGCTGAGCATGGTCGTGCTGATGACCGTAATGTACATCCGCACGCCACTGGAATTCTCCAGCTTCCCATCACTGCTGCTGGTGATGACGTTGTTCCGCCTGGTGCTGAACACGGCGACGACGCGCTTGATTCTCTCCAACGGGGCCAGCGGGACCGGCGCCGCCGGACGGGTGGTCGAGGCCTTCGGCATCTTCGTGGCCAGCAATTCGCTCGCGGTGGGCGTGATCATTTTCCTGATTATCACCGTCATTCAGTTTGTGGTGATTACCAAGGGTGCCACGCGTATCGCCGAGGTTGCCGCCCGCTTTACGCTCGACGGCATGCCGGGCAAGCAGATGGCGATCGACGCGGATCTGAACGCCGGCATCATCGACGACGTCGAGGCTCGTCGCCGCCGCGAGCAGATCGGACAGGAAGCCGATTTCTACGGGGCCATGGACGGTGCCAGCAAGTTCGTGCGCGGCGACGCGATCGCCGGCATCGTGATCACCTTCGTCAACATACTGGGCGGCTTGTACGTCGGCATGGTCGAAGGCGGGCTGGGGCTAAGGGAGTCGGGGGAGATCTACACCAAGCTGTCGATCGGCGACGGGCTGGCGAGCCAGATTCCGGCGTTCATCATGTCGGTCGGGGCCGGGATGCTGGTCACCCGGGCCACGGGGCGCACGAACATGGGCGAGGAGGTCCTCGGCCAGTTGCTGGCCAAACCGGTGGCGTTGACGATGGCGGCCGGCTTCCTGGCCGCGCTGATACTCACGCCGCTGCCCACGGTACCGCTGGTCATCATGGGCGTCGGCTGCGGGTTGTTGGCGTACTTCATCCGGCACGTGCAAAAGGGCGCCACCACTCGCAAACTGGCCGAGCAACGCGCCAAAGAACGCACCAAGCCGCAGCAGATCGAATCCCACCTCGGCGTGGACGCGTTGGAGATGCAGATCGGCTTCGGGCTGGTGCGGCTGGTTGATCGGGCGCGCGGCGGCGACCTGCTCGATCGCATCAGCTCGCTGCGCAAGCAGATCGCCCTCGAGCTCGGGCTGGTGGTTCCGCCGGTGCGCATCCGCGACAACGGCAACCTCGAGCCCAATCAGTACACCGTCCTGCTGCGCGGTCAGGAGATCGCCCGCGGCACGATCGTTCCGGACCAACTGTTGGCCATCGACTCGGGGCTGGCCAGTGAGCCGTTGGGCGGGATGGAGATGCGCGAACCAGCCTTCGGGTTGAAGGCCTGGTGGATCCCCCCGGACCAGCGCGAACGGGCCGAACGCCTCAACTACACGGTGGTCGAGCCGACCGGCGTACTCGCCACGCACCTGACCGAGATCATCAAGCGTCACGCCGCCGAGCTGCTGACGCGGGCCGAGACGCAGAAACTGCTCGACAACCTCAAGCAGTCCAATGCCGGGCTCGTGGAGGAAGTGATCCCCAACCTGCTGAAGACCGGCGAAGCTCAGAAGGTCTTGCAGTATCTGCTGCGCGAACGCGTGCCGATCCGCGACCTGGAGACGATTCTGGAGACACTCGGCGACTGGGCCTCCAAGACCAAGGACATCGAGATTCTCACCGAATACGTCCGCAACGCGCTCGCGCGGACGATCTGCTCGCAATACAAGGATCCCAACGGCACGCTGCACTGCGTCACCCTCGATCCGGCGACAGAAGACTACCTCCAGGGCAACATCCAACGGCTCGAGCACGGCTCGAACCTGACCGTGCCGCCGGAGCGACAGTCCGAACTGGCCTTGAAGGCCAAGCAGCAGCTCGAGCAGGCCGCTTCCGGCGCGGGCGGCGCGACCCTCGCGCTGTTGTGTTCGCCGCAGGTGCGGGTGTGGGTGCGGCGGATTATCGAAGCGCTGCTGCCGCAGACGCCGGTGTTGGCGATCAACGAGGTCGTACGCGGCGTTGAGGTTCAAGCACACGGAGTGATCAGCCTTGAAGTCGAACGTGCGGACATTTCAGGCCGGGTCGATGCGTGAAGCGCTGGAGCGCGTCAAGCGAGAGCTCGGCGCTGAGGCAATCATCTTGGGGACGCGGAGCGTACCGGCAGGCGGTGTCGGCGGGCTGGTCGGCCGCCAGCGGGTGGAAATCACGGCCGCCCCTCCCGACACGCCCGCGCGCCCGCCGCGGATCGCCGGCCCGGCGCCGCGCCGCTACGGGGCCCCCGCGCTGCCCGAGAACCTCTACCCCTACTACATCCAACTGGTCCAGAGCGAGGTCGCCGAAGAGCTGGCGATACGCCTGGTGCGAGAGGCGGCCTCCGTTGCCGGCTGCGATACAACCGCCGATCGAATCCGTGAGAAGATGCGCGCGGCAATTGCCCGGATGATTCCGACCACGGGCGGCATCGAGCTGGCCACCGGCAGCCCGCGACGCGTGGCCCTCGTGGGTCCGCCCGGCGGCGGAAAAACCACCACGCTGGCCAAGCTGGCGGCCGAGTTCAAGCTCCGCAGACGCAAAGAGGTCGCGATTCTCTCACTCGACATGCACCGCATGGCCGCCAACGAACAGCTCCGCCGCTACGCCGAGCTCATCGGCGTCCCGCTGTACACGGTCCAGACCGTGGCGGGCGCCAGGGGGCTGTCGGCGCGTCTGGAGCCGGTGGACCTACTCCTGATTGACACGCCCGGCGTCGGACTGCGGGATCGCGGGCGTTTTGTTCGCCTGGCGGCGTTGTTGCGGGCGACCAGGCCGCAGGAAGTGCATCTGGTAATGCCGGTCTCGTTGATGCAGTCCGTGCAGCAGCGCGCGGCCGGGTTGTTTGCCCCGCTGGGCGTCTCCCGGCTGGTCCTGACGCGTCTGGACGAGACGGTCGGGCTGGGCGTCATCCTGACCGCCGCCCGGAAGATGAAGTGGGCGTTGTCCTACGTGACCGATGGACAAAATGTTCCCAAAAACATCCAGGAGGCTTGCGGCCGGCGGATGGCTGAGCTAATCTTGCCCGCGGAAAAATAGGAACCAGGCCGCCCGCTAAAATGGTTAAGGGTTGGCGCCAACGATGTGGGGGGGTTGGTGAAACGGCACGGACGCCGACAGGGGGGGAAGTTCTTGCCATCGCCAGCGGCAAAGGGGGGGTGGGCAAGACCAATCTCGCGGTCAACCTCGGCATTCAACTCTCGCGCTATGGTTTACGCGTCGTGCTGTTGGACGCGGATTTCGGCCTAGCGAACGCGGACATCCTCCTTAACGTGTCGCCGCTGGGCGACGTGTCTGATTTGCTCGACGACCGACGCTCGCTCGACAACCTGTTGGTGGACGGGCCGGAAGGACTACGGGTGGTCTGCGGCGTGTCCGGCTTCGCGCGTAATGGGAATCCCTGCGAGTTCGACTCGTCGGCCTGCCTGCGGGTACTGCGACGCCTCGACGGCGCCTGCGACATGCTGTTGATCGACTGTCCGGCCGGCGTCGCGTCGCCCGTGGCCGCTTACGCCCTGTCGGCTGACCGGCTGATCCTCGTCACGACGCCCGAGCCGACCGCCCTGGCCGACGCCTACGCGACGCTGAAGATGCTGTACCGGGGTGGTTTTTGCGGACGGGCGGGGGTGATTGTAAACATGGTGCGGTCCCGGGATGAGGCGCGCAGCGTCTGGGGCCGGCTGCAACGCACCGCGGAACGTTTTCTGGGACTTTCGCTGGAGGACCTCGGCCACGTACCGCTGGACCGACACGTCGTGAAGGCCGTTCGCGAGCGGGTCCCGGTGGTGGTGCGCTATCCGCACTGTTCCGCAAGTTCTTGTATTAGCGACATTTGCAGGAGGATCGCACCGCCGGGGGTAGCCGGCGGCCGGCCCGCGGGGTTGTGGACCCGGGTCGCAAGTGTGTTCTTATAGGTGTCCGTGCAAGCCCGCAAGGTAGCGGGCCGATAGAAGACATGGATGTCTGAGCCATGATACGGACCATTGGTGCTCAAATCGCGTTGGTCGCATTTGCGGCCGCCATCCTGGCCGGTCTGTACGCCGGCAACTCGCCCGTCACGGTGCTGACGCGCGCGCTGCTGGCCATGATTGTCGCGCTGTTCGTGGGGCAGGCCGTCGCCTGGTCGATCAAGCTCGTGCTGCGCGACCATTTCCAGAAGCGCAAACTCGAAATCGACCGCGAGCACCTTGCGGCCGTCACGGACGCCGAGGAGGAGCAGGGCGCGGAGCAGCCCGCCGCGCCCGCAGAGACGGGGTAAGAACATGATTCGTCGTAAGCAACTCAACCCGCGGTTTCGTCGTCTCAGCCGGGAGCAAACCACGCGGGAGTTCGAGGATGAGCGCTCGCTGATGGCGGCGTGGAAGGAGTTCAAGCGGACCGAGGACGAGCAGATCCGCAACCGGCTGATCGAGCACTACCTGCGCCTCGTGCGCTACACCGCCGAGCGCCTCGCCGCCAAGCTCCCCGACGAGGTGGACGTCGAAGACCTGATGAGCGCGGGAATCTTCGGACTGGTCGATGCCATCGACGCGTTCGATCTGGAGCGTGGCGTGAAGTTCGAGACGTACTGCGCTCCGCGTGTCCGCGGCGCGATCCTCGACGAGTTGCGCAGCATGGACTGGGTCCCACGCCTGGTGCGCCACCGCGCCCACAAGCTCAACGACACCATCCGGGCGCTGGAGGTCGAGTTCGGGCGGCTGCCCACCGAAGATGAGCTCGCTCGCCGTCTGGGCATGTCCCCCGAGCAGTTCCAGAAGCTGCTGCGCGACGCGACGACGGTCTCGCTGGTCTCGCTGTCGCAGAAGTTCAACGATTCCGATTCCAGCCGCGACGTGTTCGAGATCGACGTGCTGCCGGACGAGCGCGGCTGCGACCCGGTGATCGAAGCCCAGAAACAGGACATCCGGGAGCTGGTCACCAAGGGGCTCAGCCGCGCCGAGCGCCTCATCATCGTGCTCTACTATTACGAACAGATGACCATGAAGGAGATCGGCGCGACGCTGGATCTGTCGGAGTCGCGCGTCAGTCAGATGCATTCGTCGATCATCGAGCGGCTGCGGGCGCACCTCCAGAAGCGGCAGCGCGAGTTTGCGGCCGAGACCGCTTGATGACCGCAGGGCGGCAACGTGTCCACGATTCCACCGAACTGGATGGGCTCGGTACTCCAGTCGCACGGGGCTCAGGACCGCGCGGCCGAGGCTAAGAGCAAGGAGCGCACCGCCGACGCCGAGCGGGCCGGCAAGAACGGGTTCTCCGAGAGACTTCAGGACATCATCGAGAACACCGATCGCGACACCCAGGTCTATGCCGACGCCGAGGGGACCGGCAGCCAGGGACGCCCCTTCTCCGAGGAGGAGACGGAGGAAGAGGAGGAAGAGGAGGAAGAGCAGCGGGATTCGGCGGATGATAACGAGGGGCTCGGCAACCTCGACGTGGAGGCCTGAGCGGCCTGCCCACCACGAAACCTCCCGCGTTTCTCAGTCGGGCTGCGATGCCGGGGCCGAGGAAGGGAAGCGCCCGAAGCCGGCCGCCCGCAATTCCTCGAGCATCCGATAGATCGATTCACGTTCCCTCGGGCGTAGCCGCCGTACCTCCTCCGGTTCACGCTGATCGTCGATCGCCAGGGCCTCAAGGAGATGAGCGGCGGCCTTGTCGCCGCCTTCGGACGCCTCGGTCTGTTGCCAGAGCCCGAACCAAGCCTTGCCGGCCGAGATGCGCGTGCGGGGGTTGGTGGGATAAAGCGCAACAGCCTTATCCCAATCTTCGGCGCCTTCGTGCGACACTCGCAGAGCCTCGGCGGGCCGGCCGAGATTAGTGTAGGTCGCGGAAAGCGTCTCGGCGATCGTTGCCAGCAGGCGGTGGACGCTGCTGATCCGCTCATGTCGTGCCCGGGCGGTCAGGGCGTACTCACGCGCCAGGCGCAACAACTCCCGTCGCCGTTCGTCGGTGATCTGCGGGTTCATCGAGGCCTGGACCACACCGGCGGCGACCGCGCGGGCCGCGGCGGCGTTCCAGGAGTCCGCCGCAAGGGCATGTCGCCCCGTTTCCAGCACCGCCGCGGTCTGCCCGCCGGACAGCGCCATACGCATGCGGTCTAACGCGCGTTGCGCCCTGGTCGTGGGGACCGTGACCGCCACGACATGCGCCGCAACGACAACCATGCCGATCAGCGCCGGCACCGGCCGCAGACGCCTGCCCGTCGCGCCCCTTGCGGGACGGCCCTCACGCGCGCGTATCGGCGCGCCTCCAGCCCTCAATGCGATCACCGCCGCCGCGCACGCCACGAAGACCGAGAGGCCCGCCGGCGTCAGCAGCGAGAAGCCGATCAGGTTGTGAGCGAGCGCGGCGAGGATTGCCGCTCCCAGCCCGGCCACCACCCACTCCGCACGCGTATGACAGGCCGCGCCTGTGTGAATCACCCAGGCCGAGAGCATGAAAGTCACGATCCAGGTCGTGACCAGTATCACCGCCCACAGCAGGGCCACGCCGGAGTTGGACAACTGCTCGCCGGAGAAGAGTGCCTGCATCAGGATGACGCCGACCGCCGCGGGCGCCAGCCGCCGGACGCTGAGCATCCCTTGTGGTTCAGCCTGCTCCTCGGTCTGTCGAAGTCGGCGGAGCGCCCCGAACACGCAGGCGCCCGCTAGCAGCATTCCGCCCGCCAGTCCCAGCGGCCCCAGCTCCACCAGCAGTGCCAGCCACAGGTTGTGCGGGTTGCGCACCTCCTCCGGGCTTTCCGGCGACTTGTGGCGCATGAAGGCCGGTGCGAAGTTCTCGCGGCCGATCCCGGTCAGCGGGGCTTCGGGCAGGGTCTTGACCGCCGCCGTCCAGTAGTGCCAGCGAAACGCGAGTGATGAGTGCGGCAGGGTGCCATTCTTCAAGCCATAGCCCACCCCGGCAGTGATGAGCGCGAGATAGGCGGCCGCCGCCAACGCCGTGGCGCGTCCGGCGTGGGCTGCGATCCAACGGCGGGCCAGTCCGAGCAGGATCAGTAAGGCCGCGCCGCCGCCGGTGGCCAGGATGGCGCCGCTGCTGCCCGTGAGCCACAAGCCCGACGCCAGCAGCACGCACATTGCCCCACCGGCCACGGCGCCAGCGGCAAGCGCGTCCGCGCCGGGTCGCGGTCTTGTTCCGAAAAGGGCGGCGGCCAGCAACCCGCCGGCTACCAACAGCCCCATCATCAGGCACGAGGCGGCCACGTTCGGATGCGAGAGATAGCCGTACGCTTCGGCGGAGCGCAGGCGGCGTTCGAAATTGATGATGCCGGGATCGTCCAGGTTGAAGCCGCGGGCAGCCAACCCCGGCTTCTGTTCCTCCCAGTAGTTGAGTGTGTCCTGGAACTCGTAGGCCCGCTGTGTGACGCACTTGACGGCGTTCGTGCAAGCGCTGGCCAGCAGCGCCGCGATCAGCAAGCGGGCCATCCAGCCTGCTGACATCACACGCACCAGCGCCAGCCCGGCCAGTACGCCGATCAGCAGGCTGGCACCGGCGTTGAGGGCCGCGCGTTTGTCCCCGGCGGCGGCGACCGACAATACCAGCGCGACGCCCAGCAGCACGGTGGCCGTCGCGACCACCGGGCCGCCCGGCCAGGATTCCCGCCGACGCGCGAGCACCGT
>Ga0114919_10002680_pt1 | contig 14395 bp, 20 predicted proteins | sample BlataG_FD_88682 | JGI IMG/M metagenome (GOLD analysis project Ga0114919, IMG submission 88682) | Deep subsurface microbial communities from Black Sea to uncover new lineages of life (NeLLi) - Black_00105 metaG | ecosystem: Environmental > Aquatic > Marine > Oceanic > Sediment | place: Atlantic... | reverse complement strand
TGGTACTTGGAATCGGTCGTGTTTTTACCCACTTCTTTTATATTCCAATTATTTTAGCATCGCTGTGGTGGAAGAGAAAAGGGTTAGGTGTTGCTGTATTTTTAGCAGCACTCCTGATTTTCAGTAGCATTTTTCTCAGAGCGGAAGTTGTGGCTGCCAATGATTCTCTTCGAGCGATTATGTTTATAGTTATTGCCTTTGTAGTTGCTACGTTAAGTGAGCAGATTACGAAGGCAAAGGAGTCGCTGCGGGAGAGTGAGGAAAAATACCGTAAGTTATATGAGTCAAGCAAAGATGGAATTGCCTTTTTTGATATGCGGGGCAATCTCCTTGATGCTAATCAGGCATTCTTAGATATGCTTGGCTATACGACAGAAGAGTATAAAAAATTGACTTATCAACGGTTAACGCCCAGGAAATGGCATGAAATGGAGGCAGATATTCTTAAAAATCATACAATGGTAAGAGGGTATTCTGATGAATATGAGAAAGAATATACCAAAAAGGATGGAACAGTATTTCCGGCAATAATTAGAATATGGTTGGTTAAGGACGAACAAGGAAAACCCATAGGTATGTGGGCTATTATAAGAGACATCACCGAGCGCAAGCGGGCGGAGAAGAATATCAAACAGTATCAACGGTCGCTGGAAGTTTCCGCGAGAGAACTCGGGCATATTTCGCACAGGGTATTATCAATCAGAGAAGAAGAGAAGAAAATTCTGTCGACTATTTTGCATGATGAAGTAGGCACTTTGGCCGTGGCCTTGAGCTCGAGTTTGAGCGCCATTGAGGAAGAAATCAAAGATAACAATTTGAAGTCTGCACTTAAAACTATTGTAAAAAGCAAGACCGTGCTCAGGGAAGCAATTCAAAGGTTGAAAAAGGCAGCTGCAAACCTGAGGCCACCAGATTTAGATATAGTTGGCCTTCCCGCTGCTTTGAGAGAATATTTTTCGAATGTTACAAAACAGTCAGACCTCAAGATAAATTTCAGTGTGGAGATATATAAGAAAAAGGTCGTCCCTGATAACGTGGCAATTGTCTTATACAGGATAGTCCAGGAAGCTTTGAACAATGTTGTCAAACATGCTAACACCAGGAATATGAAGGTAAGGCTGTATTCTCTGGGGAATAAGGTAGAACTCATTATACGCGACGACGGCAAGGGTTTTGATACAGGGATAATTTCAGAAGGAACCACAATACACATGGGTATCCGAGGAATGAGGGAAATGGCGGAGTCTGTAGATGGGAGGTTTAACATCAAATCAGCACCTGGAAAAGGGACTGATATACGTGTAACCTTACCTCATAGAGAGGAGCATAAGTTATGGGTATAAAAGTGATTATAGCAGATGATCATCCTGTTGTAAGAGATGGACTAATATCCGTTATTGAAAAGAAATGTAAGGATATTGAGATCATTGGGGAAGCTTCAAACGGGAATGAAGTATTAGAGATGGCTAAAAAAAATCCGGCTGATGTTTATGTTCTCGACATATCTATGCCGATTTTAAACGGAATTGAGACGGCTGATAGACTCATAAAGATGGATTCGACAAGCAAAGTAATTATTCTGAGCATACACGATAGCAAAATCTTTGTGGAGAAGGCTTTAGAAACCGGCGTAAAAGGGTACATAATAAAGGAGAACGCCACTGAAGAGGTGATCCATGCTATTCGTGAGGTTCATATGGGCAATTACTTCCTGAGTCCAGCGATATCAAGGTTTATAGTCCAGGGATTTCTTGGCAAAAGGCAGCACTACAAGAAGTATACAAAGGTAATCAATCTTACCAGAAGAGAAAGACAAATTCTTCAGCTCATAGCCGAGGGTTTTATCAATAAGGAAATAGCCAGGAAATTAAATATATCTTTAAATACGGTACATATCCACAGAAAGAATATTATGCAAAAGCTCGACATACATAAACAAGCTAATCTTTTCCGCTATGCCTTAAAAGAAGGTATTTCCAGTTTGTAACTTTTCCCACCAGAAACCTTCGTTTTTCCCAAAAAAACTAACTAAAAATTTCCCCGAAACTAACTAAAGAAAGATCAAAAACCAACCATTTTGGGCTATTGACAAACATCCATTTTTGTATTATAATATATAACAGATTTCATTAAGGAAAATATAATCTAAAATTGCAAGTTTTTTGTAGTAAAAATTCACATTCTTTCGAAGAAGCAGATCAAAAGGGGTGCTTCGCACCCAAAATCTAAATTGAAAGGAGGTGAGAAAAATGGCAGTAGAGAAAGCGATTGCGTCTTCGAGCTTGGTGGAAGTAATCGACAGGATACTGGATAAGGGTGTAGTCATCGATGCCTGGGTAAGGATTTCCTTAGTAGGTATCGAGCTACTCGCCCTTGAAGCCAGGGTAGTGATTGCTTCTGTTGAGACTTATCTCAAGTATGCTGAGGCGATAGGTCTAACAGCAACAGCATCAGCATAAGCTCGGAGAAGGAATTTGGCAAGATGCCCTTTGAGTGTACAAAAGCGTTAATAAGCCCTTTTGTAGCCCGCGCTAAGTTGGGAGATAACTCAAAGCGTATCTCCTGCCAAACATGTTAGGTAAATAGTAATTGATAAATACAAGTAAAAGGGGGTAAAAATGGGTATGGCAGATGATATGAGAAATCTTGCTGAAGACATAGTATCATCTTATAATGCGAGAATAGCGAGAATTGGGGAGATGAAGAAAGAAACCGAGAACCTATTGGCAGAATTCCGTACTGCTCATGAGAAAATGAGCAAAGAGCTAAGGAGAGATTTAGCTGAGGGTGTCTCCAATAGAGTACCCGAAGTGAAGAATATGCTCGACCAGTTTCAGGCCCTTCATCAAGAGATGAGTAACGCATTGAGGGATACCTTGTCAAAAGGTGAGGAAGATAGACTTACATCTTTTAAGGATATGGATACAGGAATTAAGACAAGAATAAGCGAGATAAAGGATGAGACTCATAGATTGCTGAGTGATTTTGATAAAGCACACAAGGAGATGGGCGATGCATTAAGGGGCACTCTTTCTAAAAGCGAAGAAGGGAGATTAAAAGGTTTCAAGGCTATGGATAAGGAAATTAAGGCGAGTGTTGATAGGATAGCAAAGGAGACGGCAAAGCTTTTGAGAGAGTTTGGAACTGCGCATAAGGAGATGGCTAATGAGTGGAAGAATTTGACAGCTCTGATGGCAAAGAAGAGGGGTGCACCAGTAAAGCCTGTTGTGAAACCAAAGGTAGCAAAGCCAAAGCCGAAAGTTGAGGAGAAAGTGGTACCAGAGGTAGAGGAAGTAAAGCCTGAGGAGACACTTGAAGAGGGTATGCTCAGAATAGTCAATTCCAATCCCAGGGGGATAATGCTACGAGACATTGCTGATTCTTTAGGACTTGCTCCTATAAGATTAGCACGGACCATAAAAGCATTGATAGATGAGGGTGAAATCAGGAAAGAAGATAATCTATACTATCCTGCGGAGTAATCCACGGAGGAACACGGATATTGACACGCCTGACTGCCGGCAAGGGAGACCCATGGATTAGTGAGTATGTAACTCAATACCTGCCGGTAGTCAGATAGGTCTTAGAGTTGTCATTAGTGACGGAGGACACAAGGATAAGTAAAAGATCTACCTTCCTGTGTCTCCTGTAACCACCCTTGAATTACTATGGTTAAGGATTTACGAGATGTGATACAGGATATTCTTAGTTCGTACGAGCTTCGGATAGAAGAAGCTGGTGATCTCTTAGCAGAAAAGTCGATTAAGTTGCTTAAAGGACTTGAGGAAGAACGAGATACACTTATAAGTGAGTTGCAGGATCTTTTTGCTAAACGGCATTCACTTCGCAGAAAGGACTTCCAGCTGATGATGCAAGGTATTCTTAATTACCAAGAGAAAAGGCAAAAAGAAGTTACTCAACTACTTAATAGGCTTCAAGCAGAAGGGAGAAATGGGATTAATGGTTTAAAGAAAATTCCCCCTGATAGAAGACTTTTAGATAAAGAGTTAAGAGAGATTCAGAAACAGATTGAAGATAGGGTGGAGAGAATTGCCAATGTTCTTGACGATTTTCAAAAAGAAAGGGATAACGTTTGTGCTTGCCTAAAGGGACTCTTAGGAAAGGCTGATTCCTTAAGGATAAAGGATTTCAAGCGAACATTAAAGAAGCTAAAAGAAGGTCAGGAAAGGAATCAGGCCACGCAGTTAATTACAAAGCTCACTCATAAACAGGAAGATTTAGATAAAGAAGTAAAAGAGGCATTGAGTTCCTTAAGGACTTTCCAGTCCAGGATTGGCGACCTCTGGCAAAAGGAGGCGATGAGAGATGGGGATAGTTGATGATATGGGAGCCCTTGTCCAGGATATAGCCGATTCATATGATGCCAGAATAAAGTGGATTACTGCTTTAAGAAAGGAAACTGCTAAAATGCTGGACGGCTTCAGGCAAGAACATAAGAAGATGGCTGAAGAGTGGCGTAAATTAGTCACTACTATGCAGAAAAAGAGAAGACAAGTAAAAACTGGAGCCGAATGGTAAAAGTAATGAAACCACGAGATAACACAAGATTAACACCAGATTGTTTTTCAAACTCTCTTTTATTTTCTCTTGTGAAAATCTGTGTAATCTGTGGTTACTCTCTGTGAGGAGGTATAAATGGAGGAGATAAGCTGTGCCTTTTGCAATGGTAAGGGTTTAGACCCATTTGAACTTCTTTCTCCGCTTGCAAAGTGCCAGGTATGTTTGGGTAAAGGCAAGGTGTTTGTTGAAAAGCCTGTAATAAAGTGCGCATATTGTAATGGGACAGGAGTTTATCCTTATGGGGTCAGGATAACTTGCACAGTGTGTGGAGGTAAGGGTGTAGTGACCGTAAAAGGGCCCACTAAAAGGTGTCCTGATTGTGGAGGTACCGGTCGTTCCTTTGAAAGCAAGCTACCCTGTCTCACCTGCAAAGGGAAGGGAGTAATAATAGGGAAGGGAGTAATAATATAAAATTAAAAATCAAAAAGAAAGACTATAGACGCAAGCCCAAAGTCCAAAGACTTTTTATCTCTTATTTTGCATTTTGATATGTTTGTCAGAGGCGGATCTGCCTTTAGTAGGATATTTTTGATATTTGATTTTTGATATTTGATTTGAATTTATTGAGGGGGTGATATTATGGCAGCTATAGAAGAGATGACAACTGTTTTGGAGCCAACTCCATTACCAGATTTTGTTGAGACAAAGCAGGTTAAGGACATAACCAACCGTGCGTTGGCTTATATTAAGGCTGGTTTTCCTATTCACTTCAGGGGAGCCTCCGGGACGGGTAAGACCACATTAGCTATGCATATTGCAAGCAAGATTCAACGCCCAGTTGTGATGATTCACGGGGATGAAGAGTTTTCTACATCGGATTTGGTGGGCGGAGAATATGGTTACAGGTTCAGGAAAGTAGTGGATAGATTTGTATCCCGTGTATTAAAAGTAGAAGAGGATATGATAAAGAGGTGGGTAGATAACAGGTTAACTGTTGCCTGTAAATATGGGTTTACACTTATCTACGATGAGTTTACTCGCAGCCGTCCGGAGGCAAACAACATACTGCTCTCTATTTTGCAGGAGAAGATGATGGATTTACCTGTTGGACGTGGCGAAGAACCGTATCTTAAAGTTGACCCTGAATTTACTGCTATCTTCACTTCTAACCCTGAGGAGTATGCAGGTGTCCATAGGAGCCAGGATGCACTGAGGGATAGAATGATAACGATAGACTTGGACCATTACGATAAGGGGACAGAGATTGCTATAACCCGTGCGAAGTCTGGTATACTTAAGAAAGATGCTGAAAAGATAGTGAATATTGTCAGGGACTTACGTGAGTCTAACAAATGTGAGTTTGCGCCAACTGTCCGTGGCTGTATAATGATTGCCAAGAGTCTAATAGTTCTGGATGGAAAGGTTAGGGCTGACAATAAAGTATTCAGGGAGGTATGTCAGGACATTTTAGCTTCCGAGACGAGCAGGGTTGGTTCCAAGACTAATCAGGCAAGAGTCAGAAAGATGGTAAGTAGTCTAATTGATAAATACTGTGGGAACAAAGTCTAATGAGGTTATCGGGTAATCGGTCATCAGTAATCGGTAAAAAGATTGAGAAAGTGGCCCAGTTCTGCAAACGCTGATAACCGATAACTGATTACCGATAACCGATTGGCGTAAGTAAGGGGGTAAAAGATGGCTTTAGTAAGAGTACTTTCTAAAATAGATGCTGATGGCAGAGTTGCCATACCGGGGAATGTCCTACGAGCCACAGGTATGAAAAGGGGTGAGCCGATTGAGATAAAAGTCACGGGTGGGGGCAAGAAGTATATTCTGCTCTCATCCAGGCCTTCTCCGGTCCCCAAGAGGATTGCGAAGAAAATACCCGGAACTTCGATTCCAGCAAGATAGGATATTATCCAAAAGCAAAAAATCTTTGTTTTTTCTCTGTGAACGCTGTGGCTAATTTTTTATATGTATGATAATTTTGGGGGTGAAGAATGCCAAAAAGTGTAACCGACATACGGAGTTTACGAAGTATAAGGAGTATGCATACCACAAGGCAACGTTCTATACCAAAGAGTAAGAGTTCTGCTTATCTGAATTTGTATATGTTACGAAAGGAGAAAGAGAGATTAGAAAAAGAGAAAGGGGTTGCAGAAAAGCGTATAGCAGGAATTGACAAGCGAGTTACTGATATCCAAAAGGAGATGGATGAGTTAGAGAAGTGGACTGAACAAGAGAAGACCAGACGAGCCCCGTTCCATACGGAAACGGGGCGAGTGCATAAAGAGCCTGTAATAGAAGAGAAAAAGTGGAAGAGAATGACTTTAAATTACTAATGTAGTTATCAGGTAATCGGTCATCAGTAATCGGTAATAAAGAAAATGATTGAGAAAGTAGCTCAGTTCTGCAAACACTGATAACCGATAACTGATAACCGATAACCGGGAGAAAAATGGCATGGCAATCATACGAGTGGCGAGGAGGGAAAATGAGAATGAGAAGAAAGGGTGAGATATTACAGGGTGAAGTATTCAGTTGTGGTTTTTGTAGTGGGAGTGGTATAATCCGTGGGACCAAAGGGATTAAATGCCCAGTATGTAAGGGAGAAGGCATTGTGAGGGTTCAGCCACCGGCGGTGCTCTGTGCTTACTGTAATGGAAGAGGTGAGGTGCGTCCGAGGACTAATCTTACCTGCACGGTTTGTAAAGGGAAAGGTATAGTTAGTATTCAGGAGCCAATAGAGGTATGCAGTCATTGTAAAGGGACCGGTGCTGAACCTACCAGTAAACTACCCTGTTTGGTTTGTAAGGGCAAAGGTGTTGTAACTGGAAAGTAGGGGCGTATCGCAATACGCCCCTACAATACACGAATTAATTAAAGGAGGAGAAATGGCTGAAAAGAAAAAAGGAGAGGAGGAGGTTGGGTTTGGACTTGGTGGGTTATTTAAAGGGGTAGGCGATTTACTCAACCATGTGTCTAAACTTGCAGAGCAGGCAGAAGGGTTTAAAAAGACAGGTGAGATAAAACTTGGCGAAAAGGTTAAAGGTATCTACGGATTCAACATACGCACACTTGCAGGAGGTGAGCCGGTAGTAGAGACTTTTGGTAACATCAAGAAGACACCAAAAGGCCCGGTGGTAGAGGAGGTAAGAGAACCAATAGTGGATGTGTTTGATGAAAAAGACCATATTTCGGTGATTGCCGAGATATCAGGTGTAGCTGCTGAGGATATTAAAGTTGATGTAAAAGGTGATATTCTGAAACTCTCTGCTGCCACAGGCGACAGGAAATACTCAAAAGAAGTCCTCCTTCCTTCCAAGATTAAAGGTGAGCCTGAGATTGCTTATAAGAATGGGATATTGGAAATTAAATTGAAGAAAAGTAGTTAGATAGTTGGTTAGTTGGCTGGAATCTAACAAACTAAGATTATGGTGGAAACTCTAACATTAAAAGTGGCTGAGGCTAAAGCCAAGGATGTGGGTAGAGGAATAGCAAGGATAGACCCAAAGGATTTAGAAAAAATTGGTGTTGAGATAGGTGATGTGATTGAGATTAGAGGGAAGAAGAAGAAGAAGACAGCTGCAAAAGCGATGCCTGCTTATATTGAGGATAGAGGTAAATCCTGTATCCAGATAGACGGTATTATACGCGAGAATGCAGGTGTCTCTTTAGATGAAAGGATAGAAATCCAGAAAGTACCCTATAATCCTGCGAGAACTATATCCTTATCACCAATAACTCCAATGAGGGCTTTACCAGGAGGTGGGCACTCTGAGTATATAGGCAAATTGCTTGAAGGCTTGCCGGTAGTTACTGGAGATAGGGTAAGGGCAACCCTCTTTGGAACGCGGAGCCAGGAGTTTAAGGTCGTAAATACTGTTCCAAAGGAAGTGGTACTTATTTATCCGAGCACAAGTATAAGAATAAGGGGAGAAGCATTACCCGGGGAGAGGGTACCTGGAATCTCTTATGAGGATATAGGTGGATTAGGTAAAGAGACTCAAAGAATAAGGGAGATGATCGAGCTGCCGCTAAAGTATCCTGAGGTCTTTGAGCGCTTGGGTATAAATGCTCCCAAGGGAGTATTACTTCATGGACCCCCTGGATGCGGGAAGACTCTCATTGCTCGTGCAGTTGCAAATGAGACTGATGCCTACTTCTCTCATATCACTGGTCCTGAGATTATGGGTAAATTCTATGGGGAGTCAGAGGCGCGCTTGAGGAGTGTGTTTGAGGATGCTAAATCTCACGCTCCTGCAATAATATTTATTGATGAGATAGACGCTATTGCGCCTAAACGGGAGGAGATGGGTGGAGAGAAACAAGTAGAGCGCAGGGTAGTGGCGCAGCTTTTAGCTCTGATGGACGGCTTAGAGGCAAGGGGTGAAATTATTGTCATTGGTGCTACTAATATTCCAAATGTACTTGACCCAGCTTTGCGCAGACCTGGTAGATTTGATAGGGAGATTGAGATATCCATTCCAGACCAACCTGGGAGATTAGAGATTATTCAAATTCATACTCGTGGGATGCCTTTAGCTGAGGATGTGGACTTAAATAAGTTATCTCAGATTACACACGGTTTTGTAGGTGCTGACTTGGAGGCATTATGCCGTGAGGCAGCTATGAATGCACTAAGGAAGATTTTGCCTGCTATTAACTTTGAGTTAGAAGAGATTCCTTATGAGACACTTCTAGAATTACAGGTTACGATGGATAATTTTATGGAAGCACTAAAGGAAATAGAGCCTTCAGCTATCCGAGAGGTGTTTGTTGAGACCCCAAATGTAGGATGGAACGATGTTGGTGGTTTAGAAGATGTGAAGCAGGCACTGAGTGAGGCAGTGGAGTGGCCACTTAGATATCCAGAACTTTTTGCACATGCTAATACTTCTCCACCCAAAGGGATACTCCTCTCAGGACCTCCAGGAACAGGAAAGACGCTGGTTGCAAAGGCATTAGCTCATGAGTCTGAAGTAAATTTCATCTCAATTAAGGGACCTGAACTTATGTCTAAATGGATTGGCGAATCAGAGAGAGGGGTAAGAGAGGTATTTAGAAAGGCAAAGCAGGCATCTCCATGTATATTATTTTTTGATGAGATAGACTCATTGGTCCCCCAGAGGGGTCTAAGTGGTGATTCTCAAGCAACTGAGAGGGTAATTTCACAGTTCCTCACTGAACTTGATGGGATTGAGGAACTTAAAGGGGTAATAGTATTAGCTGCAACGAACCGCAAAGAACTCCTGGACCCAGCTGTCCTCCGTACAGGTAGGTTTGATATAATATTAGAGCTCCCGATTCCTGATGAAACCTCAAGGGAGGCGATATTCAAGGTTCATACGAAGGGTAAGCCACTTGACCCCGCCAGAGGCGGGGTAGATTTAAAGGTATTGGCAAAGAAAACGGATGGCCTTATAGGCTCAGATATAGAGGCTATATGCAGGGAAGCATCAATGGCTGCTATAAGGGAGTTCCTAAAAGCCAGCAAGAAAGACTACTCAAAATTCAAGATTAAGTCAAAGCACTTCAAAAAAGCAATAGAAAGCAGTAAAAAGGAGGTGATTTGAGATGGTATGGATGGGATTTTCGCCCTGGCTATTGTTATCTATAGTAGCTGCAGTGATTTCTCTTGTCTGGTGGTATGCGATTAAGATCAGATTGGTGGGCGGCTATTGGGTCCAATTAATGGTAGCCTGGCTCGGTGCCTGGTTGGGAACACCTGTTTTTGGGAAATGGGAATTTCTGACAATTGAAAATGTCTCAATTATTCCTGCGATTCTTGGTTCAATAGTACTCATTCATCTCACTATAGGACTGGAGAAACTGGCAGGCAAAAGGTAATATTATTATGGGCGGAGAGTAAAATCTTCGCCCATGTAAAAAAATGGAAAAATATATCTACGGAATTATAAGGAGTGATGAGCCAAAGAGTTTCGGTCCCATTGGGATTGATGGAGAAGAAGTCTACACAATTAGCCCCGCTAAAGGCGGGATTGCGTGTCTTGTGAGTGATTCTCCAGTATTTGATTATAGGAGTATGCCTAAACCCAATGTAGCCACCCATCTTTCTATTTATCAATCAGCAATTGAGCAGGTTATGAGAGACCATACTGTCATTCCTGTAAAATTTGGCACAATTGCCAAAGATGAGGGTGAGGTCAGGAAAATTTTACTAAAGGGCTATCAAGAACTAATAGAAATACTGAGGGCGATGGACAATAAGATAGAGTTTGATGTTGTCGCCTTATGGAGCGATTTTGACTCTGTATTGAAAGAGGTTGGAAAAGAAAAGAGAATTAAGGCACTTAAAGCAAAATATGTAGGGGCGTATCGCGATACGCCCCTACAGGATAGGATAGAAATAGGAAGAACGATCAAAGTTCTATTAGATAAGAGGAAAGATGTAACTCTCGATCTTATCCAAAATGCTCTTAGTGGAATTGCAGTTGATGCTTGTAATCATGAGCGCCTGAATGACAAAATGATTATGAATACTGCCTTTCTTATTGAAAGGAATAAAGAGGCCCAATTTGATAAACTAATAAATGAGATTGACAATAGGCTTCAGGGAAAAGTAAACTTCAGGTGCGTTGGTCCATTGCCACCTTATAGTTTTAGCCGGGTTGAAGTGGAGAGAATAGGAGAGGAGGCTTTAAATAAGGGAATGTCAGTCCTGGGGTTAGATACCGATGCAAGTTTGACTGATATTAAGAATGCTTATAGGACTTTGGCTCGTAGATATCACCCTGATATGTCCCGTTCCGTACGGAACGGGATAAAAGCAGATGAACTTTTCAATGAGTTAACCCAAGCATACGAGTTATTGCTTAATTATAGAAAAGGGGTAGAGAAAGTTGAGCCTGCGAAATCCCGCTCTGGCGGGGGTAATCCCGCCAAAGGCGGAACAATTGTAATTAAATTATAAGATGACTAATGGGACGCAGATTTTCGCTGATTGACAGGATGAATAATAAAAAGGTTTTTTAAATTTAATCTACCTAAATCTGCGTTAATCTGCGTCCAATAGAAAATGACTCAGGAAGGTAAATATATTTACTGCATCATCGGGACAAACGAGGATAGGAATTTTGGTCCCATTGGGATTGGTGGTAGGGGAGACATAGTGAGTACAATTTGCTATCAAGGACTGGCTATGGTAATAAGCAATACACCCATGACTAAATATGTGCTAAGTAGAGAAAATTTGACTGCCCATATAAAGGTAATTGAGGAGGTAATGAAAGACTATACAGTTCTTCCCGTTAGGTTTTGTACTATTGCTGCAAACACGGAAGAGATTTATAGTCTTTTGGGTAAAAGGCATACTGAATTTAAGAATTTACTCAGGGATATGGATAACAAAATTGAGATGGGTCTTAAAGCTATCTGGAAGGATATGAGTAAAATCTTCGCTGAGATTGTAGAAGAGAATAGAGGCATTAAAAGACTCAAATCCCAGGTAATGAAAAAAACGCCTGAGAAGAGCTATGCCGATAAGATAGAAGTAGGCAAACTTGTGCAATCCGCCTTAATAGCGAAGAAAGCTGAGGAGGGTGAGGCAATAATTGAGCTATTAAAGAGAATAGCTGTTGATTTTAGACTAAACGAAACTGCTACAGACAGTATGTTATTAAATGCAGCCTTTTTAATAGACAGTGGACGGGAGAAAGAATTTGATAACTTAATGGAAGATCTGGATACAAAATATGGGGATAGAATAAGGTTTAAGTATGTAGGTCCTGTGCCGCCCTATAATTTTGTCGATATCACAATACATGAGGAGAGCTAACTTTGGAAGAAGAAGGTAAATATATTTACTGCATAATTGGAACAAAAGAAGAGAAAAATTTTGGTCCCATTGGAATTGGTGACAGGGGCGACGAGGTTTACACTATTTGCTATGAAGATATAGGGGCAGTTATCAGTAGTTCGCCAATCACAAAATATCCTGTAAGTAGAGATAACACTATGGCTCACCAGACAATCTTGGAAAAGGCAATGGAGGACTGCACTGTCCTTCCTGCAAGATTTTGCACCATCGCAAAAAATGAAGAGGAAATTGTAGAAAAGGTATTGAAGGGAAGATATAAAGAATTTAAAGAGTTATTGGCAAAGATGGAGGGTAAGGTAGAACTTGGTGTAAAGGCCTTTTGGAAAGATATGGACTTAATATTTCGTGAGATTGCAGAGATTGGTGAGATACAGAGATTGAAAGCTATGGTTGTGAAGAATCCGTCGCGGTCGACACGCGACCTACGAATTAAAGTGGGTGAACTTGTCCAATCTGCGTTAGAGGCTAAGAAGAAAAGAGAGAGTGAAAAGATAGTGAGTGAGTTAAAAGACCTCACCGTTGATTATCGTATGAATAGTACTTATGGAGATAGATGGATAATGAACTCTGCATTCCTGGTAGATAAAGTCAAAGAGAAAGAGTTTGATACAAGGATGGATGAACTTGACAAAAGGTATGGGGATAGAATAGATTTTAAATATGTGGGACCTGTCCCTCCCTGCAATTTTGTGGAGATACGGATAACCTGGTAAAAATGGCAAAAAAGAAGGGAGAAGATTTTCCATTTGGGATTGAAGATTTAATATTCCCAATCCTTATGCCTTTTAAAGGTATTGCATGGTTAGCAGATAAGTTAAAGGAAGCTGCCGAAGCTGAGTTATACGATGAGGGGAAAGTGAAGGAAGAACTTTTAAATTTACAGATGCGGCTTGAGGCAGGTGAGATAAGCGAAGAAGAATATTACAAGAAGGAGACCGAGCTTTTGGAGCGACTGGAAGTCATTAGAAAACATAAAGAAGAAGAAAACATTTAAAAAAGGAGGACGAGATGGCATTAACAGTACCAAAACTTATAGAGAAGGCTCGCAAGGAGCTAAGTGAGCTCACTGGGCTTGAGCTTTCCTCCACTGTAAGTGCCTTGAAGGATGAGAAGGGCTGGCATATCACTGTTGAGCTAATAGAGAAGCATTCAACCCCTGACCAAATGGATATTCTTGCAATCTACGAGGCACTGATGGACGATGATGGCAATTTGCTTGGATTTGAGCGCAAAGGGATGCGCAGGCGTATCGACACAGAAGTAGTAGAAAAAGAGTAGGAGCAACCTCCCCAGACTGTGCAAAAAATAGGGATCTGGTAGCCGCAGACTTCAGTCTGCGAATAGAAGATGCTGTTCTGGATTCAATTTGCGCAACTTAAAAGTTGCGACTACCATGTTGAAATTTGACTTTTTGCACAGCCTGTCCCGGTTGCGACTATAAATTTGAAGGGGGGACAAAAAATGGCCCTTGAGGCTAGAAGGGATACCGCAGGTACTTTAGTTGATGTAATTGATAGAATTTTGGATAAAGGGCTTGTAATTAATGCAGATATCCAGGTATCTGTGGCTGGTGTAGAATTACTTGGTATAAAGATAAGGGCAGCACTTGCTTCATTTGAGACAGCCGCTAAATATGGGTTAGAATTCCCATCAGGAACCAATGTTGAAACAGCTGCCTGGAAGGAGACACAAAAGGGTAAAGAGGAATGCCCTCAATGCGGTAAAAGAGTGCCTGTAGATGAGTTGCTCACCGAGGGTTGCCCATGGTGCGGTTGGATATCAGCAAAGGCAAAAGAACTTAAAGGTAAGATGCCTGCCGAGTGATAAACTATGATTGACCCAATTTCAAGTGATAAAATATGAGAATAGCGTGGGAAAAAACAATTACCAAAATGAGGGAAGCAGGATTCACTGAGGAGGAGATTGAAGAGTTTAGAAAGGACCCAATAGCTACTGGAGCTAAATTCCTCGACCTTGGTAAAAACTCTCTTTATATGCTAAACACGGAGGGTTGGTTTTTGAAGTAACCCAGGA
>Ga0114919_10002679_pt1 | contig 14395 bp, 14 predicted proteins | sample BlataG_FD_88682 | JGI IMG/M metagenome (GOLD analysis project Ga0114919, IMG submission 88682) | Deep subsurface microbial communities from Black Sea to uncover new lineages of life (NeLLi) - Black_00105 metaG | ecosystem: Environmental > Aquatic > Marine > Oceanic > Sediment | place: Atlantic... | reverse complement strand
CAATTTAGACTCCTGAAGCCACCAATTTCATCACGAATGAAATTATAGCACGAGATAAAAATAATTTTATATCTTCGAATCTTAACTTAAAAATAAAAAGGAAGTTATTTTCGAACAAACCCTAAGTCACTTTTCTTTGCAAAAATATCTTCTAACCCGCTACAGATTTTGCTAAAAACATATTTAAGCGATGATTCATTAATTTATCACATGGTTGGAAGAAAAGAAAAGGTTTATGTACCACTTTGGCGACTCATTGAGGTTCAAAACGAGAACGGAACTCGATTTTCGCTAGGTAAAATTCAAATTTGTTGTCCTGTCTGCGGGACTCCAAAGGTTGGTACATATGGAACACATAGAAGAAAAGACACCAGACTTGAGACATTCCAATGTAAAAATTCTGAATGCCCGCACAAAAAAAGCTTCAAAACACCTAAGCAGTTTATATTGACTACGTCATATCAGTTTAAAGAATTGGTTTTTAACAAACTGAAAGCGTTTTACGAGGATTTAATGAAGGACGGGGCGAAAAATAAGACGATTGCGAAAAAATATGGGATCTCCAAGTCGCAGGTATCGGCGCTTAGGTTAGAAATAGAGGCTGCTATTGATAAACTTAACGGACTGGATTCGTTGGTTTTAGAGCCTTAACCCGATACAGCCATCGCTATCGACGAGACTTTCTTAAAAATCGAAGGAACATCCATATACGTTATAATCGCTACGAGATATAGTTCTCATAAAACTCTGGGAATAAAAGTATCAAAATCTCGTTCAGAAGAAGATATGCGCGAAGTATTCGACGAAGCAGACCGGAACACCGAACATCAAATTACCACGATAACTTCAGATGCCTTGAACGCGACTCAATCTATGGCGAAAAACTTAGGTCGGGAAATTACTCACGTCATCCATCCTCACAAAAAACCATTTAAGAAAGTTATAAGGCATTACAGCTATGAAGGAAACGAAAGAATAACAACGACGATTGGCGTGAAAAACGACTTCTTTAAAAAGCGCGGTAAGCGTCAATTTAAGTACATGGAAAATAGAACGGACTTAACCCCTAAAATTAAGAAAAAGAAAGGGAGGCCAAAAGGCTCTAAAACTAAAAAGAAAAGGAAAAAGCCGAGAAAGAAAAAGAAACGCGGGCGAAAAGGACTTTATACCGTTTTTGATAAAGGAAAGATCGGCTACGCAAAAATTAACCCTTATCGGGACAAAATAAAGTTGAGTAAGGGGATGTCCAGCCAGGTGGGCGCCGGGCTGAACGCGACATTAATTTTGTTCGCTCTAATGTCAATACAAAATAATCTTGCAGAAAATAAAAACTCTATCCTCCAAGCCATTTTGCGGTTAAGAGGTCCAAAAACGATAGAATCGGTTGAGCGACGCATTAGAGCTACTTTAAAGGTAAGGAATCATCCCGAGCTCTTAGACGATCTTCGAATAAACCGAAACGTAAGTGGCAATTTTGCAATAAACAACCTAAAACTTATAGAATGTGCCGATTTACTAGAAAGGGGGATTATCACGCAAGAAAATAAAAAAAGGGGTTAATTTATAATTGATCATTCGTTTATGAAATTAACCGGGCTTTTTTTTTTTTAATTTGCCTTTTAGTGTTCTCAATGATTATTCCTCATATCATGGTTTTTTATATTAACTAAACTTTGAAAGTTCAATCTTATGGGAATTTAATCCTAAAAACATTAGAGCTGAACTTTCTCTAATCAAATATTACTTCAAAATGTCTATTTTAATAAATATTTTTTGTTTTAAATATTCTCAGAAATTAACCTCAAAGTTTATTAGAGAAAAGTTATAGGATTAAACCTATTTTCTATATATTGTGTTAAATTTCCCTTATTTATAAAAATTGAATTCTATTTTCTTCTTCAACAGAATTAGATTCCTTCCCAAAAAATCATAAAATTATTATCTTCAAATTTTTCTGTTCTCGATCCAGTTTTAATATCTCTAGATAAAAGCCTGTAGTGCATACTTTTTACACAATCCTTAGTTTTTTTATTTTGGTATTAAAATGAAGAATCCTAATTTAAATGTGGCATTATAATCTATAACAACTGCAAAATCATATTTTATTACACTCAAGTAAGCATTAAAAATGTTTAATATAATTCTGTATTATTAAACATATTTAACTGAGCAAGCATTAATCATATATGTCAGCTGGTGTAAGCAGTGCTGTTTCTGGAGCAACTTTTTTGTTTAAATTCAACTTTTTAATTGAAATTTGAAATTAATAAAATTAATTATTCAGGTGTTTTAAAGACAGTTGAATATAACTCTTTATCCGACTAAAAAAGATTCTATTTGATATTTTTCTTAAAAATTCATGTATAAGTCTCGGAAACGCAAGAATCTTTTCTTTTATATCTCGTTGATACTTTAAATCTTGGAAATCTGTATAAATATTGGCTTCTTTTATTGCTATATGGCTCTGGGCTATTTCTTGAGGTTTCTCTGAAAGACTTAGTTTCGAATCTTCCAAACTTGTGGCTTCATATTCAAAATTAAGAATATTAAACACTTTTATCATATTAAAAACATAATTCCAATTCGCAGTAAATCGAATATCTAACTCGCATGTGGGCGATTCTGATTTATCAATCTTATTTTTTATCCCAAATACATTGTACTTTTCGATATACACTATTTGGTATTTCCTAATGTGTTATTCTATAAAACTGAGATAAAAAACTTTAGAGAGTCAAATTTTAGAAAATTTTACAAAAAAAAAAAAATTCTAAAAAAATTAATTAGAATCGGAAAATATTCTATGGATAATCTAAGTTATTTTTATGATAACCATTTAAATTTATTAATTAATATTACGGTATTCACAAAATTTAATACATTTATTATATATTTAAAATTAAAAATATAAGAATTTAAATAAAAGCAAAAATTTTATGAAGGTAACTATCGTAACACCGGTTTTTCCTTACCCAAGAGCTGGAGTACTTCCTGGAATTGAAAGATATGTTTAAAATTTGGTATTAGGCTTTAAAAGTTTAGGTATAAAAATAAACATAATAACTTCATATTGGAATGGTGGTTCGAAATTTGTTCGTTATAGAGGGATACCCATTGCCAGAATTTTAGATTCTAAAAAAATCTTAGGTAAATTGGGTTCATAAACCATTCTAAACCGAAAATATAATAGAATTTTACTTAAATTAATTGAAAAATTTTAATTATAACTAATAGACTTATTAAAAGTATAATATATATAAATAATGGAAAGCCACTGGTTAAATTGATGAAATTAATTAACCCTTAGACAACTAGAGATATATTTTTAACTTTTATTTTATATTCCTTTGTATCAACTTAATTTTATAATATTTTATACTAATACAAAAAAGAAAAAAAATAAATGTCTATTATCTAATCATGACAAGATTTAAAATTTTAAGAATAGTTCCATTTTTCTATCCAGCAATTGGGTATGGTGGTCCAATAACTCATACCTTTAATTTATCAAAAATTCAAGCCAAATTGGGATATGATGTAAGGGTTTTTACCACTAATATCTTTAAACATGATTTAGTGTCAAATGCATTACCTCGCTATGAAAAAATTTTTGGGGTATTATTGAAATATTATTAAGTTATTCCATCATCATTTTCAATACATTTTTATTAATTAAAGGAACTATGTATTATAATATGGAATTTAAAAATAAATTATTAAATTTTCTCCAATTTTCAATTGGAAAAATTGGATCCTTTTTACATGTAGGATGGTTTGAATTATTTTTTTTTGTGTGTTGTATAATTATTTATTACGGTCCCACCTGTTATTCATTGGATGGATATTATTATTTTTCACAACTAATATCCATTTTTGAAGATGGTGACCTTGATATTTATAATAACTTAGCTAACTTTCCCGTAGAAAACATAGAAATACGTGTGAATGCATGGTCAATTGGTCCTGCAATATTTTGGGCACCTTTCTATATTATAGGTCATTTGGCTTTTCTTATTGCCACATCCATTTTCCCTTCTTTAATTGGTATGTTCCCAGAAGAACTTCTTATCTTTGGTTTAGATGTAGGATTAGCCAATCTTGGGACAATATTTTATGCTTATCTTGGATTCAAAATATTAGGAAAAGCACTCAATAAATATTATAATAAAAAAATTTCTCCAATTTTTGTTTTGCTTTTCCTTTTTTTCTGTACTCCTATAATATATTATACTTTTAGATTGCCCTTAATGGCTCATACAATATCTTTTTTTTTAGTATCTGTTTTAATATATCTTTGGGTTAAATGGCATGATCTATTAACAACTAAACAAATAATATTAATATTTATTACTTTAGGACTTGCTTCAATTGTACGTTGGCAAAATCTCCTTTTTGTTGTAATATTTCTACCTCAAATTAAAAAAACAATAACTCACTGGAGAACAGAAAGAACATTTGGTAAATTTCTTAAACCATTATTTTTACACATAACTATTGCTTTCTTAAGTTTTTTAATTGCATTTTCACCTCAATTAATTGCTTGGTGGTTGCAATTTGGAATTCCTATTCCCCAAGCCCATAGTATTAGCGATTTTAACTTTCTTAACCCAAATTTCTATGAAGTTTGGTTTGGGCGCCACGGATTATTTATTTGGCATCCGTTATTCATTCTTTGCGTTGTAGGTTTGATTTTTTTCTTTACACAAAAAGATTTAGATAAATTTGATGGAATTGTATTAATACTTGCTTTTATACTTCAGAGTTATTTATGGTCAATTTGGGTCTCTCCATGGGCCTACTGTTCTTTTGGAATGAGAGGATTGATTGGTTGTTTTCCAATGTTATCATTTGGTTTAACAAATATTATTTTAATAGGATATCGTAAAAATAAAAAAATAACAAAAATAATTTTGGGTATTATATTTACAATTTTTTCTTTAATGAATTTATATCTATTTGCATTTTTGGGAGCCCCCTATGGTGATCCTACCCTCCGATGTGAGTCTCCCCTTAAAATAGAATGGTTTTTTCAAATCGATTGGGAAATGCTTAAAAATACTTTTATTCCTACATTTCCATTTGAAAAAATTGCAATATTATCTGGTCTGGGAGCTTTTATTATTTTAGCAAGTTCATTAATAAATTATTTTGAAATTAGAAAATTTCAATAATAGTTAGTTGATATTTTATCATTAAATGAATTTTAAGTAGAAATAATAATGGGATTTCCTATTGCTTATTATAAGAAATAGATAATTGATAATTTTTTGTGATTTGGAGGGTTTTAGTTGGTATTTAATTCATTGAATTTTATACTTCAAAAGATTATTTGTTTTTTAATTTGATTATCTTGGATAACAATAATTAATAAAAAAAAAATAGTTTTTGATGTAATTTTTTCTCTTTTTTTATTATTATGAAGATTTTTTTATAATTTATTGAAAATAAGCGTTGGATCTGGAAATAATAAGTATTCCTATGTTGATATTTTTTTATTTTTTAAAGTATTAAGTAATTTATTATATCTATAAAAATAATGGTAATCACAGGTACTCGTCCAGAAATTATATAATTAGTACCTTTAATAAGACTTATAGAAAAAGAGCCATATTTATCATTAATTTTTGTTTATAGTGTTTAATACTATAAATCAGTGCTCAGCCATCTCTATTTGTGAAAAGGAGAATCAATGTATTAACTCATTCACCAAAATGTATATTTATCACCTATGGTAAAGATATTAAAAAAGGAAAAGCAGATACGATAAATTATTATGATATTATCCCGACAATCTTAGAATTATTCGATATTGAAAAGCAAGAACAAAAGGTAGGAAGATGATATATTTTTAACTTTCATTTTATATTCTTTTGTAACAACTTAATTTTATAAAATTTTATACTAATACTGAAAAGAAAAAAAAATGCCTATTATTTAATCATGACAAGGTTTAAAATTTTAAGAATAGTTCCATTTTTCTATCCAGCATTTGGGTATGGTGGTCCAATAACTCATACCTTTAATATATCAAAAATTCAAGCCAAATTGGGATATGATGTTAGGGTTTTTACCACTAATATCTTTAAACATGATTTAGTGTCAAATGCATTACCTCGCTATGAAAATATTTTTGGTGTAAAAGTGCATCGATATCCAATAAAATTTAAAATAAAAGGAACGCATTATTGGATTACTCCTGCAGTAATCTCAAATGGATTAAAATACGATTATGATCTAATTCATGCACATACATATCGAACATTTCAAACGGATATTGCAAGTTTTCTTTCAAAAATTAGAAATAAACCCTTTATTCTCACAGCGCATGGAAATATGAGAGACCTTACTCGATTACAAATACTTAGGGGGAAACCTAGCTCAAAACTAATACGTTTATATGATAAATTTATGAAGAATTTCACAATAAATGCACCTGATATAGTAATAGTTCATTCAAATTATGAAGCCATTTGGACCAGAGAGATTGGCGTAAAAGCGAAAAAACTTAGAATTGTTCCCCATGGAGTTGATATTAAAAAATTTTCTAATCTTAAATTAAGAAACAACTTCTGTGAAAAGTATCAAATTCATGGAAAATTCATTTTATACGTAGGAAGGATTTTAAGTGGCTATCGGAATTTACACAGTTTAATCAAGATAATGCCAGAAATTACAAAAGAGGTACAAGATGTGAAATTAATTTTAATAGGAGAAAGTTTTGATATTAAATATGAGATGGAATTGAAAAAATTAGTCTCTTCTTTAAATCTAGATCAAAATATTCTTTTTATTACCAATCCAACATGGAATGATATTGTTGGGGGCTATTTATCAGCAAATGTATTTGTATTTCCAACAAATAAAAGTGAAAGTTTTGGAATCCCTTTACTGGAAGCAGGGGCTGCTCACTGCCCAGTAGTGGCTCCTAATGTTGGACCCGTTCCAGAAATAATAAAGAACAATATTTCTGGGCTGTTGGTAAAATTAAATGATGAAGAAGATTTTAAAAAAAAAATTTTAAAAATTCTCTTAGATGAGAATTTGGAAAAAAAATTAGGAGATAATGGATATAAAATAGTATCTGAAAATTATTCATGGGAAAAAATTACTGAACTAACAAACGAAATATATTCTGAGTTGATTTAATCAACATTTTCATATATTAATCATTCTTTGTTTTCCTTCCTCAATAAAAATATCGATAATTACGCTTTTTCCAAATAGGCAAAGATTTTTTTAAAAATTTTTAATGAAGTTTATATCGTAATACATGCTCTTGGAGAACCAATTATTGGGGATTTACACGGAGCACGGTATTTCCCTCTTCAGGCGGAACAGTTTATATAGCATTTCGAAAAAAGAACATAAGGAATCTGAATCTACAACTCCATTTCTTCTTATGGGATAATGAAATTAACAACAGAAAAATATCCATATCTTCATAACTTTTTATATGGAATAAACTATCTTATTTTAAGGCTCTCAAATCCTTTTAATGAATATCATAAAATTCCTCTTCAAAGTTTGATAAATGTTGTATTAGAAAGGATTTTAAATAGAGAATCTATAGAAATTCGGGGCGATGGCTATATTGTGCGTGATTATATTTACATAAAAGATCTTGTGAGGATTATTATGAAGATTTTGCATTAAATTTAATACTTTTAAGAAATTTAATTAATTAAATATTATATGAAATTAAAATTGTAATATTAATAGACAATTTAGTAAAAAAAAAGAATTGCCTAGGTTAAATAAATGGCTCAAAAATCATTTTTTGAAATGTTTAATCTTAAAGAAAATCTTATAGATCGGAAAAATCTAACAAATGAAGATCCCGTTGATGTAATAATACCAATTATCAACACAAATTTTTTTTTTGAAAAAAATTTATACTCCTTTTATAGAGAAATACCCATAAATAGATTAATTATAGGAGATGCAGGAATTACTGACGATTCGATTGAAATTGTTAAAAATTTTCCTCGTGTTGTTATTATTAATCAATCAAAATATATTTCTCAAGGTTATTGTATTGCTGAATTAATATCTCATGTTGAGACAGAATGGTTTATTTATTTACATGCAGATGTGTACCTTCCAGAAAATTGGTATGTAACTATGAAAAAATATCAAAAAGAATATGATTGGTTTGAATGTGATAGGCGATATGTGGCTCTAATTGAATATTTAATGCCTCATATGATGGAAAGTGAAAGAGCTCATTCTGGAAGCCAGATGGGAAGAAAGAAAGCGTTTGAAAAGATTATACCGATAATTGAAGATGATTTTCTACAAAGAAATGAAGATATCATTTTTGCAGAATTAATAAAATCCTTTGGTTATAAGTATGGACGTGTTTTAGATACATTCCATTATCATCAGATTATGGATAAAAAAGGAAATAGAGAACCTAAATTTAAAATTTCACTTGAAAAAAGGAGCGATAGAGAATTTGATATAAAAATTAATTATATGCAAGCAAAGGGTATAATAAAACACTTATATCCAAAACCATATTTAATTAAAAATGTAAATTATTCATTAAAAGCCCTTTATGGTTATTATAATATTAATCTTGACGGATTTCGAAAATGGGTAAAAAAAGAAAATAAAATCTGGTTAAAATTTATCAAAATAGATTATTCTTTTCATCAAAAAATGCTAAAATTTTTATTAAAATTAGCAAGGCGCGTGTATAAAAAGATCTTCGATATTTAAGAGTATTTTTAATGAAACTTACAACATTAATACTTACATACTTAATTAATCCAAATTTTATCTTCACATAGAAATCTTTAAAAGTTATATTTTGATATTTCTTTATTTCCTTTTTTCCTATTACTTCTTCACTTTCCCATAACAAATTAGAAAATTCAATGAAATTTTCGGGATTTAACGAGGATTCATAATCAATTCCATTGACTTCACACGTTAGAATAAAAATTTTTTCTAATACTTGTGCTCCATTACCAATTGCCATCATTGGAATTATTTTTACCAAAACTGAGCCTCCATCCAGATGATTATAATACCCAATATTTAATCCAAAAACTCTACTTAATGTTTTTATGAAATTCAAATAATTATTTTCTAATTTTATTGGAAAGTCTTCTCCTATCGTCTTATTTCTTATTTTTACTAGTTTAATCATTGCTAATGCACTAAAATTAATTATTTTAGAAAATTTAATTCCTTAAATTTAATTTTATTTAAATATGACTTAAATTTATTTTAATAAAAATAGAAAAATATATTTTTCAAATTTATTATTTGCGCTCTACATATGGATTAAAGAAATTATCTAAAAATAATAGATTTATTTTGTCCTCCAATTTTTAATTCTATTTTTTTAGATAATTAAATTTTTTCATTAAATTCATTTACTTGTTGTTAATTTTACTGGATTCTCTTACGATCTTCTTATAATAATCGTAATTTAGAATATAATCTTCTTCTTTATAGAAATCTGAAGTTAAGACTAAACAAACGGATCCGGATGAAAAATTCTCCAATTCGCGCCATATCATGGAAGGAATGTATAATCCGTAATACGATCTATTTAGACTAAAGACTTTTCTTTCAAACCCATCATCCAATATTACATCGAAACTGCCAGAGACTGCGATTATGAACTGCTCTAAATCTAAATGAGCATGCCCCCCTCTGGTTTCACCGCCAGGAACATCATAAAGATAAAAAACTCTTTTTATATTGAAAGGTATATGACGACTATTTTCTATGAAAGTAAGATTTCCTCTAGCGTCATAAATTTTAGGCAATTCAATTATTCTGCAATCCTTTAACGAGCAAGAAGATTTAGACATTTGATATGTAAGTATGTTTTAATTCTTTCAATTTTTTTAAAAGTATAATATATTGAAAAAATACGACATAGGTTTTAAATATTTTAGTATCCGTATGATATTTCTTATTCTAAAAAATTAAGAGTTATAATTGGATTAATAAGAGATGAGTTGCATTATATATTATATTGTAAGGTATGATTAAATTACTAAAGGATTAAATGATATGAGATAATTTGATATTATTTGTAGATTTCAAAAAAGGCTACGAGAAGATTAAAGAAGAAATTCAAGAAGCGCTAGAACGAGTATTAGAAAGGCAATGGTTTATTTTTGGAGAAGAATTGGAATATTTCGAAAAGGAATTTTCTGACTATATTGGAGCAAAATTCGGTATTGGTGTTAATTCTGGATCTGATGCGCTTCTTCTAGCAGTATTAGCAAACGACATTGGTAGAGGTGATGAGGTAATTACTGTATCTCATACAATGACATCTACAGTAGATGCAATTGCTAGATGTGGAGCAACCCCGATTTTTGTTGATATCGAAGAAGATACATACAATATTGATACTTCCAAGATTGAAGAAAAGATTACAAATAAAACTAAAGCAATTATATTGGTTCATTTATATGGAAATAGTGCAAATATGGATCCAATTATGGAAATTTCAGAGAAAAATAATATAATTGTAATTGAAGACGCTTGTCAAGCTCACGGTACAGAATATAAAGGAAAAAAAGTTGGGGGAATTGGCGATATTGGATGTTTCAGTTTCTATCCTTCGAAAAATTTAGGGGCTTATGGGGATGCTGGAATGTTAATTACTGATAATGAGGAACTAGCGATAAAATTAAAGCAATTTAGAAATAATGGACAAAGAAAAAGATATTATCATGATTTTATTGGAATTAATAGTAGATTAGATGAATTACAAGCAGCGATTCTCAGAGTAAAATTAAAATATCTCGACAATTGGAATAAAAAGAGGAGAGAACATGCGCAAAAATATAATCAATTATTAGAAAAAACGGATATAATTACCCCAATTGAGAAAAAGTATTCTAAACACATATATCACCTATATGTAATTAGATCTAAAAAAAGAGATTATTTGAAAGAATCTTTTGATAAGAATGAAATCCAGAATTATATCCATTATCCAATTCCAGTGCATCTATCAAAAGCGTATTCTAACTATACAAAAACTAATAGATTACCAATTACGGAAAAAATTTGTAATGAAATTCTTTCCTTACCGATGCATCCATGGATTTCCGAGGAAGAATTAATAAAAATTTCAGATGTGATAAAAAAAATACTGGTGAGATAATTTTTGAACCTAAATCAGGCATTTCAAGAAATTTCTGAATATTTACAAATAGATATTAATAAATTAAAGGAAAAGTATGAGGAAATATCAAAGAAGTACGAAGGATATAATAAATGGTCTCATGTAACTGAAGAAGAATTTGAAGAATTTATTCAAAATATAAGAAATCCCAGTCAACTGAGAGATTTCTATGCTAATACCAAAAATTATATCTTTGAGTTGATGGAGTATCATGCCACTGAAGTAAAATCTAAAATGCGAAAACATTGTATTGAGATAATGAAAGAGCATAATGTTAAAACCGTTCTTGATTATGGTTGTGGAATTGGCCAAGATAGTATTGAAGCTGCGGAAGCAGGACTTCGCGCTATAGCGTTTGATCTTCCCGGAAAAACTTTTGAATTTGCGAAATGGAGATTTAAAAAGAGAAACCTAAATATCACCTCCATTGAACTTACTTCTGATGAAAAACTTCCTGAAAAGTATGATGCTGTGACTTGTTTTGAGGTCGTAATGCACACTCCTGACCCAATTAAGGTTATTCAAAAAATATATCAAATATTAAATGAGAATGGGCTATTATTTTTTACAGCAAGGTTTAAAGGGTACAAATTAGCTCTTGAATATAATCAGAAGTATGCGGGTAAGTTTGATGGTATAATTCAAGATATTGGTTTTGAGAGAATTATAAAAAAGCACATGTGGGGACCGACTAATGAAGATGGCAAATATTTATATGTATATAAAAAATTATAAATCTAATTTTCTAATAATTCTTTTACAATCTTCTCAACCTCATCTAAATCTACCTTGCAGTCAAAATTTGGAGTCGAGTTGTAGCCTATTGTATATCTATAAGTAAAATTTAATGATTTGGAAGAAAGCATCCAATGAGTTGTAATATAATTTGATGGAAAGATCACCACTACTTTAAGATTAGTACCAAAAACAACATTAGTAAAAGCAGATCCCTCCATTCCAATTACAATTTCGGCAGAATTAAATAGTTCCACTTGTTCTTTAAATGTCATATCTTGTGGATGGACATTTTCAAAATTATATTTTTTTAATAGATTTAAAAATTGGTTTCTATTTAAAATATGCCTACGCTTAACTTTTTCTCTGCTTAGGATTAGCCTTCTGTTTCTTTTTATGTTTGTGTCAATCTTATAATACTCAAATATCTTATTTCTAAAGAAATTTAATAATTCACGGGGAATGTAAGCTGAGCAATCAACATGCCAAAAAGAAGGAAAGTAATAATTTTCTAATTCCCAAACTTCATTTTTTTTTATAGGTAAAAGTTTAAATCTCTTATCTAAAAAAATTTTAAATATTTCAATTTGCCATTTAGGAGTATTCTCAGGAATTATTAGATTTATTTCTGGTTCCTCAATTTGTAAAATACCATAAAACCTTGGAATGCCTTCAAATAAAAAATGATAATAGATATGATTTTCAATATGCATTAGAGAAGTAAATACACCTTTCATCCGTCTATGTACCAAGAGAGGAGTATTTACCGTAAATGTATAGTTGCGTAAGCGATTTAATGTAGCAGTAGATTCTAATAAGGGCTTTTTTCCGAAGGTAAAACCTCCAGAATGACCAAAAAATTTTATATTTTTGAATTTACAAGAGAATACTTCTTTTTGAATATAACCCTTTTCTTTATTCCTTTTTATTCTTTTTGAGCATTTTATATTAAGATCTAAAAATTGCTTTTCTTCTTCATTAAATAGTATGTGCCTTCTGGGTGCTAATTTTTTATATTCAATCTCATCCAATTTATCTGAAAAATAATCAAAAATACTTCTGATGAATTTCTTCTCAGCAACCATTCTTCTTTGCAAATATCGGCGAAAATAACTCAAAAAACTAAAGTAAACATCACTAATAAAATGTTTTAGTGATATTCGGGAGAATATCTTTTTTGAGATAAATTTTATTGACGAAAACATTGATTTTAGATTATTAATCATAGATATTAATATTTTTTCAAATTTTTTATCAATAAATAGAAGTTATCAATCCTTAAAATGATTCAGTTCGATTTTAAAAATCGTCATATGTGATATTGTGATATTGTTTAATGTCTTTTTTTGCCGTTTTTCCTTCAATTTCTTGAAATTTATCAGGTGGAATGCCCGGATCGCTTCTAACAAACATAACTTTATCTCGAGTGATCTTAGTTTCTTTTGGGATTTCAACACACGCAACGATGCTTTTTTTAGCGTATGCCCGATAGTTTAATTCCCCTTCAGTAAGGCTTCTTACTTCTTTTGTCCCTATTGCTTTTTCACATTCCCTTAAAAGCGAACAAAATTCTATGAAATTTTCCTTATCTAAAGACGATTCGTAATCAATACCTTTATCTTCTCTAGATAATATGAAGTGTTTCTCAATAACCTGAGCTCCATAACCTATAGCCAGAATGGGAATTATTTTTGCTAAAATAGACCCTCCATCTACATGATCATAGTAGCCTACATTTAGACCAAACAACCGTCTAAAGGTTTTTATATAATTTAAATGATTATCTTCTATCTTTGTTGGAAATCCTTGATATCCATGCATTAATATGGCATTATCTGTTCCATTTTTTCTTAAAAAATCAATTACTTTCTTGATTTCTTCTACTCTTGAAGCACCACAACTTAAAAATATGGGTTTCCTTGATTTAACAACTTCTTTTAAAACTTCAGGATTAGATGTGTCAGCAGAATGGATTTTAAATGCGTCAACGCCATTTTCAATTAAAAATTTTATGCTCTCAACATCATAACCGGCAGCAAAGAATAAAATATTATTCTTTTTAATTTTATTAATTACTTTTAGCCACTCATTTTGAGATAATTCTAACCGAGTGATTAAATCATAACTTTCATAAAGGGGATTCATATATATTTCTTTTTTATACACTTGAATTTGAATTGCATCTGCTTTTGCTCTAGCCGCAACATCAACTAATTCACACGCTTGTTTAACATCTCCTTGATGTGCACATGCCATTTCGGCAATCAAAAATGTAGGATATGTCTCTCCAATGACTTTTTCTTTAATTTTAATAGGTTTTATCATATCTTACAACTCCTCTCATATCTCAATAATATTAAATGAAGACCAATATTTATTTATATCTTTGTTAGTAATTGGAATCTTATTACTTATTTTGGGCATGAATTATATTTTTTTTATTGCTTCATAATTTTAAGATTCCTGAACTTAGATTTGATACTATAATTGAACGATTAT
>Ga0114919_10002678_pt1 | contig 14399 bp, 17 predicted proteins | sample BlataG_FD_88682 | JGI IMG/M metagenome (GOLD analysis project Ga0114919, IMG submission 88682) | Deep subsurface microbial communities from Black Sea to uncover new lineages of life (NeLLi) - Black_00105 metaG | ecosystem: Environmental > Aquatic > Marine > Oceanic > Sediment | place: Atlantic... | reverse complement strand
GAGGAAAATCTAAAAACAACGCATCTAGATTGGATTGGGGGGATAATTTTATTAGAATAGTTACAAATTAAAACCATCCTACAATTTTTAGTGTATTTTTCCATTGTTCTCCTTAGTGCTTGCTGAGCAGGCGCCGTCATATTGTCCGCCTCATCTAAGATTAAAATTTTGAATGGTATGTCAGACGGAGGTTTTGCTTTTGCAAAATCTTTAATGTAAGTTCTAATAACATCAATACCTCTTGCATCGCTTGCATTTAATTCCAAAAAAGTATTATTAATCGCCATTTTTCTACCATACAGTCCCCTAACCATTGCCAGAGCAGAAGTTGTTTTCCCAGTACCTGCTGGACCAGCAAATATAAGGTGGGGCATCGATTTATCCTTAATAAATTGTTGTAAACGCTTTATAATACCCTTTTGATTAACGACATCACCTAAAAGACGAGGTCTATACTTTTCTACCCAAGGTTTGTTATCTGTTGACATTTAAACACTAACTTCTAATAAAGGCTTATAATAATATATAAAAAGATATTATTAAGAATTAAAGTTACTTTATTTTATTTCAGAACTTTAATAAACAGAGTAGGAAATTTTAAAATGACAGACTTTAAAATTACAAAAATTAAGTCTCGTTGGATTTTAGATTCGCGTGGAAATCCGACAGTTGAAACCGATGTTTATGCAGGTAAGATTTATGCAAGGGCGGCTGTTCCTTCAGGCGCGTCAACAGGCGTTTTAGAGGCTCTTGAATTGAGAGACGGAGGAACTGCTTTCTTAGGTAAACATGTAACTAAAGCAGTATCAAACGTTAACGAAATTTTAGGGATAAAGTTAAACGGATTTGATGTGAGGGAACAAGAAAAGTTAGATAAAGAAATGCTTTCAATTGATGGAACTGATAATAAAAGTAAATTGGGAGCAAATGCCATATTGTCGGTTTCTTTAGCCGTTGCGAAATTAGCCGCACTATTAGACGAAAAACCATTATTTGTTCATCTCCATGAATTAGCATATCATAAGACTCGAAAAGATTTCTTATTACCATTACCATGCTGCAATATTTTAAATGGGGGAGAACATGCGGGCAATAATTTATCGATACAAGAATTTATGATATTACCCGTAGGAGCACCAAATTTCGCTCAAGCAATCCAAAACGTCTCAGAGGTGTATCAAACATTAAAGAAGTTATTAGCCAAAAAATACGGGCCTTCATCAACTAATGTGGGTGATGAAGGGGGTTTCGCCCCGAATTTTTCTTTAACTAAAGATGCTGTAGAGATTATTATAGAAGCAATTGAAGAAGCGGGTTTTTTGATGAGAACTGATTTTTTCCTAGGAATGGATGCGGCTGCGAGTGAATTTTTTGAGGATGGTACATACAATATTGACGGTAAGAAGTTAACTGAAGGGGAATTGTTGCAGTATTATCTTGACTTAATTAATGATTATCCATTCAAGTCAATAGAAGATCCATTTGATGAAAAAGCGTTTAGTGGTTTTGCCAATTTAACTGCAAAAGTCGATAAATCGATACAAATTGTAGATGATGACCTGACAGTTACTAATATAAAAATACTTGAAAAGGCAATTAAAGAAAAAGCGGGAAATGCGTTGTTATTAAAAGTAAATCAAATTGGTTCGCTAACTGAAGCAATAAATGCTGCAAAAATGTCTTTTAAAAATGGGTTTAATGTCATGGTATCCCATCGTTCGGGCGAAACTGAAGATCCCTTCATAGCAGATTTAGCAGTTGGACTTTGTACAGGACAATTAAAAACCGGCGCAACGGCAAGATCTGATCGAAATTGTAAATATAACCAGTTGTTAAGAATTGAGGAATTCTTAGGGGCAAATGCTAATTATCCTAAACATTTAGATTCTTGGAAACAATTTCAATAATTAAGTGAGTAAATTTTAATTTTAAATCTTTTTATTTTTTTTGTTTTTGATAAATCTATAAACATTTACAGCAACTTTTTTTGTTTTTTTTGTATGGAACGGAAAAGACCTTTCTAAAACTAAATTAAACGGTAATATGTAATTGATGTTCCAGTTTTTTGAGCTTACAAATTTAGATATAAAATTATGAACTTTTTCGTTAGCTAAATGAATCGAATAAACTACATCCGAGAAAGCAAAGGCTTTTTGTAAAAAAAATCTATCTGCGGTTTTTTTTTGCACTCCAAAAGGGGGGTTCATAATTGTCGTGATATTTAACTCTTTAGGAAATATCTGAGCTGAGATTTCAAACCTATTAATGTCAGCACAAACGGGTAAAATTACAGCTTCAAGGTCCAAATCTTTAACATTTCCTTTTAAAACCTTTATCGCGTCCAAATCTATATCAATGCTTAAAACATACTTAGCTTGAAGATACGCGCAAGAGATTGATAATCTGCCCGTTCCTGCGCCAAGATCGAGAATTAATCGGTTTTCAATGTCGTTAAATTCAACTCCCGCAAAATATATGATATCTACAGCACTTTTCGCATCAGTGCAATATTGCTCTAACTCGATTTTGGGATTAGAAAATACTTCTGTTTGTTGAACTAACGATATTAAATCTTTTTTATTAATCTCAATCGCCTAAAATATCCACGCTATAATTTTATTTATGAATAATTATGAAAAAACTTAATTGTTTTAATTAATTATAATTTAATAGGGAAATTAAAAGATTTTTGTTAAAAATTATGAAAGAATCAGCGAAAAATAAAGAAATCGTTCTTACGGGTCAATATTTAGGTGTTGTAGAAGAATTTCTACCTGATAAACAGTCTACTTATGTAAAAGATGGTCAAATTATTGCATCTAAAACTGGAATAATTAATATTGATACGAACAAAAGATTAATAGAAGTAAGGGATCATCAAGAAGAAGATCGAAAAACAGTAGAGATTGGCGATCAGATAATCGGGACAGCCTTGTTTTTAAGGCAGTATTCTGTGGGCCTTAGATTTCAGACAATCAATAAAAAAATTCATTTTAATAGCTCCTATTTTGGAAATATTCATGTTTCCCAGATATCAAAAAAATACATCGAGAGGATCTCAGATGCTTTTCAAATCACCGATATTATTCGAGCAAATGTAATTGAGCAGAATTATAACGAATATAAATTAAGCACCGTTGGAAAAAATTTTGGAGTTATTCATGCTGATTGCTTAATATGTGGAACGCCTCTTAATAAAATAGGGATAGATAGATTAAGGTGTTCCAGATGTGGAAATCTTGAAAACAGAAAATTAGCAGACGATTACGGAAATGTATCTGAAAACTTAAGATATTAAAAAAGAACTATTTTTTAAAGGTTTTATTCTTGGGTAGCCGTGGTGGAAGAAAAGTAATACACTTCTATAATTCAAATGGGGAGTTAAATAACACTATTAAATTTCTTGAAGAAGTTAAAAAAAAAATAAATTATCTTACCTTAAACTGTACAGTTGAAGGAAATTCAATAAAAATCTCTTTGTTTGGCCCTAAAGATCTCCAATATTTAGCAACTGAAAGATTAAAAGAGTTAGCTAATCGATATTTATAAAATTTCTTATCTTATTAGTGTTTTAAAACCAAAAAACATTTATTTAATTCTAAATTAGAGAAATTAGATTCACAGATTTTGGTAGAAGATAGATGGCAAAAAAAAAAATTGAACCAAAGGAAGAAGATAGCGATCTTGAAGACATTAAAGAAGATATATTTGACAATGAAGATATAGATAGCCATTATCCCGATGTATCAAATGATTCTGTGAAAAAGGATGAGGCACCTTCTGTAGAAACATTTGAGCAGACTGAAAAAGTTGAATCGGAAGAAGAATTGGAAGAAGAATTAGAAGAAGATCAAGAACAAGTTCCAGAGCTACCAGATTACAAAATATTAAAATTAAATATTATAAGTGGTCCAGGTGACAACGATTATACATTAACCCTTGAAGGCCAATCGCATGGTTTTTGTAATATCCTTGTAAAACATTTGTTAATGATCGAAGGGGTTAAAGCTACGGCTTATAAAATTACGGAATTAGCTGTATCCCCACCTCAAATTTTTATTAGACTCGAAAACGGATACAAATTAAAAGAAATATTTTACAAAGGAATAGATGCTTTGAGAAAAGAAGTTGCTGAAACCCAGAAATTATTTCAAAAACTTATGTAATGAATCTTTTTTTCAGTTTTATGAAAAGTTTATAAGAAATTACTGATCATCTATTCTTAATGTCATATAATTTTTTACTAAAAGATTTAAACCTTAATCTAACCCAAAAATTCATAGGAACTGATAAAGGGTTAGCTAAAATCGGAGATGGTATTGTTAATCTTACTTACTCGGTTGCCAAATCCATGTATTTAACTCGTAATAACAAAAATAATAAAATTATTCGAACGGGTAAGAAGGTAAGCAAAAAAATTTTGGCAGAAGCTTTAAAAGACGCAAATATGAAAAAGTTTTCGAAAAACAGATCAGACGCTCACGATCTCGCAGACACCGTTGAAGCTATTATTGCTTACATCTGGTTTAGCGAGAAAATGACGATAAAGGAAATTATAAATTTCCTCTCAGATTCTCTTATAGGAGATTTATACGAAAGGCATATAGAAATAGAAAGCGCCAAGATTGCGTTCACAAAGCTCTTAAATCACATTAAAAAGTTCTTACCTGAGAATTAAGTATGAAGGATTTTCCAATAACAATTGGATTTGACGATGCAAGATTTAACCTCAAATCACATTCTATAACTACAGATTTAATAGGGATAGTCTGTCAAGGTGTTAGGATGGTAAGTATGGTTAAAAAGGAAATAACAATTGATGGGAACGACGCTACAGAAGTTTTGATCGAACTTGCTAAACGAAACGAAAAACATATTCAATACATTTTAACTGACACAATTACATTTGGTGGATTTAACATTATTGATTTAGAGGAAATTTACAGTCGAATAAACAAACCAATCTTAGCTATAACCGAAAGAAAAGTCGATCTTCAGGCTGTCCAAAAAGCGATCGTTAAGAATTTTCCTAAACGCTATAAAGAAAAACTTCAAAACATAGTTAATGCCGGTAATTTATATGAAATTTTTGTTGAAACGGCAGGAGGACTCTCCAAAATTTATTTTCATTCTAAAGGGATTCAATTTTCTGAGGTAGAGTCCTTGCTAAAAAAAATATGCGTTGATTCAAAAATGCCTGAGCCAGTTCGACTAGCCCACATAATAGGAAATGCCTTATAAAGCTTTCTATAGAATATTTATTAATAAGTAGCTATCTCGTATTCTAAAATTTCTTTCATTCTTTCGCGCAATTCAGGTCGAAGAGCAGACATTCCATACGTCTTGAGCCCTCCTAACCTCTTCTGAACTTCTTGAGCACTTAACCTACCAGGTAAGTCTTGTTTATTCGCGATGGCGATAATTTTGGTCCCTAAGGTACGTTCAAACCTATTAAAAATTTCCTTAGTTTGTTTTACATTTTTCTCGGTTGAATCGCATATTATAACTGCTAAACCAGCACCTTTCAAGAAATCCTGCCACATGAACTTAAACCTTTTCTGCCCGCCTAAATCCCATATTGAGCATTTTTTACCGTTCAAAACGGAGTCTTCTACTTCTAATCCCACCGTAGGAACTCTTTCTTTTTGGACTTCCCTTCCCTGTAATAAGGATAGAAGTGATGATTTACCAACGTTCTGTTCTCCAATAAAACAAATTTTTTTCTTTGTAGAAAACAAAATTAACCCTTTCTAATCAAAAATTACCTTAATTAGAAAAGGCAAGCAATTGTTCAAAAAAGAAAATAATATTCACATAATATGAAATTTTTATAATCAGTTTAATTAGAAAAAAATGAAAAAATAAATAAAATTAGATATAAATAAAAAAATCAAAAAATAGTTAAATCTTTATTCCCCTGTCACTAGGTCTTTTACAATCCCAACGCAAGCCGTTCTTCCCATATCTCTTACCGCAAACCTCCCAAGTTCAGGGAATTCTTCATATTTTTCAATACAAAGCTTTTTAAGCGGTTGAAATTTGACGATCGCGGCTTCGTTTCTTTTAAGGAATTTCGGATTGTCTTCGATCACAGCACCAGTCTTCTGATCTAACTTTTTAATCAGTTCGGAGAACTTAGCAGCCACTTGAGCCGTATGAGCGTGAATAACGGGGGTATATCCTTGAGCAATCGCTGTTGGATGCCAAATAACAATAATCTGTCCCGTCCAGTTCCCTTTTGGTGTAATTACCGTTGGAACATTGTTCGGATGACCCATGACATCGCCACGTCCCACATCAGCCATTGTAATACCTCTAATGCTAAATCCGATATTATCACCGGGTTCTGCTTGAGGAATTTCCTCGTGATGCATTTCAATGCTTCTTATTTCGCCTTTAAAGCCCGTTGGCATGATTATAATTTTATCGTTTTTCTTTAATACACCAGTTTCTACTCTTCCAACAGGAACGACTCCTGTACCCTTAATATTATAAGCGTCCTGGATAGGAACTCTTAGGGGTTTGTTAGTAGGTTTAGCAGGTATTTCAAAGTTGTCGATTGCCTCAAGTAAAGTTGGACCGTCATACCAAGAAAGCTTATCGGTTTTCTCAATTAAATTCTCGGCTTTTATACCCGAGACTGGAACGAATGGAATCTTCTTTACGGGGAAACCAATGCTTTTCAAAAGATCAGAGGTCGCGTTTTTCACTTCGTTATAACGTTCTTCGCTATAATCGTAGACATCTGCTTTATTGACAGCAACGACTAATTGTTTAACACCTAAAGTCTGTGCTAAATAAGCGTGTTCTCGAGTTTGGCCATTTGCGGCAATACCAACTTCCATTTCGCCTTTTTTTCCAGAAACTACTAAGATGGCGGCGTCCGCCTGAGAAGCGCCCGTAATCATGTTCTTTACGAAATCTGCGTGTCCAGGTGCGTCAATTATGGTAAAATATTTTGTGTTTGTTTCAAACTTTCGAAACGCTAAATCAATGGTAATACCGCGTTGTCTTTCCTCTTTCAATCTGTCAAACACATAAGCGTACGACCAAGATTCTCTATCGAATTCTTTTGCTAATTTCTCTAGTTCCCGCGCCTCTCTTTCTGAAACGGCACCGCTTTTAATGAGCATGGCGCCCATTAAAGTCGATTTCCCGTGATCTATGTGCCCAATTATGACTAAGTTCAAATGTTTTTTATCTGTAGGCATTTTTAATCAATTTCCTAATTTTTTTTTTTTAAGAATTAATTTTGAATTGTACATTTTTAGATTAAATGATAACTACCTTAATGATATTGAATATTTATTTTTTACTATAAATTTAAGTTATATTTCTGATGGAAACACTTGGTTAAAGTACTAGGTCATAAATTCCTTATTCCTTTTTATTGTCTAACCTTGTTAGGTATTCCCCTCTTAGATCGGAATATAATTCTCTTTTATTTTTTTTTAAAAGATCGAAAATTTGATGAATTTCGTTTTGGAAATTGAGTTCTATCCCTTTGTTATTTACTATTTGAGTTTTAACTTTTTCTTGTAGGAATTTATCAAAAATTAGGTCAATATCGTAAATATCAAAGCGAGTTTCTCTAAAATAATCTAACAGGTGATGTAAGTAAAAAGCTTTTACATACAAATTCTTATCGCTATATTTTTTTTCTAAATCTTTTTGATAAAAGAACTTTAGTTGTTTGACGATAACGCTTTCGTCGTCGTTGCTAGCGTCGTTATTATTAGAACTAAACGCCCAAGTAGTCCCGTAGTCGATGTTCCTATCGACGACATTCGCTATTAATTCGTCTATTCCCGCTATTTTTGCCCACTTATTATGAACGACCCAGTTAGGTATTTTTAGATCACTTAAGGAACAGTTTTAAATTATGTTAATGATATAATTGATAAAATAAGATAAAAAAATAATCTTTTTTATCAAGTAAGATAATAAAAGTAAAAAGTCATAATTTGTTAATTAACTATTATAAATCAAAATATTATTTAAAAAATCTGATAGATATTATGGTAAGGAATAAAGACCCGTTTCCAAGAGAAGGAGCTTTTATTATGGGTCGTGTTGTTGACATTCAAAACCAGTATATTTACGTGGATATACCTGATTACGATGGCTTACCTTCAGAAGAATGCGCAAGAGGAATGATACATATTAGTGAGATTTCGAGTAGATGGGTTAAAAACATTAGGAGTTTAGTGAGAATAAACCAAAGAATCGTATTAAGAGTTGTAAAAGTTGTTCCTGATAAAGGACAGATTGATTTATCTTTAAGGCGCGTAAATTCTGCCCAAAAAGATCTGATAGTAAAAGAACATAAATATGCGAGTAAATACGAAAATTTACTACAGTTTTTAACGGAAACAGAGGGTATTGATATAAGTATGGACGAAGCGTACGAGCTAATTGGCTGGCCTATAAAAGAACAGTTTGATTTTTACCAAGAAGCTGTTGAAGCTCTTAAAGAAGAAGGGAAAGAGATTTTGGCTGATCTTGAAAACATTCCCGAAGATATCAAACAAGCGTTCTTGAAAATTATTGATGAGAATGTTGAGATCTCCACAGTAAGCATAATTGGAAAAATAAAACTTATTAACACAAGTGGAGATGGTATAGACAAAATTAAAGATACATTGAATGAAGTTATAAACATAATTGAAGTTCCAATGGAGACGAGAAAATTAACTTTATCTTATCTCGGAGCACCGTTTTATAGATTAGAAATAGTTTCTAAAGATTATCTAGACGCAGAAAATATCCTATCAGATACACTAGAGGTTCTTGAGAACCTATCACTACAAAATAACGGAAAATTTGAGTTTATACGAGATTAATACCTAAATAAACAGAGATTTGTAATAAAGATGACAAAATACCTCCAGAAATGTAGTGATTGCAGTAGATATGGATTGATTAATCCAGAATCTAAATGTAGATATTGCGGTGGAAAATTGATTAACCCTAAACCGCCAAAATTTTCTTTAATCGATAAGTATGGGAAATATCGCATTATTTATTTTAAAGAGGAATTTAAGAAAAGGTTTGAAGAAAGTTAAGTTATTTCTACTATTTCTGCGAATTTTTCATAAATAAGGATTTTCGCGTTTTTGTATGGTAAATTAGCGATATCATTTTCCTGAAAAGGGCCATAATTAATTCCATCGATTCCAACTAGGGGAGGAGAAGAGCTGGTAAATCGAATGAGGGTGTATTTATATTGAGCTAATTGTTTAATTTGAATTGTTTTTGATTTTTCTGAAATGTCATCAATAGGAACGATGATTTTTTCGTCATCTTTGACTTTTTCTACTGGTGTAGACTCAACTATGACATTTTCTTTTTCAAAAATTTCTTCCAACTCAAGTGACTCGTTATCGTCGTATAAAGAGATTTTCTTGAGCTTTTTAAACCCATTGATGGAGCTAATTAAATTTTGGTAGAATAGCTTCTCTGCTTCTAAAACATCGTTGAAAGCAATCTCTTGAAGTGTTAAAGCCGCATTTAATATTTTTAACTCTCGAATTTTTAAGAAATCAGTATATAAAAAAATGAAATTTTCTTTGTATGAATTTAATAATTGAAGTTTAACTTTTTGTTTATCTTCTAACTCAAATTTCTTGAAATAATTAAAAGTTTTACTAAAATAATTGAAATCCTCTTGAGTTAAGCGTGTTAAGGCAGTTTGTTCATATTCTTTAAACCAATGTTGATAAAGTCTCTTATAATCAGCTTTTAAATTCATGAGCATCAAAATTTTTAAATCTACTATATAATGATGGATATTAACTAATAATATTTTAACTTAAATAGTTTTAGCAACTTCTTTACATAATAAAAATACTGCGATATGATGAGGGACTTCAATTTTTTCTCCTTGTACATAGGGACCATACTTTATTCCTTTGATTTTTGTGATTGGTAAAGCATGTTCCACAATTTCGAGTTTTTGAGTGATATTTTTACTAATAAAAACGATTGGATCTAATTTTTCGTTCGTTTCATTTAATGGAGTAAATTCTTCGAGTTCGGTTAAATTTATTTCTTGAACCTTAAAACCCGTTTTACCATGTAAGGATCCTGGATATCTAATAAGTCTGTGAATATCTATTGATACAGGTTCATCTAATTCAACTCCAATATGTTTAACAACTCCTTTCAAAAAATTCTTCCACATGATCAAACCAAAACCTTCTATTGACCACACATTTCTTTCTCCTTTAGTAATTAGTTCTAAAAAATCAGCTTTGGAGTTTAAGAAGCTGGTTACCAAATTTGGATTGAAATTAAATCTATTTTTATCTAAAAGTAAATCTTCTATTTCAGTTTTGGGTTTACATAAAATTTCTTCAATCTTTCTCATAATTTTTTGAGACCAACCAATGTTTTCTTTTGATAATCCGTGAATCATTTGAAATTTTTCTCCCAAACCTAAAACTTCAAAAGCAATATTTTCTCCAGTAAGGTAATCTACAATTTCTCGTCTTTCGTCGCTGTTTAATTTCCTTAATTCTTCGCTTTCAACTTTTAAATGATATCCTCTATGCCCAGAAAAGGCAATTCTCATATCTTTTTCATCAGTTCCGAAATCGGGTATTAGAAAATCGTAAATTAATTTTTTAATCTCATTTTTAGCAACATCTAAACATTTATCACATATCCAAGTTATTTTAGTAATCTTTGATTTTTCACATTTAGGACACTTTTCTACCATGCCAGTTCCTTTAGCTTCACAATTATTACAATACCATAAATCGTGTTCGTCTTTACATGGCGTATAGAAGTGATCTACATCAATATCAACAATTAAGTCGCAACCTTGATACTTTTTACTTTCCATGTTTTGAGCTTCAGGTTGATTATATAATGAACCACTTGAGTACACATGTTTAGGTCCTCTATCAATTAAATAATTCAGTAAAAATTTTTGGCTTTCAAATCCAATATGCCTGATCATAATCTGTTTTTCCCAAGGAATAAAGCCAAATTCTCGAGATTCGAGGGAACTTACCGCTGGGATTTCTTTTTGCTTTTCTTGATAATAAGCTTGAAATAACCTTTTTAAAAATTTATTATCACTCATCTTCTTTTTCAATCTTCGTTTTATTTGCCTTGTTTTTCATTGAATTCCGGTATTGTTTTAGTTGAATATAAAATAACGGATGCGAGAGCTTTTTCTGCGTATCTAATTTCTTCGAATAATAACCTTCCAAGCAAATTTCATCTTTAGATTCATTTGCTTTACATATATTTAAAGATTTAAGCGTAGAACAAGAGTGAGGAGTATATTCTTTCTTTTTAGCGAACTCTACTTGGTATTTAGTTTTTTTCCTATCAAAGTCAGGCAAATTCGAAAAGATATCAATAATTTTTTCTATAGGATAATTCAAAGCGTGTAAAAAAAAAACAAGAAACAATCTTTCTGTGTGAACTATATTCATTCCTTCTTGAATTCTACGAAGTATATCTTGTATACACGGAGGGAAGTTATTTGAAATGTCGCTTCCTTCTTCAAAACTTATCTTAAACGAATATTCAAAGTCTTCTTTTTTAAGTTCCCAGTTATTCAATATATTCCCATATAACTCCTTAAATTCTCGGATATGTAAGATGTTTTTTCGAAATTTTTCTATATTGTTTTCATCTTTAACTTCTTCTACAATTAACTTTCTACGAACATATTCTTGCAATAATCGAATTAAATCTTTTTTTTGAACGTAAATGTATCCTTCAGATAAGGCGTTATGGACCAATTTTCGGTATTCGTCGTGTAAGTTAGCAGCAAGTTTCAAATAATCTGTGAAGTAAATTTTAAAACTAGTTTTAAGGATTTCTCGTTGATCCTTATTAAGGTTTATCCCGTATTTAATAGGAGGGTTCAGATAATGAAATTTTAATTTTAAATCTTTACATATATCGTAGAGATTTGCATCGTCATTCTCCTCTATAAGTTCTTTATAGGTTTGTTTAGAATATGTGTTGGCTACTCTATTAGAAATTGGTTTATTATTCAAAACATATAGGAGTATTTTGACAATTAAATACAAATAAATGTTTATATCGTCTGCTTTATAGTCTTCTATCTCTTCTAAATTATTGAAAGCGGCTTTAAATATTTTTGAAATTCTTTGTTCTAATTCTCCATCTGGGTATTTTAAGAACGCCTCTTCGATGAATTCGGTTGGATCTTTTGATGCTATATCGGAATAATAAATTTGTAGTGAGGGCAACCACGGATAGTGTTTTAATAAATCAGATGATATGCTCAAGACTTATAATTCTCCTATTAACCTTTATATTCGTAAATTAAAATAAATTAAGATAAAACAGCTATATAGATTAAGAGTAAATAAGTTTAATGATAAAAATTTGATAGCTAAAATTCGTCCATATCATCATCGTCCTCAAATTCAGCTTCTTCAACACGAGGCGCGAGGAAATAGTTTAATTCGCCCCCCTCTAAAAGACCAAAAATCATTTTTAAAGGGTGATCTGTTTTTAAAGATACCTCTAGTTTTTCTGTTATTGGAGCCATTTTTAAAATTGCTTTCAAAAAGGTAAGACTATACGCTCCACTACAAGTTTCCTCGATATCACTCTGAATTAAATCATCTATGCTAAGATTATACTCCATTTCACCGATTTGTCCCGTTGAGCTAAAAAGTAATCCATCATCTTTAACAGCTTTCATATTAAGTATTTCCGAATAAATTTCAGCGTCTCTTATTGCTTCTATAAGAAAATCCGTATCTATAACCCATTTAGCAGAGTACTCGATTTTTAGCAAGTTATCCATGGGAATATCTTCCCTATCAAGATCTATTAAAGCTAAACTGAAAGTTCGTGAACGACTTTTTCCTTCTCTTTGCATTTTTATTTTAATTTTTTGGTCGGTCTCTTTAAAATCAATCTCAAGAGAGTCGTTAGAAGCACTTCTCTTCAGTATTTTATCTAAATCATCTAGGTTTAGGCCAATTTTAGATTCCTTGCTACAAATATAATCGTCAAAACTTTCTTTTTTTATCGATAATTTTAACAGACAAATTCGACTTGGATCCATTGCTGTAATAATAAATTCCTTAGGAGTAACTTTAAATTCAGTTTCATCAATAATACTTGAAAGCGTTTCTGTTATTACCTTCAATATCCTACTATTATCTAACTTAAGAGTAAATGACATATTTAATCAGTTCTTTTATTGATTACTAATTTATAATAATATTGTTTTATTGACAATATTTATAAAATTCAGTATTAGACCTTTAATAATACTTATTTGTAATTGTTGAATTAATAATTTATAGCCCCCATAAATTTTTAGATCTATATAAACAAAAAAAAATTCCTAATAAAATGGTTCGCGACGCTGCAATTCAAAGGACGATTAAAGATATAAAAAACTCCGATATTCGAATTCAAATAACGGGTTACGTTAAAGATATCGTTGAAAATGACTACATTATTTTGAACGATAAGACTGAAGAAATAAAGGTCGATATACAAGCAGTTGAATACCCTTTTCAAAAAAATGATCTAATTAACCTTATTGGTAAGTTAAAATTTAAGGTAGAAGGAGAAAAGGAAGTAGAAGCAGAAATTATACAAGATAAAAGTAATCTTAACTTTGAATATTATCTAAAGCTGTATGAAATCAAAAAAGAGTTAAAATTAGTTTAATTTTATCTATAAACGATCTAATTGGTTCTGATTTTTAATAAAAAATATAGCAAACTTGTTAGAATTAGTAAATTTCTTATTTCTTAAAGTATTTAATCTTTTAAAAGCAAAAATTTTATTAGATGTGCTTATTTAGAAAAATTAAGGAACAATAATAAGTTTTACTGGGATTAAAATGATCGAATTTTGTCCGGAATGTTCAAATCTTTTACGTAAAGAAGTTTTGGATGGAAAATCAACTTTAGTTTGTAAGTGTGGTTTTCAAAAAGAATTAGAGCAAAGCATAGAAGAAATTAACGAGATGATTAACAGAAAAAAAGATGCTTTAGAAAAAAATCTAATTATTGTTTCAGAAGAAGATAAAATTACTGTCCACCTAAAAGTTAAACATGATTGCCCAAAATGCGGTCATAGAGACGCAGAGGCTTGGCAAGAACAAACTCGAAGTGCCGATGAACCGAGTACATCTTTTTTTAGATGCGTTAAGTGCAAACATACTTGGCGTGAATATTGATTTTACTTAACATACCCTTCCAATCGGTAATATATTAATTATGTCGGTATGCTTAATAAAGATTTTCAAGCTTTCCATTTGTAATTTACGCCAATTTTTGAATCCCCTTCGCTTCCATTGGAGAATTTCATTTTGACTTTGTGATGATGGTAAAAAAAAATTGCCCATTATGAAAAAGTTATTTAAAGGCCCTCACTGGTAG
>Ga0114919_10002676_pt1 | contig 14401 bp, 25 predicted proteins | sample BlataG_FD_88682 | JGI IMG/M metagenome (GOLD analysis project Ga0114919, IMG submission 88682) | Deep subsurface microbial communities from Black Sea to uncover new lineages of life (NeLLi) - Black_00105 metaG | ecosystem: Environmental > Aquatic > Marine > Oceanic > Sediment | place: Atlantic... | reverse complement strand
CCATTGCAAAAGTGCCGTTTTCGTCGCAAATACGGCCATATAAAAAGAGGACATAACTCCTTCTCGCAAAGAAGTTATCTCCAGGTCTCAATAGCGGGGGCAGGATTCGAACCTGCGACCTCCGGGTTATGGGCCCGACGAGCTACCAGACTGCTCTACCCCGCGGCCAATGATTCGTGTCTTGTAATCTATAATGTACCAACTAATAGCTACCAAGAGCCACTAAATACCAAAATACCAAAAAGAATGCTTCGTATCAATAGCGCCAGCGTAAATTATAGATTTTCGCGGATTTTGGCAGCGATTTGGTCAATCTTTCCCTCTGGGTACTTGTAAGCCGGCCAGCGATTGAACAGGCCGTCGCCGGTGTTGCGAGGGATTATATGAAAATGCAGATGCTCGACGATCTGGCCGGCCGCGCCGCCGTTATTGCACAGTAGATTGTAGCCGTCAGAATCCATTGCAGCAGCTACAGCTTTGGCGATTCTGCCAAGGTTTGAAGCGACCTGGCCCAAAAGCGCGGCAGGACAATCATGCAATCTTCCAAAGTGCTGCTTTGGAATGACCAGAATGTGCCCGTCACTTATTGGGCCGATATCCAAGAAAGCGAGAACGACTTCATCTTCGTATATCTTTGTAACCGGGATTTGCCCAGCTACCATCTTACAAAAAACACAATCGTTTTCACTCATCGTATGGTCATCCTCCACAACAGGTACGGTCTACTGCCGCTGGTTGGTTTCGTCCGGCTGGCTATCATTTTCGGTAACCTCTTCAGCTTCGGCAATTTCCTCGGTTTCTTTGCGTGAGCGCCTTTTAGCAGCGGTTTGTGCTTTCTCTTTCGAGGCTTCTTTCTCTCCTACGAGTTGCAGAAGAACCAGCTGGCCGTTGTCACCCAATCTTCTGAGCGACAGACGGATAATCCTCGTATAGCCACCCGGCCTGTCAAGATATCGAGGGCCAAGTTCGCTGAATAATTTTCCAATTATCGTGCCTTTCTTGACGGCCTCGCCATCCTCGTAGCTTACGATGTCGCGATTGCCAAGCATCGCAATAGCCCTGCGTCTTGCAGCCAACGTGCCTTTTCTGGCAAGGGTAATCAACTTTTCGGCAAAAGCTTTTACCTCTTTGGCCTTTTCTATAGTCGTTGAAATGGTTTCGTGCTCGATGAGCGAAGCAGTCAAATTCCGGCGCATCGCCAATCGATGTTCACTTGTCCGACTTAACCGACGCCCTGCTACTCTGTGACGCATATTCCGCAAACCCTCGTTTATCAGTGCTTGTGATGTAGTTTTCCTTTTCTATCTTCTATTTATTGTCTATACCGGTCATACCCAAAGACAATCCTATGTCGGCAAGCTTTCTTTTGACTTCTCGCAAACTTGTTTTCCCGAAACTGCGAACCTTCAACAGATCGGCTTCGGTCATTTGAACCAACTGGCCGACGGTTTCTACTTTCTCCGATTCGAGACAATTGCCGGCTCTTACGGACAGCTCCAACTCCTGAATGGGAGTTTTTAGTTTTTCGACCAATTCTTCATCGATTTGCTCTTCGATGATTTCTTCTTCTTCAACAACTTTTTCGGCAACGGTTTCTTCTCCGAGCTCGAAATACTGTACGAAAGGATTGATATGTTTGCGCAGTATCTTAGCAGCCTCTACCAATGCCATCTCAGGTGTAATGGTTCCGTCGGTCCAAATCTCGAGAATGAGTCTGTCGTAATTGGTTCGCTGTCCGACCCGCGTATCCTCAGTTGTGTAGCGAACCCTTGTCACGGGAGAATATACGGCGTCGACCAATATGACGCCGACTTCCTGGTCGAATCTGTCCATAGCGGCGATTCTTTCGGAAGCCGGCATATAACCTCGGCCGTTCTCGACCACCATTTCCATTTCGAAGTTCACGTCTTCGGTCAAAGTTGCTATGACCATATCCTTGTTTATCACTTCAATGGCGGGGTCGGCAATTATATCGCCAGCAGTTATACCCCCGGCCTTGTTTGCAGAAACTTTCATTGTCTTCGGCTCTTCTGCCCGGAGCCGAACGACAAGATTTTTGACATTTAAGACGATATCGGTGACATCCTCCATCACGCCCGATATTGAGGTAAATTCATGGTTGACCCCTGCCGCCTTGATGGACGTCACGGCACTACCTTCCAAAGACGAAAGTAATACGCGTCTTAGGCTGTTACCAATAGTGGTGCCGAAACCGCGTTCGAAGGGCTCGATATAGAACCGGCCATACTTATCACTTGATACCTTCGCGTCGCGCTCAACACGAGTCGGTAACTCCAAACCACGCCATGTAATTCGCATACAGGCCTCCCGCTATTAATTATTTAACAACTAAAGGTCGTTTACTATTAACCAGCAAAATTTGAGACCGAAAACAGTCGACCCCAAACTCATCTCGAACAAAACTCCACAACCAACTGTTCCTCAACCGGGATCTGAACATCATCGCGTGTAGGCAGTCCAACAATAGTAGCCTCCGTTTTTCCACGATCTAACTGCAACCAACTCTGTGTAGTAAAGTTTGGATTGCTTTCCAACTGCTGCTTTATCTTTTTGACACTTTTCTCGGAATCTCTGGCAGTAATATTATCTCCAACCTTAGTAGTGTAATCGGGTATATTAACCTTGCGACCATTTACATGGATATGGCCGTGGGAGATCAGCTGCCTGGCAGCCTTGCGCGAAGGCGCAAAATTCAATTTATACACCACATTATCAAGTCTTCTTTCCAGCAATTGCAGAAGTATCTCGCCGGTATTGCCCCGTGTGCGCTCAGCTTTGTGGAAATATCTCATAAACTGACGCTCCAAGAGTCCATAGTACCTTTTCACTTTCTGCTTTTCCCGCAGTCTGTCACCATATTCACTCGCTCTGCCTCTGCGCCATCCGTGCATACCCGGGGCCAAATTGCGTCGTTTTTTCTCGACCGGACATTTAGCCGTCTCACATCTGACGCCTTTAAGCATAAGCTTCATTCCTTCGCGGCGACAATATTTACAAGATGAACCAAGATAACGTCCCATTTTTTCTGTATATCTCTCCAAAAATTCTACAAACTAATCATTTTGTCAGACGCTCCGTCTTACACACGTCGTCGCTTACGCGGTCGGCAACCATTATGCGGCAGCGCAGTGACGTCTTCTATCGAAGCGATACGCAATCCAGTCTGTTGAAGAGCTGAAATAGCCGACTCGCGGCCTGAGCCGGGTCCCTTGACCCTAATTTCAACTTCCCGAACGCCATTGCGCTTAGCGGCAGTGGCGCAACGTAGTGCAGCCTGCTGAGCGGCAAAGGGGGTGCTTTTGCGAGAACCTTTGAAACCAACACAGCCGGCTGAACTCGAACAAATTGTGTCACCATTCTCGTCCGTAACGGTAATCAGTGTGTTGTTGAATGTCGCTTTGATATGTACAATAGCTTTGACGACATTTTTCCTGACTCTTCGCTTTGCACCCTTTGCCATTATTATTAGTAATCCTCTATAATTTCCTTCTTGCGTGTTTTGGATTTACAATTTTCGTTTCTTCGTTGTTCGTTCACTCATTATCGACTAATTCGGTTATTCTTAACGTTTTTCCTTTACACCCTTTCTGCCTGCCACCGTTTTTCTGGGGCCTTTGCGGGTTCGAGCGTTACTCTGCGTGCACTGGCCCCTCACGGGCAGCCCTTTTCTGTGGCGAATACCTCTATAACAGGCTATGTCACGCAAGCGAGCGATATTCTGCGTGACCTGCCTGCGAAGCTGGCCCCCGACGACGTAATTGCGGTCAATAATCTGAGTTATGCGGCTAAGCTCGTCTTCGGTGAGTTTTCCAGCTTTTGCGCTTTTTTCGACCCTGGCTTCTTTCAAGACCTGCTCGGAGGTATATTTACCTATGCCATGAATATATGTCAATGAAATCCATATGGATTTATCATTTGGAATATCTACACCAATTATACGCGGCATATCAGCTCCTCTTGCAAGCAAAAGCTAAGAACTTTAAGCTACAGTTCAAAACCCGTCTCTTTATTTAGTTTCAAGTTTTTAGTTTTCTGTTTTACGCCTTTTAGCCTTGGCGTTGTTTATGCCGGGGATTTGTGCAAATCACGCGCACAACGCCCTTGCGACGAACAATCTTGCAATTTTCACATATACGCTTTACTGAACTTCTGACTTTCATTTCTACAGCTCATTTACACGCCTAATGACGCAGAACTATTCGACCTCTATTCAAGTCATACGGTGACATTTCAACGGTAACAGTATCACCCGGCAGAATTCGAATATAATGCATCCTCATCTTGCCGGAAACATGCGCCAAGATTTTGTGGCCATTTTCCAGCTCTACCCTAAACACTGCGTTAGGCAAAGCGTCGGTCACCTTGGCCTGTAATCTTATCGCTTCTCTTTTTGCCATACAGCTCTATTCTGTATCTCGTATTTTGTCTCTTTATTCGCAATACGCTTCAAGTACAATGAACATACTTCGTGCTTTACACTTTCCTGGTGAGCACCTCACAACCATTTTCCGCTATCGCAATTGTATGCTCAAAATGAGCCGAGCATTTACCGTCTTTCGTTACTACTGTCCACTTATTCTTCAATGTGCGGACATCACTGGTGCCTGCGTTAATCATCGGCTCGACTGCTAAAACCATTCCTTTGGTCAGAATAATATCGTCGGCCAACAACTCGTCACTGACAAAGTTTGGCACCTTCGGCTCCTCGTGCATTTCTCTGCCGATACCGTGTCCGACAAAGTCTCTTACCACCGAGAAGCCGGCTGCCTCAGCACAGTGTTGCATTTCTGCAGCTATCGAGCTCCACTTAACGGCCGGCGCGGCCTTAGCGATTCCAATGTCGAGAACCTGCCTGGTCACGTCCATCAGTCTGCGTTTATCCTCGGAAACTTCACCGATGCCAATTGTAATAGCAGCGTCTCCACAATAGCCGTACAGCTTGGCGCCAAAATCAACGCTGAGGATATCCCCGTTCTTGAGCTTTACCCTGTCAGAAGGAATTCCGTGAACGACCTGCTCATTTATAGAAGCGCAAATCGAACCGGGAAACGGGGTTTGAGCAAGGGCGCTTCGGACACCCTTAAACAAGGCCTTTGCTCCGGCATCAGCGGTCATCTGCAAAGCTACCATATCCAGGTCCCCTGTTGTTACACCCGGCTTGGCCATCTCTTGTAATTTTGAAAGAACATCGGCTACAACAGCACCTGCTCTACGCATCAACTCAACTTCTCTTCGGCTACGAAGCGTTATAGCCATTTGATTTCAAATCTCATATCGCGTTTCATATCTTGATGAGAGCATCCAACTTTTCAAATATTACCTCAGTCGTCTTACCAGCGTCTTTGTTAGCGTCGATATCATAAACTGTGCCGTTGTCCTTATAATAATCGACGACGGGCTCAGTCTGTAAGTGATAGGTCCTCATGCGATTGGACACTACTTCAGAGCCATCATCAGGCCGCTGAATAAGCTCAGTCCCATCATTATCACATATTCCCTCGACCTTTGGCTTTAGGTTCTCAATGTGGTAAACAGCACCACATTTGGGACAGCTTCTTCTGCCGGTCATTCGCTGGAGCACTATATGGTCATCTATCTTCAAATTCAAAACAATATCTATCTTCTGTCCATTTGCAGCCAGTGCTCTGTCAAGCTCCATAGCCTGCTTGACGGTTCTCGGAAAGCCGTCCAATACGAAACCAGCCTTGGGTGCGTTATTTATCTCATCAGCCATCATCTCAACCATTATTTCATCCGGGACAAGCACGCCCGAATCCATATAATCTTGGGCTTTCTTGCCCAGCTCGGTACCCTCGGCCCTGTGTCGCCGTAAGATATCTCCACTGGACAAATGCAGCAGCCCGTATTTGTCTACAATGCGCTTACACTGGGTTCCTTTGCCTGCGCCCGGAGCACCCAGCACAACTATTCTCATCCATAGGCTCCTTTTATTCTTCCGGTCTCAGTGAAACCTTCGTAGCTGCGCATCAAGAGGTTGGCCTCGATTTTCTGAACGAGGTCGAGCGAGACGCTGACAACTATCAATAAGCCGGTGCCGCCCAAAAACGCCGTTACTTGCCAATCAATCCCTAATGATACTGAAATCACCTTGGGTACAATGGCGATTATGGTCAGGAATGCGGCTCCAAAATAAGTAACTCTCATCATTACTTTTTCGAGGTATTCGGCGGTTCTCCGTCCCGGTCGGAGTCCGGGGATAAAGCTCCCAGAATCGCGCAAATTTTTGGCTAATTCCTTCGGCTGGAACTGTACAGTCACCCAAAAATAGGCAAACAAAAATATCAATAACATATACAAGACATTGTACGTATAAGCACGGTAACCGAGAGCATCGTATATGGTTCGAATAACCGCGGAACGTTCGAGCCTTGGAATGTTTGCCAATTGACCAACTACAATAGGCGGAAACATCATAAAACTGGATGCGAAGATTAAGGGCATGACTCCGCCGTGGTTGACACGCAGCGGCAAATAATGTCTTTGCCCGCCATACATTCGGCGTCCTCTCATCTGTTTCGCCTGTTGAATTGGTATTCGGCGCTGTCCCTGAGTTATGAGTATAGCACCCGCTACAACGAATACGAAGGCACCTATCAGGAACAACAACTTTGGCGGTCCTACGGAGCCGGTCGGTGCGGTGACGCTCAAGTCGACACTTTCCCAAAGCGTCGTGATTGCCCAGGGCATTCTGGAAATGATGCCCGCCATAATTATCAAACTAATACCGTTACCTATGCCGTACTCATCTATCTGCTCGCCGAGCCACATCAAGAAGACGGTGCCAGCCGTCATACCAAAAACGCCCATTATCATAGCTGAGGTTTCCATCCCCGTATAGGTTAAGCCCTTTCCCCTTAGCCAGCCCATAAACATCATTGACTGAATAACGCATATCAACACCGTTAAGTAGCGTGTGTACTCCTGTATCTTTTTGTAGCCGGTTTGGCCTTCCTGTCGCAATTTTTTCAAGGCGGGAACGACCTCGCCCAGAAGCATAAGGATAATCGAGGCGGTGATATAGGGCATAATGCCCAGCCCAAATAAGCTGCTTTCACTCAACGTACCGCCGGTAAACATTTGCATGTATACTGCCGCCCTGCCTAACGGGCTATCAGTGTCTGTATGCTTGAAGACCTTAGCGACCTCGCTGTGGTCAAAACCGGGGACGGGAATATGGAACCCAATTCTGTATATTATCAGCAGCGCAACAGTAAAAAGAATCTTGTTGCGCAGGTCCGAGATTCTGAAGATGTTAAATACTGTTCCAAGCATTCTTCATATTCTCCGGTAGTCTTTGGCCTTACACTAATTAAAAGTACGCAGCTTTGCGTAGTTTTCTTCAACCAGGCGCAAAGCGGGAACCGATTGATTACTCTATCACTTTTGCGGTTCCGCCACATCCTATAATCTTCTGCTCAGCAGTTTTGCTAAATTTATGAGCAGCTACGTTCAACTTTTTTGTTAATTCGCCATTACCAAGAATCTTTACTTTGCTCTTGTTGTTGTCAATCAGGCCGGCGTAGGATAACTGTTCTAAGCCGACGGCGGAACCGTCATCAAATCTCTCCAATTGCAATACATTTATAATTTGGTAGCGTGTAGCAAACTTGTAATTACTGAATCCGCGTTTCGGCAGTCGTCTAAACAAAGGCATCTGGCCGCCTTCATAAAGCGACCTTGAAGACGCACCTGCCCTGGAGAGGCTGCCTTTGTGACCTCTGCCGCAGGTTTTACCCCGGCCGGTGCCGGTGCCTCTGCCGAGACGCCTGCGAGCTTTATGCCTGCCTGCGATAGAAGCTATTTCATAATTCAACATCTGAACCATCACCACCTTTTCACAGATTCAATTTCCACACCACGAAGAGCTTCAATTGTCTCGCTGCTACGCAATTTCAACAAACCATCCAATGTAGCTTTGACAACATTTTTAGCCGACGTGCTTCCATAAACTTTGGTGAGGACATCCTGGACACCGGCCAATTCGAGCACGGCGCGAGCACTGGAGCCGGCTATGACACCTGTGCCGGGGCTGGCCGGCACTAATGTTATCCTTGTGGCTCTGTATTTGCCGTTGATTTGGTGGGGAATTGTTCGGCCGCGCAACGCTATCCTGTGCAAAAATTTCCTGGCGTCTTTTATACCCTTCTCAACCGCCAAAGGGACTTCCTTGGCCTTGCCGTAACCGATGCCAACGGTGCCTGCCCGGTCGCCAACAACCACCAACGCAGCGAAGCTGAACCTACGACCACCTTTGACTACTTTGGCACAGCGAAACACTTTTACGACGGTCTCTTCGAACGGCCGCTCTTCCTGACCGGACAATTTAACCAGTTCTGCCACCAATTCTTTCCTCCAAAACTTTATAACGTATAACCTTGTACCATCTGGAGTTCACCATCTATCGGCTCTTTTAGAAAACCAGCTCAGCCTTTCTTGCCGCCTCGGCAAGCGCTTTGACTCTGCCATGAAACTTATATCGGCCTCTATCGAAGCAGACGCACTTAATACCAACCTTAAATGCCTGCTTTGCGAGCGCCTCACCCACCAGTTGAGCAGCTTTTTTGTTAGCGCCATTAGACAATCGGTCGCGCAAGCCCTTGGCTCTTGTGCTTGCGGAAACAAGCGTTACTGCCGCGACATCATCTATAATCTGGGCGTAAATATGCCTGTTGGAGCGAAAGACCGACAGTCGCGGTCTGTCCGGCGTACCAAAGACCTTCTTTCGCACGTGATATTTACGCCTTAGAACTGCTCTTTTTACTTTATCTACGCTCATAAAAAGCAAATTCCAAATTACGATAGAGCTTTTGTTATCCTATCCGGCCTTTATACTGCTCCTGAAGTAAACGCCTTGCCGACTTTGTGTCTTACGTGCTCATCAGCATAACGGATGCCTTTTCCCTTGTATGGTTCCGGCGGTTTTATTTTTCGTATATCGGCAGCAAACTGCCCCAGGACGTATTTGTCTATCCCCGAAAGCGTAAACTTGGCTGGGACCTCGTTACCTCTGGTTGCGGCTGTTTCAATGTTTACCTTTATGCCCTCTGGTATTACCCGCTCGACCGGATGGGCGAAACCAACCTGAAAAACCAGCTTGCCTGCCTGCTCTTTGACAGTAAAGCCGGTGCCGTATATTTCCATTTTCTTTTCAAAGCCTTTAGTAACGCCGGTTACCATATTGGCAATCAAGGCGCGCATTGTACCGTGTAACTGCCTGTTCTGGCGGACCCCAGGCTGCTCATTCTCAACAAATATTTTCCCTGCAGAGTTATCGACTTTCACCTTTATACGTGGGTGACAGTCCAACTCTAAGCTGCCCAGCGGACCTGAAACTTTGATAGACCGCCCACTTTGCTCAGCCTTTACAGCCTGAGGGACAACAACTGGTTTTTTCCCGATACGACTCATCAGCTCACCGTACAAAGTATCTCGCCACCTACATTTACTTTGCGACAACTCCTGTCACTCATCACACCTTTACTTGTTGATACAATCGCTATACCCATCCCGCCTAAGACATGCGGTAAGTTATCGACTGGCGAATAGATTCTCCGGCCGGGCTTGCTTGTTCTGGTTATTTCATTAATAACAGACTGGCCGTCCTCGTCGTACTTGAGAGTAATTCTTAATATCCCTTGTTTTGCATCATCAATCAAGTCGAAATCCTCAATGTAGCCTTCCTTTTTTAAAACGGTCGCTATACCTTCGCAGATTTTCGACGCCCTAATACTAACCTGCTTTTGGTTTATCCGCACAGCATTCCGGATTCTCGTTAACATATCAGCTATCGGGTCGCCTAAAGTCATAAACTCGTACCTCTTGTTTCGTGGTTCGTGTCCCTATTTACGATTCACGTTTTACCAACTGGCTTTTCTTACTCCCGGTATTTTCCCCTCATTGGCCAATGTTCTAAAGCAAATCCGGCAGATTTTGAACTTGCGATAAACAGCTCTTGCTCGTCCACAAAGCTGACAACGCGTATATTGTCTGACGCGAAACTTTTGCTTCTTTTCCGCCTTATTTTCCAGCGCTTTAGTCGACATTCACGCACTCCAAGTTAATGAGCTTTGCGTCTCGCAAAAAAAATCCCAAATTGTCGGTTCTACCAGTCAGCATATCGCCGCCTTTTCCTAAGCTTCTACGTTCCGAGGCTCACCGGCCACGGCGGGTTTTCTGAACGGCATACCAAAAAGTGAGAGCATTCTCCTTGCTTCTTCATCCGTCCTGGCCGTTGTCACAAATGTTATGTTCATACCCTGCTGAAACTCAATTTGACCCGGGTTGATCTCAGGAAACACACCTTGCTCGCTCAGGCCCACAGAGTAATTTCCCCTCCCATCGAAACTGCTCGGATTCAGGCCTCTAAAGTCCCTTACGCGGGGGATTGTAAGGTTGATGAGCCTATCTATAAATTCATACATTCGCTCGCCGCGGATGGTAACTTTCAAGCCGATTTCGTTGCCTGCCCGCAATTTGAAATTCGAGACACTTTTCTTGGCCTTGCAGACTACCGGCATTTGGCCGGTAATCATCATCAGGTCCTTTTTAGCCCGTTCCAAGAATTTCTTATCCTGTGTGGCTCTGCCAACGCCCATAGAAACAACAACCTTCACCATCCTGGGCACGGCTATAGAATTCTTATAGTTAAATTCCCCGGTCAATTCCGGAACTACCTGCGACTTATACAAATCTTTCAAACGCGCCATATCTCGTACTGGGTTCAAAACATTCTATACAACATATCAGTATTTTTATTCACGCGGCTTTTTAACGATGCCGATTTCGGTACCGTCGGTTGCAACTCGTCTTTTAGTTCCGTCCTCACTTGTCTGGTAACGAACCTTGGTGCCTCTTGAGCTTTTCGGATTTACCGGCAAGACATTGCTTATATGTATAGGCTGCTCAACATTGATTCGGCCTCCTTGCGGATTTCTGCGTGAAGGCCGAACGTGCTTTTTCGCTATGTTGTGACCTTGAACAAGTACCTTGTTCTTTTCGCGTATGACACGCAAAACCCTGCCGATGGCACCTTTGTGGTCGCCGGCAATAATCTCAACCATATCGCCTTTCTTAATATGTAAAGCCATTTTTCGTCCGCCCGCTTCTATTTTGATTTACACTACCTCACTTGCGAGAGAAATGATTTTCATATAGTTTTTTTCGCGCAGCTCACGAGCAACCGCACCAAAAATCCTTGTCCCTATTGGGTTGCCTTCATTATCAATCATCACCGCAGCATTGCTATCAAACCTTACATAGCTTCCATCGGGGCGTTTCAAGGGGCTTTTGGTACGAACAATAACGCATTTATGCACCTTCTTGTCATCCAACTGGCAGTTCGGCAGGGACTTTTTTATGGCGACACAGACAACGTCACCCACCGTAGCTACCGGTCGTGTGAATTTACCGTGGGCTCCACTTTTTCCAAGAACCCTGATGCATAATGCCGACTTGACACCGGAGTTATCGGCTATGTCCAACATTGTTTCCTGCTGAATCACTCCTTGTACACCTCTAATTTTTGAATTAAGCAGCTCCATAAAAAACAGCATTGCATGTTTTTATTCCTGAGCCACTTTTTCCACAATCCTGACAAGACGCCAGCTCTTTGTTTTGCTGTAAGGCCTGCACTCAGCAACCTCAACAATGTCACCAATTGCCGCCTGGTTGTGCTGGTCGTGAACCCCAAGTTTCGTTCTGCGTTTTATGTACTTACCATATTTCGGATGCTTGACCTTGAAGTCCACGGCCACCTTGATGCTCTTATCGCCGCTGTTGCTTACGACCATACCGGTTAGAGTTTTTGATTTTCGACCCTGCATCTTTGATATCCAACTGCTATTTCATTTCCCGCAGCACAGTTTTAATTCTGGCAATATCACGTTTAACATTAGCTACGGCTTTGCAATTCTCCAGCTTCTCCGTAACCGCCTGCGCTCGCAAATCAAACAAATGTCTCTGGAGCTCCTCGAGTTTGCTCCTGATTTCATCCGGGCTCAATTCGCGGTAATGCTCCGCTTTCATACTAAGATTTCCTTCTACAATGAACGCCTTCGCTTAACAAACCTGCACCTGACCGGCATTTTATGTGCGACTCTGACCAAAGCCTGCTTTGCAACGTTTTCGCTTACACCACCGATTTCAAACATAACGGTACCGGGCCTGACTCTGGCCACCCAGAATTCCGTCTCACCCTTGCCTTTTCCCATTCTCGTTTCCAAAGGCTTGGCACTGACCGGCTTGTGCGGAAATATCCTAAGATAGACCTTGCCTTCACGATGCAAGAAATGGGTTGCCGCCACTCGGCCTGCTTCAATGTTCCTGGCTGTTATCCAACTGCTTTGCAAAGCCTGCAAGCCGTATTCGCCAAATGCCACAAAATTACTTCTTGAGGCATTACCCTTCATTTTGCCGCGTTGACTTTTGCGGTGTTTAACTCTTTTTGGCATCATTGCCATTTTTCAGACTTTCACAGAACCTATGCTTATGGAAAACCTTCCTTTTACCCAAAAACAACTTCCAAGTTTACTCTGTAGGCCCTGACTGCTCAGTGTCACGCTGCGCCGGGGCCGCATCAACATCAGTTTTCCTGGCACTTTCGCGCTCCGGCTTTGGCCGAGCACCAAGACGCTGTCCCGGACCAATACGCCTCGGCGACCGACGCCGGCGAATCTGTCTTGGCTGGACCTCTTCGCCGAATTTGCCCTTATAAATCCAGACTTTAACGCCAATCGCTCCGTATGTGGTTCTGGACGTTGCCGTGGCGTAATCTACGTTGGCATCCAGTGTATGCAGCGGGATACTTCCGAGCTTTTGTGTTTCCCTACGAGCCATTTCGGCGCTGGCCAATCGGCCGGCACAAATAATCTTGACTCCTTTAGCGCCTATATTCATAGCCGCCTCACAATGCTGCTTCATAGTACGTCTAAACGATGCCCGCTTACTCAGCTGCTCCGCAATCGCTTCAGCAACCAGCATAGCATTCAACTCCGGCGATTTTATCTCGACGACATTGACGCCTACCTTCCGGCCTATCATCTCCTGAAGCTCTTCCCGCAACTTATCGACTTCACCCCCTCTGGGGCCAATGACCACACCAGGTCGAGCGCTGTGCAACGTGACGTTTACTTCGCCGCGTGTTCGGATTATTTCGACCTTCGCCACTGCGCCTTTGGGCATCTGACGGTTAAATTTATTGTCAATGTACTTACGAATTTTCTGGTCCTCGACGAGGAAATTACCATAATCGGCCTTGGGGGCAAACCACGTGCTCTGCCACCCAAGCGTTATTCCTGTTCTAAAACCTATTGGCGATGTTTTCTGACCCATAACTTAGTACCTGGTACCACGTATATCACGTCTGGTTTTTACTTTTTACTTTTTCTTTATGCTTCCGCCACCGCTATACGTATATGACAGGCCCTTTTGTGAATAGGATGCGCTCTGCCTCTATCTTTAGCCATCCATCTTTTTGTGCCAATTCGTATTCCTGCATCGTCAACTCGAGCTTCACTTACGTAAAGATTATCAACGTCGGCCTGCTGCTCGTCCGCATCAGCCACAGCGGTTTTAAGAACTTTGTTAACCATGGCAGCGGCTCGTTTTCTTGTAAACTTCAAGATATCCAAAGCGTCCTGGACTTTTCGGCCGACTATCAATTCCGTAACCAATCTTACCTTACGGGCCGACATCGGGGCAAAGCGATAAGATGAGCCCCAAACAAGCAAATCATTTACGTCGATAGACAAGGCGCCTGCCAGACGACGGATATCGTCTCTGCCTGGTATCGGCTTAAAAAGGCCCTTCTGCCAGTTTTTGACCGCCACTGCCGCCTCGTGACTGTTCAGTCCCCCTCTGGCAAGCTGACCGGCCAACTGCTCCATACTCATTTTTCGCTGCTGACAAAGCTCTTTTAACTTATTAGCACTTAGCATATCTCGTATTCCGTCTGACGCGTGTAACTTCACGCTTTATTGCTATTTTATCTTCTTGCTTGAATGCCCCTTAAATGTCCGTGTCGGCGAAAATTCGCCCAGCTTGTGGCCAACCATATCATCAGTGACGAAAACTTTATTGAAGACTTTGCCGTTATGAACCATAAAGGTAAAACCAACAAACTCAGGAATTATCGTGCATCTTCTCGCCCAGGTTTTTATCGGTTCATGCGAACCAGAATCAATTTGCTTGGTGACCTTGGCAAACAACTTCTCATCAACATACGGTCCTTTCTTAAGAGATCTTCCCATTAAATTTCCTCAACTATGAACCATATCAATTACAGAACTAATTGTCCCTGCCTTTTATTTTTGCGTCTCCGAATGATTCTCTTGTTACTCGGCTTTCTTGGATTTCTTGTTTT
>Ga0114919_10002674_pt1 | contig 14410 bp, 10 predicted proteins | sample BlataG_FD_88682 | JGI IMG/M metagenome (GOLD analysis project Ga0114919, IMG submission 88682) | Deep subsurface microbial communities from Black Sea to uncover new lineages of life (NeLLi) - Black_00105 metaG | ecosystem: Environmental > Aquatic > Marine > Oceanic > Sediment | place: Atlantic... | reverse complement strand
ACTGCTTCCACCCTCAGCTCAGGTCGGCAGAATGCCGGATGGACACCATGTTGAAAGCCTGCTGACCGGACGGGATCACTTCAACCTGTTGGGGTCCCGCCACTTCACCTGCCAGGGTAAGGAGCTCCTCCCTGGTGTAGAGTTCATACTTCTCTACTCCCAGGAGTACTCCGAGGCGGTTGGAGGTCCGGTTGATGATGTGGGGGATTGTGTGGCTGCGAAGCCGCCGCGGTGAGCCGAAAAAGTAAGGGCCGAGTTTCTTCTCCGGGTGTACCACGACTATGCGACCCCCGGGCCGGAGGTAGCCGTAGGCGTTCTTCAGAACCTCAAGGGCCTCAGCACGGTGCATATAGAGGCTGCGCTTGAACAGAACCAGATCGAAACCGTCCTCAATCTCATTCTCTCTCAGTCTGTCGAGTGGTCGGGATTCCATGGTGCTCTGCAGGGTGACTATGCGGGGGTCCTGCCCGATATGTTCGAGCATCTCCCGGCTGACATCTATTGCGCAGACTTTTTCAGCGCCCGCGGAAACCATCCTTCGTGTCGCCAGACCGGGACCGCAGCCGCAGTCGGCGACCACCGCTCCCTTGATCGAATCGCCGAGATATGCCATCAGATCGCTATCGAGGGGGTGTGAAAGAGGTCCGGATGTCCAGGCGTAGATCCGTGCAGTCAGGTTCCAGCCGCTCAATCCTGTTCCGCTCACGCTCTTCTCCGCTCTATGACTGTAAGGATCGTCTCAACTCCCAATAGATCTCTGTTGCTGAATGTTCCTGATGAGCTACAGCTCTTTCTTGAATACACGGTACTTCTTGTAAACCTTTCCGCCCACTCTCTCCATTTCGGCCCTGACCTTCATATTGGTTTCCATCTCGTGGTGGGTGTCCATGAATTCCATGCCTGCCTCATGGGCGGAGAAAATCATTGAAACGCCCATAAGTACGTCGAGACCCATCCCACGGTATGGCTCCTTTATCGCTCCGAGAAGAAGGTCGAGTTGTTTGGTCTTCTTGGCCGCTCTCAGTATCTTAAGAAGTCCAAATGGGAAGAGATGTCCCCGGGCACGCTGTATGCCTTCCGTCATATCCGGTATTGCGATGACAAAAGCCACTATCTCACCCTCTTTGCATACTGCTTTAATAAATCTATAGTTGAGTATGGGCCAGTATCTCTTGGCCAGATCCTCCATCTCTTTTTCATCCAACGGGGCGTAGCCGTAGATATTGCTGTCCATGTAACATTCGTTCATGAGCCTGAGGATCGGTTTTATCCACGGCTTCATCTCTTTCTTCTTCTGGAATTTAACAACTTCGAAACTACCCCGTTTCGCTATCCTCGCGTGAATTTTCCTGTAGAGCTCGGGGAGTTCCTCGGGGATGTCAATTTTGTAGACGAAATAGTCGATGTCCTTTGTGTATCCGGCTGCCTCCAGCATTGTCGGCATCCAATTGAAGTTATGATAGGTGGCGATAGTGGCGCGGAGGTTGAAGCCCTCGATAAGGAAGCCTTCCGGGTCCTGGTCGGAGAATCCGTAAGGACCGACAACCATAGTCATTCCCTTCTCCCTGGCCCAATCTTCGATACTGTTCAGAAGCGCCGTTAGAACATCGTGGTCTTCCCAGGTCTCAAGATAGCCGAATCGCGCCGACTTCTCGTTCCTGTGCTCGTTGTAGCGGGAGTTGATGATGCCCATGATACGGCCGACGGCCCGGCCGTTTCTGAAAGCGAGCAGCAGGGTTGTGTCACAGTAGGAAAAGGCTTTGTTCTTCTTCGGATTGAAATAGGTCCATTCATCCATGTAGATAGGGGGAACCCATGTTTCGTGGCCCGCATGAATCTTTTCGGGAAGATATATGAACGTCCTGAGATCTTTCCGGTTCTCAACTTCCCTGATCTGAATGTCCATATGCTCCTCCGAGATTTCAGGCGCTCCCCCGTTTATACTCGTTTTCACCCGGCTTCCTTCTGCCACACCGGATACAGATCACCGGCACGTGCCGGTCCGGAATGGATTCGGCACAGGGGGCATTGTAGTGAGGAGGCCTGCGGCGCGCAAGGTTTGCTCCGGTAATCGGGTCCTACTGCTGTATTCGGCTTATGATTCCCTGGTCAGGAGGTTTATGGGTCGATCCGGATGTGAAGTCAATCTTTTCAAGGTAGGTTTTTATGGAGAGCACAGCTAATCCGGCCAGCCCCAGGACCCCGATCATGTTAGTGAAGACCATCATCCCGTTGAAGATATCGCCTATAGACCAGGCGACCTCAACCTTTATGACTGCCCCGAGAATTATCAGAGCGCAGAATAACCAGGGGAACGGTTTCTTGATCCAAGATCCGCATAGAAAAGAATATGAGATCATCCCGTAATATGGATTGGCAATCAGGCTGGAATATCCGAAGAGAAGAGAAGATCCAGCCACGATCAGTCCTCCGATACCGGGTATTGCGGCGTTGAAGGCATTGACGGTCATTTCCGTGCTGGTGCCTTCAGTCCAGACACCCGTAACGAGGACTGCCAGCGCAGTAAGAGAACATACGATGATCGTATCGACGAAAACATCGAGTGATGCAATCAGTCCCTGACGTACTGGTTCGCCGGTGCGTGCTGCGGCGTGGAAGACCGCCGCCGTTCCGGTCCCTGCCTCGTTCGAATATGCGCCCCTGGCAAATCCGTAACGTATGGCGTGAGCCACTGTGACGCCGGCAATCCCGCCGGTCACGGCCGAAGGCTTGAATGCCCCGACGAAGATGAGAGAGAGAGCATGAGGAATCTGCGGGGCGAAGCGTGCCAGGCAGAAGAAGGCGCCGATGATGTAGAGAAAGACCATGAAGGGACTCAGAAAAACGGTGATCCGTGCTATGGATCTGATGCCCCCGACGATTACTAGCCAGACCAGCACGGCCAGACCCAGGCCGGATATCCACAGGTCCAGACCGAGCTGGGTCTTAAGAGCGATGGCGATGGAATTCGACTGGATAATTGTAGTGGAGACCAGGGCTTTGCCGCCCATGAAGAACGCGAATGTGCCGGCCAGCCATGGCAGCCCGAGACCGTGGGTGATGTAGTACATCGGGCCGCCCGCTATGGTGCCGTCCGGTGCGATTTGTTTGAATTTCTGTCCCAGAACGGCCTCCACTATTTTGGTGGCCATCCCGAAAAATGCGCAGAGCCACATCCAGAAGATGGATCCGGGCCCGCCCATTGCTATGGCTGTACAAACGCCTGCGATATTCCCGTTTCCGATGGTGGCGGCCAGTGAAGTGGTCAGTGCCTGAAATGGAGAAATATCGCCGTGGCTGTCCTCCTCACTGTCACCGTAGCCTTTTTTACCCATTAGGAGGCGAAAGGAAAGACCGAAACCGCGGAGTTGGAGGAAGCGGAGACGGATGGTGAGGTAGAAGCCAACCCCAAAAAGCAGAAGGAGCGTGTGTGGTCCCCAGACCAGGTCGGCCAGGAACTTGATGCCCCGCTCCAATAAACTCATTTCCATCCTTATTTCAGTTCATTCCCTCGGAGCCTGTCGGAGAAACGCTCCGGCGCCAGCGAAACCCTCGCTATCGTCGGTTTCTCCGACAGGCTCCTGGCATCACCGGTGCTCAGCAGTGAGGGCGGCTGCCTCGGAGATGGGGCCTATTGTATCGAGCCGGCACAAAACCCTCAATGTTTACAATGAGTTCGAGGTATAGTAAGTGTCCATCCGGCATCCGTTCTTTGGATCGCGAGTCCGGCAAATGCCGGCGAGCAATCTCCGGATGGGAACCGGCATAAAGATGGATGGTTTCCCCGGTCGATGATTTACAACCCTGGCAATTGAGGATAGCCATGCGAATCTCCACGCGCGTTCAGATACAATTTTCAATCCTGCTTGCAATCCTGGTCCTGGCCGACCCCCCACCGGGTCTGAGCCAGCCTGCAGTGCAGGGCCCGGCCGGTCTGCAAACCGCTGCTGAAGCATCGGGCTTCAGCGAGTACACCAGCTATTCCGAGATGATGGACTACCTGCAGGCGGTACAGGCTTCATCCACAGAGATGCGGCTGGCGATCTACGGTACATCGTACGAAGGCCGCGAGCTGCCCATTGCCATCTTCAGCCGACCCAGCATTCGGAGGCCCTGGGAGGCCCTTGTTTCGGGTAAGCCGATCGTGCTCCTGGCGGCGAATGTCCACGGCGGCGAACGGACGCTCCGGGAATCCGCACTGATTCTGATAAGGGAATTCGCCACCCCCGGAACCGGGATGAACCGTCTCCTGGATGATCTGGTGGTTCTGGTCGTGCCTTCGATCAATCCGGACGGGCTGATGGTGTCACCCCGCGCTACCCGGGGAAACGCATGGGGGATAGACCTGAACCGCGACTATGTCAAGCTGGAGCAGCAGGCGCTCTTCTGCTACGTGACTAATGTCGTCAATACCTGGCATCCTCACGTTGTGGTTGATGGGCACAATGGAGGCTCCTACCCCTATAACATCTGCTACCTGGGGCCTACCCATGCATCGGCTGATCCTGAGATAATCCGGCTCTGCGACCACGAGATATTCCCCCTGATCAACACTATGATGGAGGCCGAGGGATTCAAGGCTTTCTACTACAGCGGGGGCAACGAGATGCAGTGGAGGGTTGGCGGATCCGATCCAAGGATCTGCAGGAACTATATGGGCTTCCGCAACACTGTCGGGATACTCTTTGAGTCGCCGGGCCGCCAGGAAAGGGATATCGGGATCAGGAGCGGTATGGTTGCCTACAAGGCGGTTGTGAATTACACGCACCAGAACCCGGACAGGGTCATGGAGACTGTGAGCAGGGCCAGGTGGAAGACGATAGAGATGGGCGACAGCGCCGAAGGCGATGTGACTGTGGAACAGGTCTACGGCCCCGAAGATTTCTCAGTGACGTATCAGACTACTGTGGGGCCGAGGGAGAGCCGGGAGCTGATAACCGTAATCAGCGACAGCCTGATGAAGAAGCCGGTTCCTACCATGAAGCGGAAGCGGCCCTATGCATATCTGCTGCCACGGCAGGCGATTGCTGCCGTCGCTCTGCTGGAGCGCCACGGGATAGCGGTTGAGGTGCTTCAGGATACGCTAACCGTTGAAGTGGAGGCGTACAGTCTGGACTCGGTCGAATACCTGCGCGAGTACGACCATAACGCGGCCGTCAGGACAAGGATCGGTGAGGTGGTGACTCTGGCCCGCCGCTTCCCGAAAGGGACGTATGTGATCCCGACAGGCCAGGCGATGGGTCGGCTCGTAAGCCACATGCTGGAGCCCGAGACCAATGACAACGTGGTTCGCTGGAACACGATGGATGCATGGCTGCCTCTGGCGCCGCCCTCACGCCGATTTCGAGGAAGGCCGGGTGGGGGGCAGGTGCAGCCTGCTGAGCCGCAACCGCGCCTGATACCCATATACAAGGTTATGGAACCGATCCCTTTGCCCACGAGGATCAGGTATTAGCCAGGTTTGCGTGCCAGCTTTCACTGGACATGCGATCCAAAGAACGGAAACAAGTGCGGGAACGAGCAATTTTCCGAACGGAAACTAGCCGTACGGAGAGGTAGATAGTAAAAACTGGTTGGCGGGGTTCCTCGTTTCGCCACCGCTCGTGACTCTGATTGCAGCGGGATCGTTGATCGGGCACTTCACCACGCAGATGCCGCAGCCTATACACAGTTCAGGATCGACGTGCGGCTGCTTCAGCAGTTTCTCGTTGCCATCCCTGTCACGGACGGTGACATCCTCGAACCAGATCGCCTTCTTCGGCGTCGGGCAGTGCTCCTCACATACTATGCAGGGAGTATCGAATACAAAGGGTAGACAGCGGGAGCGGTCTATGTAGGCCGTACCGATGTGTACCTGCTGTTTCTCCTCCACAGTCAGCTCTTCGATCGCTCCTGTCGGGCAGACCTGGCAGCACAGCGTACAGTTGTACTCGCAGTAGCCCACCTCCATGACCAGGAAGGGGGACCAGATTCCCGCCAGGCCGGCCTCCAGCGTGGTGGGGTGGATTGCATTGGTCGGACAGACTTTCATGCACTGGCCGCAGCGAACACACTTTGTGAGGAAATCATTCTCGGTCAATGAGCCGGGGGGTCTGATCAGGTCGGGGTTGAAGGTCTTTCCCTGGGCGATTGGGGAGACGTTCAGCAGAACGGTTGCTGCCGCGCCCGAGCCGGCCGCGGTCAGGAAGGACCTCCGGCTCAGCGCAGTCTTCGATTTTTCTCTTCCTTTACTGCGTTTCTCAGCCATTGTCTTTTGCCACCTCTTTCTTCTCCCTTCGTGGGGGAAGTGGCGGAACTATCTGCTTCGAAGTGCCGGGTCCCTTCCACTCGAAGCTGATCGCGCCCGATGGACACTGGTGCCGGCAGTTGAAGCAGAGGGAGCATTCCTGCTTCTTCCACTTGCCTGTGAGATGGGGATCGCACCCTCCATGGCAGTAGAGGACACAGAGATTGCAGTCGTTGCATGCTTCGGGGTTGTTACGCAGTTCGATACGCGATGTCTTCGCGCAGGCACCCAGGAGCGCACCAAGAGGGCAGATAAAGCGGCACCAGAACCGGAAACGTATCAGCGCCAGCACCGCAAGCAGCACGAAGAAGAGGCCTATCAGGACGCCACCGTCGTAGGCAACAGGCTCGATCGGGAGTACATATGCCCTCAGGAGGGAGTAGATAGGCTCTGAAACGAGTGTCACACGGATTGGGCCGATCCCCGGGTCGGCAAGGTACAGCCATGTGAAGAGCTGGTCGGCGCCCCATGCGAAGGCCGGATATATGCTCGTGGCCATCGTCCGGTAGAGAAGGGGAATCGGATCGAAGACACCTGCCACCTGCAGTCCGGCAATAGCGGCCACAAGCAGGCCGATAAGCAACAGGTATTTGCTCTTCTGCCAGCGGTTCCAAGAGCCTGTGCGGATCTTCTCGGCCAGGTTTCCTCCGCGGAAAGCGCTGATGGCATTGAATATTGTACCGAGAGGGCACACCCAGCTGCAGAAGAACCGGCCAAGAAGCAGGGTGAGGCCTATTACTATCAGTGCAAGCAGCATCCCGGGCATTATCGAGTGGGAGGCGAGGAAGGTAGAGATCAGTACGAGCGGGTCTATATCCATGAAGAAGGTCGCCAGCGGTCCTGTGCTGTTCTCCCCCACCAGCGTTGTCCTCAGAAAAATTACCATGAAGAGGCAGAGGAAGAAGACCTGAGAGGCGCGGCGGATGTTGACCATAACTGTTTACTTGGTCACGAAACGTTCAATCGGACAGGATCCAGGCTCTCGAAATCGATTGTTCCAAGACCTAACCTGGCTGCCTCGCGCGTCGTGCTGAGGCTGTCGGGCGCCATGCCGAAGAGTGTTGTGCCATAGGCGTTAATAGCTACCGTGTCTGCGCCGGCGACCAGGATGTCACGGCGTTCCACGTCCTGCAGGTTTCCCCCCGTAGGTCCGTTGGCTTTCAGAATGCGGATCGCGTCGAGCACAACCAGGTCCGAAGGGACGAACTTCGCCACGTCAGCCATGGCCGGTCCCAGGTTCTGGTGCAGCCGGTTGCGCGGATCCCCGAGAATCCCCATGAGGTTTTTAATGGTGAGGGTCAGAGATGTGAGGCTGTGATGTTTGGCGATGGGGACGTTGATCCTCTTGTCACACTCTATGTAATCGGTGTAGGTGGGCCACGACCTGAGATTCTCTCCGCCGATCGTAACATCCCTGAACTTGCGCCGGTCCATGAAGAAGACCTCTGCTCCTTCTTCCTCGGCCGCCTTCTTGATTCCGCTGCGGACGAAGGTCCGCCGCTGGTCATTGCACGGGTGGTCGGAAACCCGGACCTTTCCGGCGCCGGCTTCAAAGCAGAGCCGGACCAGGGTCGCAACGACGTCCGGATTGGTATTGGCCGCCTGAGCGGGCAGGCGGTCCCAGCCGATATTCGGCTTGATGAAGACTGAGTCTCCGCCTGAAATGAAACGACTCATCCCACCCAGGGCTTTGACGGCCTCCTCGGTGAGGCGCTGGGCCTCGTGCTTTATGGCATCGGGGTCCTCCTGCGGGTCTTCCCAGGAGGCAATGGCGATCTTCGGCGGCTGCTCCTGCAATAACACACCCGGCCCAAGGCCCACCACGGCTGCGCCCTTAGCCGATCTCTCCATGAACTCCCGACGGGTCAATCTGTGCAGCATCCTCTTCTCCTCCGCCAAAGTGCTCTCTGCCTGCCCGAAAATCCGTTGGTAGTGCTTATTACATTCAAAGGAACAATCAAAGATATTCAATGTAACTGTCAAAACAAAGGCAGGGCGTGAAACAACCATCACCTCAACAGCTTGAATTTCAGTAGGGTTATGCTGCAGACTATATATTAAGTGGCCCGCGTGCTCCAGCCTTGTGACTCATGAAGGGGAATCCAGGAAGCGTCTTATGGCCGAACGAAGACTGAAGAAGCATCTGAATCTGCCCGGCGTCTTCGCTTTCAGTATCGGGCCGATGCTGGCATCAGGACTCTTCCTGCTTCCGGCCCTGGTCTACCGCCAGGTAGGGCCCATGGCTATCCTTGCCTACTTTATCGCCGGTCTTCTACTTATCCCCTCATTGCTGAGCCAGGCCGAACTCGCCACCGCAATGCCGAGGGCGGGAGGGACCTACTACTTCCTCGATAGAAGCCTCGGGCCGATGGTCGGTACCATTGCCGGAGCCGGAACCTGGCTGGCCCTGGTATTCAAGAGCGCCTTCGATCTTATCGGGCTTGGTGCGTATCTGGTGCTTTTCCTCAATCTCCCGATCAAACCGGTTGCAATCGCGCTCTGTATTGTCTTTGCGGGTTTGAGTATAAGCGGCGTGAAGAATGTTGCCCGGTTTCAGATGATGCTCGTGAGTGTAGTTCTCGCTCTGGTCGCCTTCTTCATCGCGGAGGGGCTGTTTCATGTCGAGGGTGAAAATCTCCAGCCGTTCTTCACGGCCGGTTCCGGGTCGTTACTGGGTGCAGTCGGTATCGTTTATGTGGGTTTTACCGGATTGACGAAGGTGGCGAGTATCGCGGAGGAGGTTGATGACCTTGAACGGGCCATTCCCCTGGCGATGATATATGCGCTCGGGATAACGATACTCGTCTATGTTCTGGGGATGTTTGTTTTGATAGGTGTCCTGGAGCCGGTAGTGCTCTCTTCCACGCTCACCCCTGTTGCCGATGCGGCCGAGCTCATCCTGGGGCCTTTCGGGCTGACATTGATGTCGGTGGCGGCGATCGTGGCATTCGTCGCTTCCGCCAATGCTGGTCTCACGGCGGCCTCCCGCTACCCGCTGGCAATGGGGCGAGACAACCTGGCCCCATCGATCCTGAAAAAAATCGGGCGGTTCAATACACCGACAAACGCGATCCTGTTGACCACGGGACTCATGATGTTGTTCCTCCTGATTCTGACCCCTATGGGGATCGCAAAGCTGGCCAGTACATTCCAGCTGCTTCTCTTCGGTCTGCTTAACCTCGCTGTGATCATAATGCGTGAAAGCCGGATCGCGTCATACGATCCAGGCTTCAGGTCCGGACTGTATCCGTGGGTGCAGATAATTGGCATCCTGACTCCTGTTGTACTGATACCCGCACTGGGGATGCTGCCGGTGATCATGGCGGGCGGAATCGTCAGCGTCAGCGTTCTCTGGTATTTCCTGTACGCCAGGAAGCGGGTAGCGCGCAGCAGCGCCCTCTACCACGTGTTCGAGCGGATGGGACGGGCTGCCACTGCCAATCTGGATCAGGAACTGCGGCAGATACTTCGCGAGAAGGGACTGCGCAAGGAGGATGCATTCGAGAACAGCATTGTCCGCGCCGCGGTCCTTCACCACAGGCCAGGTGTGACTTTTGATGAGATCCTGTGGGAAGCCTCGGTCTCCCTGGCAGAGCGCCTCGATATGTCCAACAGTGAGGTCTTTGATGCGCTCAGTGAATCGAACCAGCTGGGCGAAACACCGATCTGTAGGCACGTTGCACTGCCGCATGCCCGCATCGATGGGGCCCGGTCGCGCGAACTCGTGATCGTGCACTCGACATCAGGCGTGCGGATCGAGGGCAGCGACGAGCGGATATTCGCCCTCTTCGTGCTGGTCGGCCCGAAGGAGGACCCGGGACAGCACCTGAGGTTCCTGGCGGAATTGGCCAACCGTGCCGACGGAATAGATTTCGCGGGAGAGTGGCTGCAGCTGGAGGATGATGAGAGCGTCCGCCAGAAGTTCATGCGTTCGGGAGAAGTGGTTGAAGTGGAGGTTACCAACAGCGAGCTGGTCGGTAAGTATATACGGGATATACAGATGCACGAGGCCTGCCTGATTGCGCTGATAACCCGCGATGATAGAATGGTGGTCCCTCACGGGCACACCAGGATTGAGGCAGGCGACAAATTGACGCTGATCGGTGACACCGAAGCCATCGAGGAAATGATGACGGTATTCAGGCCCCGATAGGAATTCTACATATACATCCCCCCATTTATATGAATTACCTGTCCGGTGATGTAGGAGGCTTCCTCGGAAACCAGGAACTTCACTGCCTGCGCCACATCCTCCGGCTGACCGGCCCTTCCAAGGGGTATCTGGGTCAGGAAGGCCTCCTTGACTTCATCGGGGAGAGCCGCGGTCATCTCGGTCTCGATATACCCTGGCGCAACTGCATTTGCTGTGATGTTGCGGCCCGCGAGTTCGCGTGCGATTGATTTTGTGAACCCTATAATACCGGCCTTGGAGGCGCAGTAGTTCGCCTGGCCGGCGTTGCCCGTCACTCCAACAACTGAGGCGATGTTCACTATCCGCCCGTAACGCTGCTTCATCATCTGGCGGGCGGCGGCGTGTGTGCAGTTGAAAGCGCTCTTGAGGTTGACCGCCATCACGGCATCCCAGTCCGATTCCTTCATCCGGGTGAGAAATCCGTCCCTGGTTATACCGGCGTTGTTCACCAGTATGTCGAGGCGTCCGTGTTGCTCGACGATACCGACTATAAATTCTTTTACCGCCTCGAAGTCGGAGGCGTCCAGCCGTTCTCCCTCTATTCCGCAGCCCAGTTCGTTCACCATCCGGATCGTTTCATCGGCTGCCGGGTCGTCCGGCGGATCGAAGTGATTGAATACGAACCGCATGCCCGGCTCGGCCAGTGCCATTATTATTGCCCGCCCGATACCTTTCGAGCCTCCCGTGATCAGAGCAACCCGCTCGCTGTTCTCGCCCATAATCTCCCCCGGATTCGGTAGTTTATCTTTTTTCCACTCAGCTGTATCGAGTTTCAAGTGTGGCTGTTCAGGATTCAAGTGGAAAACCTGTTGTTGATCATCATCGGCTGTATCAATCTGTTATCGTCTTACAAGTCTGGGGACAAGTAATATCGTAGAGGCCAGACAGTTCAGACTCGAAGGGTGACTGATGGATATCACGCGAGAGATATTCTGGAATGTAGGGAGTTGGGTGCGGTGGCCGGCCTATGGCCTGGGCCTGATCGTCGTATTGATCTTCATTTACGGTCTGAGCAAGCGGATCCGGCATTGGAGGACCGGAAAGCCCGAATACAGGCTCGATAATTTACCCCGGAGGATTGGATCGCTTCTATCGTTCGGCCTCTTTCACAAAAGAATCCTCAGGGAGCCGTATCCGGGAATCAGTCACTTAATGATGTTCTGGGGATTCATTTTCCTGCTGTTTGGCACCTTCCTGATTTTCGTACAGGAGGATTTCACGAAGCTGCTCTTTGACGTGGTTTTTCTTAAGGGGACCTTCTATCTCATCTTCTCCTTTGTTCTGGACTTCTTCGGGCTGGCGGCCATTATCGGCGTTGTTCTGGTTGCTTTCCGCAGGTATGTCATCAAACCGGACGGGTTGGATAACAAGCTGGAGGACCTTGTCGGTCTCGTGCTGCTCTTTCTGATTCTGGTAACAGGATTCCTGAGCGAAGGGCTCCGGATTGCCGTCACCAGACCGGGTTTTGAGAAATATTCCTTTGTGGGCTGGTGGATAGGAGAACTGTTCTACTCACCCGGTGGGAGCGGAGCTTACTTGAGGCCGCTTCATGCAATCGTCTGGTGGGTGCACCTGCTGTTGGCCCTCGGCTTCATCGGATTCATTACCTATTCCAAGTTCCTGCATATGATCACCTCGGCCCTGAACCAGTTTTTCAGATCTTTTGCACCCCGGGGAGAGGTAAAACCTATCGATGATATCGAGGATCAGGAGGTCTTCGGGGTAGAGAAGATTCAGGACTTCACCTGGAAGCAGTTGCTCGACCTGGATGCCTGCACCGGTTGTGGAAGGTGCCAGGACAACTGTCCGGCCTACTTTTCAGAAAAGCCCCTTTCCCCCAAGAAGGTCATTCAGGATTTGAAAACCGGGCTGTCCGGTCTGGGGAAAAGCCTCAGTACGGAAGAGGGTGCCCGGGAGCAGGCTGCGCCTCTTGCCGGTACCGTGGTTACAGAGGAGGAACTCTGGGCCTGCACGACTTGTGGTGCCTGTCACGAAGCATGTCCGGTCTTCATAGATGTGATCGACAAGGTGGTGGATCTGAGACGTTATCTGGTCTTGATGGAGAGTAGATTTCCTCAGGAGGTCATAAACTTCTTCAAGAACATAGAGACCAACTACAATCCCTGGGCCATCGGTTTTGATACCAGGGCGGATTGGGCAAAGGATCTGGATATAAGAACTGTGACCGGAGAAGGCGAAGTGGATTACCTCTTCTGGGTTGGGTGCGCCGGTTCTTTCGACGATCGCAACAAGAAGGTGACCAGAAGTCTGGCAGGGCTTTTACAGAAAGCCGGTGTGAATTTCGGAATTCTGGGCACCGAAGAGATGTGTTGCGGTGAGACTGCTCGACGGTTGGGCAATGAATACCTTGCTCAGATTTTAATGCAGCAGAACATCGAGCTGTTCACTAAGTACGGGATAAAGAAGATCATCACTGCATGCCCTCATTGTTTCAATACCTTCAAGAACGAATATCAGCAGTATGATGGCCGGTACGAAGTTTATCACCATGCCGATTTCTTGTGGGAGCTCTTTAAGGAAGGAAAGCTGAATTGGTCCACCGGTCTCGACATAACTGTCGTCTACCACGATTCCTGCTATTTAGGCCGGCATAATAATATCTATGATTCCCCCAGAGAGCTTCTGGCTTCTGCCGGCAGTACCAGACTTGTAGAGATGGATCGTGCCAGAGAGTGGAGTTACTGCTGTGGAGCGGGGGGGGGAAGGATGTGGATGGAAGAAACCATCGGCACGAAAATAAATCATATCCGGGTCGAACAGGCAGCTTCAACGGAGGCAGCTGTCGTGGCGACAGCCTGCCCCTACTGCCTGACCATGTTGTGGGACGGAGTCAAAGATAAAGGACTGGAAGATCGCCTGGAGGTGTTTGACCTGGCCGAGCTCATGGAGATGGCATTGTAATGCCATAGGAACCGCCACGCCATGCTACCAATAGATAGAAGAGAATTCTTATCAGCTGTAGGGCTTGGAGTAGCCTCGAGCACTTTCGGAGCGGGGTTGCCGGATATGCTCCCTGATGTACAAGGTCAGACAGAAACAGGTCCTGACCCGTGGATAGAGCTGGACAGCACAGCACTGCGTCACAACCTGACCGCTATCAGGATGCAGGTAGGTGCTCGACCGATCATGGCTGTAATCAAGGGGAACGGTTACGGCCACGGTCTTATCGAGGTGGGCCGGATGCTCCAGCGGGAAGGGGTCCGGCATTTGGCCGTGGCCAAGGTGGCCGAGGCTCTGGCTCTGCGCGAGGCGGGTGTTGGGGGCATGATCCTGAATTTCGGACCCTTCGCTGGCAGTGATATTCCGGAGATCGTCCGTGCGCGAGTCTCCCAGACTGTGTTCACCGATCAGGTTGCGGAACTGGCCCGGGAGGCGAGGAGCCGCGGGAAGACCACCCCCGTCCAGGTGAACATAGACACCGGGCTGGGGCGGGTTGGAATTCCCTATCGGGAGGCGGTTCCGTTTCTGAGGAATGTAGCTTACCTGGAGGGAGTATATCTTGAAGGAGTGTTCACAGCGCTTACCGAAGAACCGGAGTTCGACCGCGTTCAACTTCACAGATTTCTGGAGGTGTGCGAATCTGTCGGGAAGGAAGGGATAGATGTTGGCATGAAGCATGCCGCCAGCAGCGCCGGCCTGATGAATTTCCCCGAGGCCTTCCTCGACATGGTCCGCCCCGGGATAGCGTTCTACGGTCACTATCCGTCGGATGCAACCTGGAGGACGCGCCCCCTCGACCTCCGCCCGGTTCTGTCATTGAAGACCAGGGTCGTCTATGTCAAAACCCTGGCCCCCGGGGATGCCCTCTCATATCACCGCGCGTTCGTAGCCGAGCGCCGGACACGGGTCGCCACCCTCCCGCTCGGCTATTCCGACGGCTATCCCTACATGCTCGCTGATAAGGCGGATGT
>Ga0114919_10002673_pt1 | contig 14416 bp, 9 predicted proteins | sample BlataG_FD_88682 | JGI IMG/M metagenome (GOLD analysis project Ga0114919, IMG submission 88682) | Deep subsurface microbial communities from Black Sea to uncover new lineages of life (NeLLi) - Black_00105 metaG | ecosystem: Environmental > Aquatic > Marine > Oceanic > Sediment | place: Atlantic... | reverse complement strand
GCCGCCCCGCCGTTCCCGCTCGACTACGACGGCATCCACCGGGTCATCCTCAACCTGCTGACCAATGCCGTGGACGCCGTTCCGCGCGGGGACGGTCTGGTGAACGTGCGAACCCGCTACGACGTAGCGGGCAAGCAGGTGATCCTGTCGGTGGCCGACAACGGCCCGGGCGTGCCCGAGGATCAGCGCTCCGCGATCTTCGAGCCGTTCCTCTCCACCAAGGGGCATGGGGGCACGGGATTGGGCTTGGCCGTGGCCCGCAAGATCGTCGCGGAGTTGGGCGGCAGCATCGAATTGATCAGCCCACCCGAAGGCGGTGCTGTGTTCGAGGTGGCCCTGCCGACCGTTCCCGCCCTCCCGGCCAGCCCCGGCGACACCCACGGACCGACGCCGTAGCGGGTGAGGTAGAGTCGAGACGTGGCGCGGTGGGGTAGGTGGGGTGGGGTTCGGCGGGAGATGTAGTGTCCGCCCCTTGTAGCGGACGTTCGGGCAGCAAAGCACCACCAGCGCGTACGGCCGGTACCCTTCGGCTGCGCTCACGGCAGGCGGGACCCGGCCGCTACATTCGCCGACGTGCGTAGCCGCCCGCTCTTAGTCGTGGAAAGGTTCGTACTCCAGCATCCGAAGGTTGACATTCGGATAGAAATAGCTGGAGCGCTCTGACTGAAAGTAACTCCTCCCCGTATTGGGTGGTTCCCGCTCAGACCGGTGCGGTACGTCCTTCGGGCAGTGGAACACGCGCGTCTGATCACCCACGAAACGGCACAGCACGTCGGCAATGAAAATGGGATGCTCAGTTTCCAAGGGCGCAGGACTGACCGAGGGCAAGTAGGAGGCCCGCGGAAGGCAATCGTTCTCTTCATGGTACGCCTTGAGGGCGAGGCTGAGCTGATGGAGCTGACTGTCGCAAACCTGTTTGGCTACTCGGTCACGTGCTTGCACCAACGCCGGCAAGAAGATCGCGAGCAGCAAACCGATGATCGCGACGACCACCAGCAACTCGATGAGCGTGAAAGCCCGGCGCATCAAACGGCTCCATGAGACGTGCGCCACCGATACCAGGCGGGTGGACGCCGAACCGTGACTGGCGAGACTTACTCCGTCCCCTCCAGGCTAATCTCCCGCGGTTGACGAATCAAGCTATTTCGGGGTGGAATGGATCGGGGCAGGTTCGGATACAGTCTAGTCGTTTGTTCGAGTGGCGGGCGGGAAATGGGCCCCGCGCCGCCATTCGATTTGGAGGCTGAGGTTGTCTGCCAGACTCGTCCAGCGCGTGCTGCTCGATCCGCGGGAGGCCGATCGGGCAGCGGCTCGGCCGATTGTCGGTGCGGTCAACATCCCGTTTTCGGAGTTGCTACGCCGCACACAAGAGTTGCCCCCGCGGAGCCGGGTAGTGCGGGTTGCCGGGCCGACGGCACTTGTGCACGAAGTCGTTGCCTGGCTCGAAAGCAACGGTCGCCGGGCTGAGACCGTGGCCGAGTTCCGCTACGAATCTCCCGGGCGCTCGTCTGATGTCGGCCGCCTGTGGGAGCCCAATGCGTTTCTGAGCCAGGTGCTGCCCGAACTGGACGGCGGGTCGGCGCTCGACGTGGCCTGCGGGACCGGACGCGACGCCGTCTTCATGTCCTCCTGTGGCTGGGACGTCACCGGCGTGGACGTCTTGCCGGATGCCTTGGAGCGGGCGCGGGACCTGGCGCGTCGGTGTTCGGCGGTGATTCGGCCGATTCGCTGGGTTCAGGCGGATTTGGAAGGCGGGCCTGTGGAGTGGGATCGGCCGTTCGACCTGGTTACGGTCATCCGCTATCTGCACCGTCCGCTGTTTGGGTTTCTGGGCGAGTGGCTGCGGCCCGGCGGCAGCGTGGTCTACGAAACGTATACGACACTACAGCGCCAGCGGCACGGCAAGCCCGCCCGCGACGCGCACGTCCTTCAGCCCGGCGAGCTCCCGCGGCTGCTGGCGGGCCTCCAAATCCGCCATTATTCGGAGGATTGGCACAACGACGCCCACACGGCCCGCGTGTGGGCGGTGCGGCCGGGAGCTTGATCCGTTGGCGGGTTATCAGAGCGAATCGGTGAGGCCAATGGTCTAGCGACCGGCGCCGCTGCCGACCGTAGCTTGCGCTTACGGGCTGTCGCTGCTCCAGGCGGGGTCGGTGGTTTCGACGGCAGTGGTTGCCCCGAGGGTGCCGGCTGCAGGGCCGCTGACGGTGTTGTTCAGCGTCTGCCCGCTGCCGTCGTTCAGCGGCCAGTTCCCGAGCAGATCGGACCCCAGCCCGGACGAGCCGCCGGCGCTGGAAGCGACCTGGCTGGCGGACAACGCCGAGGCCCAGAGACTCACCCCGCTCATTTTCCCGCGGAAGCCCAGACCGAGGATGAGCTCGGTGACCGCCACGTTACCGGTCAGGGCAGCCGTGGCGAGCTCTGTGCCGTCAAGATAGACCGTCGCGCCGTTGGAGCTGTCGTACGTGACCGCGATGTGCCGCCAAGTGGTCAGATCGGTCGCGATCGCCTCGGCGGATTCGCCGCCTTGCTGGAGACGAACGATGTTGCTGCCGGGGAGGATGTCGAGCGTCATGGTCGGGCTGCCGATGCTGACCAGCCGTCCGCCGTCCTGCTCGGCTTTGAACAGTGCGGCAAACGTGAACGCGGACAGCGCCGCATCGACGCTCACCGGGAGCGTGGCGAACTGGCTGCCGTTGAATTGCAGGGAGGCGCTCGTGGATGCCCCGGGTTCCACCGTGATGGTCGTTTCGGTCGTGGCTTCCACGCCGCCGAACGTGACCACGCGCAGTTGCACGGTGAAGGTGCCGGCGTAGCGGAAGGTGTGTCGTGGGGTGGCGTTGCGCCCGGTCTCGTGGTCCCCGAAATCCCAGAAGTAGTCCAGGATGGCGTCGTCCTCGGCACCGCTGGCGGTTCCGTCGAACTGCACGGCGAGCGGGGCGGGGCCGCTCTCGACATCCGTCTGGATGACGGCGGTGGCCGGGCCGCCCTGCACGCGAACGTCCAGGGTGGTGGTCGCCTGCCGATCGTCGGAATCCGTGATGGTGAGGGTGATGGTGTAGCGGCCGGGCTCGGTGAAGGTGTGAACCGCGTCGATCGCGTTGGCCTGGGCTTGGCCCGCGAAGTCCCACGCTACGGCGACGATCGTACCGCCAGGCGACGTTGATTCTGCCGCCGAGACATACATGAGCAGTGGCGCCGGTCCGCCGTCGGAGGAGGCGGTGATGTGTGCGGTCAGGTTTGGCTGGGAGGTCAGCGAAGTGCCCAGCGGGCACCCGCCTAGCGAAAGCGCCACCACCAGCCCGAACGATAGAAGAGATCTCATTCCGATAACACTCCATTGGCCTACGGAAGCCACGACCCCCGCAGGCATTATACGGGCGGCGGCGAGCCCACGCGAAGCAGGCGCAGGGTGGCATCGCCGGACCGGGAGGGTCGCTTCCGCTCCCGCGTGGCGATTTCCCGTTAGCAACGGTCCCGCCCTGGCCGATGGGAACAAGGGGCGACGGCCGACCGTGGCGGAATCGCGATAAAACGTTTGACAACCGCTCGGGCGCGGTTAAGGTTATAGGAGAGAGCGGGTTACTGCGACCCGCCCGGAAAATTGGTCGGCTGGCGGAGCTTCGATACCGGCGAACGCGTGTCAGATATATAATGGCGAACGTGGCCACCACGGCGGACGAGCGTCCGGCCTCATAGATATATGTCATCCCTCCCGGAAGCTGTGGTGATAGTCCCACCGCAGAGGTCGCTGCGCGGATCGGCGACCGCCTTTACCTGCTGCCAAGAATGCTGAGAACGGGGCTTGCCCCGCTTGCGTGGATTACTGACGTTGCTCGCGCGCCCCCTGGAGCGGTGTGCGGCGAGCCGCCTTTGCCTGAGGAGTATTCGCAATGGCAGCCGGTATCGCGGTATGGGGTATCGAAATCGGTCAATGTGCGCTTAAGGCGGTCAAGCTCCGGCCGGCAGAGGACGGGCGGGTCGAGCTGGCGGCGTTCGACCTCATCGAGCACCCGAAGATCCTCTCCCAGCCGGACGCCGATGCGGACGAGCTGATCCGGGCGGCCTTGGAGAAGTTCGCCTCACGCAACGACTGGCAGGGGGATCAGTTCGTCGTGGGCGTGCCGGGGCAGCAGACCTTCTCGCGCTTCTGCAAGCTGCCGCCGGTGGATGCCAAGAAAATCCCCGACATCGTCCGCTTCGAGGCTAGCCAGCAGATCCCCTTCGACATGGACGACGTGGTCTGGGACTACCAGGTCTTCCGGGCCGAGGACCTGCCCGACGTCGAGGTGGGCATCTTCGCCATGCGCAAGGACCTGATCCGCAAGCACATCGATTATCTGAGCAACATCGGGATCGCCCCGATCGGCATCCAGACGATCCCCTCGGCGTTGTACAACTTTTGCCGCTTCGACGGGCAGGGGGTCGGCGGCGCGGGGGCCACGGTGATCATCGACGTGGGCGCCCAGAACACCGACCTGATCGTCGTTGAGCCGGACAGTGCCTGGATGCGGAACATCCCCTTGGGCGGCAACAGCTTCACCGAGGCCTTGGTCAAGGCCTTCAAGCTCTCGTTCGCCAAGGCCGAGAGCCTCAAGCGCACGGCGGCGACCAGCAAGTACGCCCGGCAGATTTTCCAGGCCATGCGGCCGGTGTTTGCCGAGCTGGTGGCCGAGGTGCAGCGTTCGATCGGGTTTTACAGCTCGACGCACCGGGAGGTGGAGTTGCAGGAGGTGTTGGCGTGCGGGAACGCCTTTCGCCTGCCGGGCCTACAAAAATATCTGGAAAACAACCTGACGATCTCGGGCGGGGTGACGCGGCTGGAGAAGTTCAAGGCCCTGGTGCCGTCGGCGACGATCAACGCCCCGCAGTTTTCGGAGAACATCTTGAGCTTTGCGCCGGCCTACGGGTTGGCGTTGCAGGGACTGGGCCTGGCGCCGTTGGCGGCGAACCTGCTGCCGACCGAGCTGGCCCGGATTGCGTTGTGGAAGAAGAAGCGGCCGCTGTTCGTGCTGGCGGCGGCGTGCCTGGGGCTGGCGGCGGTGTGTCCCTGGGCGCGGACCGCCATGGACAAGAGCGCCCTGGCCGCCAATGCCCCCGACGGGCAGGAGGCCAAGCGCATCGTCGATCAGGCCCGCGATTTGAATCGGCGTTTTGCCGATGTGCAGCAGAACACCGGCGAGCAGGAGAGCAGCATCACCAAGCTGTTTGATCTGCAAAAGGATAAGCGCCTGATCCCGCACATCCTGGCCCTGGCACACCAGGCTATGCCGGAAATCCCGCCGGAGTTGGCCGAGGCCCACACGCCGGCGCAGCTCAAGCAGTTGATTGAGTCGAACCCGGGGCGATTCGCCCGCACGCAGCGGAAGCAGATCCTGATCGAGTCGCTCGAGATCACGTATGCTGCGAACATCGAGGGGCACCAGGTTGGCGGTGGCGGCGGACGGGCCAGCGGCGGAGGGTGGGATGCACCGTTTGACGGTGGCGGTGGGGGCGTCGCCGTAATGGGCGCCGGCGGCCGGCGCAGCGGCGGCCGCATGGCCGGGGACATGGGCATGATCGAAATGCCACGGCCGACCCAGGCGGAAGACGATGGGACCGTTCGGGAGGGCACCGGCTTCTACGTCCGTGTTCTGGGCCGATTGCTCTACGGCGCGGTCCAGTCGCAAGCTGCGGAGATGCTGCTACAAGAGTACTCCCCCCGGCTGAAGCAGTTGGGCCAGCGTCCGGGCCTGGGCTTCTATGTCCTCGACGAGGATCCCAAGAGCGACGACCAGAGGAATATCCGCCTGATATACATTGCCAAGTACTACGGTGAGTCCGCCGACGGGGGCGGGGCGGCTGGCGCCGGGCGCAGGGCGGGGGCGGTGGCAAGAGGGGGTGCCATTACGGTTGCAGGCGGCGGCGAGCGGGAGGCCGAGATCCGCGATCCGGTGACGGATGAGCCCATGACCAGTGACTGGAAGTTTGAGATGGGCTTCAAGGTCAAGCTGGGTGAGAAGCCTGCCGAAGAGGCCGCCGAGGAGCCCGGCAGCGACGAGGAATAGCCGGCGGTGTTGATGAGGCCCTGAGCGGACAGACGGGAGCGCAGCGATGCAATTCATCAAGGCACATTTAATTTCCCTGCTGTGTGGCGTGGGAGCGCTTGCGGCTCTGGCGGTGGGGATTGTGGGGACGATGTCCACGTCGGTGGTCGACAAGATGAACGAGCGGGTCAGCGACACGGGGGCCCGCGACATCCGTTCGCTGGCGTCCAACTCGAGGAACGAGAGGATTATCGAGGCAGAACGGGCCAAAGGTGAGAAATTCGAGGAGGAGTATCAGAAGACGCTGGCGGCGGCCCGCGGGATCAATCAGCGTGGGCCGTTGATGGCCGGCGTCTTTCCCAAGCCTGAGAAGCCCTCCACCGGGTTCGAGTTCATCCAGGCCTATGGGCGGGCGTGTAGACGGCTGCCGATCGAGCTGATCGCCGGCACACTCCCCACGGCCGAGGAGGTTGAGGAGGAGAATCAGAACGTTCTTGACCTCCAGGCGCTGGAGGCGGAGCAGAGGGAGGAGGGGGGGGAGACGGCACCCGCGATCACGCGACGGAACGCGGCCGCGCCACGCGCTCGCGCCGCCCCGGCGTTTGCCGGGGGAGTAGTCCCCATGGGGGCCGGGGGGCGGAGAAGCGCGCGCACGGCGGGCGGGAGGTTCGGCGGCGGTGCGGGCACGGCGGTACCCAGCCGGTCGGTCGGCGGGGGGGAGCCGAAGTATGACCCGCTGTACCGCGCGAACGTGACCAAGGCCAAGAGCATTTGCTGCTACGTTGATGAGATTGAGATCACGTTTCACGTCAGCCCCATCGTGAACGTGACCAGCGCGCCGCCACCCGATCAGATGTGGTTCGCCCAGGTCAGTCTGTGGCTCCAGCAGGACGTGGTCGCGGCCATCGCGCGGACCAACGAGGCGGCTGCCCGGCAGCAGGTCACCGATGGCGACGCCTGTGTCGAGCAGATGCCGGTCAAGCGGATCGAGCTGCTCCGGGTGCTGGGTTATCAAATGCCCGGCGGGTTCCTGGCGTTCCCGGGGGGCGACGCGGGCGGCGTACGCAGCGAGTCGTTTACCGGTCAGACCTGTAACGACCAGTTCGACGTAGTGCGCTTCGTGCTGGTCGTCGTCGTGGATCAGCGCGACGTGCTGCAACTGATCGATCAGATTAGCAGGCAGAACTTTTATCAGTGTGTCGGTGCCGGCTACTCGATGGTCAGTCCCGCCGACGCGCAGGCGGGGTACCTGTACGGGACCGAGCCGGTCGTGCGCGTGCGGTTGGAGTTCGAGGGGTACATGGCGCGCGCCGTGTACAAGCCGCTGATGCCGGCGGAGATCCGCGAATTGCTGGGTGCTGACAAGGGCGATGAGGGTTAACGGTGCACTGCTCTGCGAGCAGTGCATGACGCACGATTCGGGAACGACCGACGAGCACTGCTGGCACAGCAGCGCCACGCGGCCGGACCGATTGGAGGTCGGATCATGAAGAAGGGTTCGTTGAACTTCTTCGAGGTACATGTGGAGAAGTTTGTCCTGGGGCTGACGGGCGTGTTCTTGCTGGGCATGCTGTGGATGTTTCTGATCCAGTCCCCCAACAAGGTGAAGTACGGCAATGAAGAGGTGACGCCGCGCGGACTGCACCAGGCGATCCTGAGCGACGCGCGCAATCTGCAACGCCGGATTGATCAGGCCAGTCCCGAGGAGTTCGAGGCTCCCAGGTACAGTCAGCGACTCAAGCAGGAGTATGACCAGGGGATTCTCGGCGGGGCCTCCCAGGGGCCGGAGCTTGCGCAGAATCTGCGGTTGGCGACCATCTTTGGCCAGGAGATCACGGTGCCGGGTCTGAAGGAGGAGGAAGTGGCTGGCAGTATCGCGCTCATCACCCCGCTGAAACCCTCGCAGCCGGTGTTGCGGACGGGGCGGAGCAAGGTGGTGCGCACTCAGGTCTCGCTGGGCGACGAGGATAGCTTGGCAGGGAGGGACGCGGACGAGGCGGAAACCGTTGCGGCGACCGAGGTGGCCTGGGTCTGCATCGCCGCCTACTTCGACACCAAGGCCCAGCGGAACGAGATGACCAAGGCCCTCTACGCGCCCTACCTGGCCAATCCCTACGTCGTCGGGCTGGACGTCGAGCGCCAGGAAGTGTTGGCCGGTGGGGAATGGTCCGATTGGGCGAGCGTCGAACCGACCAAGGCAATGCCCAAGCTGGAGCTTCCGACGCCGGCGATCGACGACGAGACCGGGACCGTCGTCAATAAGGTGGATATCCAGCGGGCTTTTCATCTGATCAGACAGGAGCAGACGCGGCTTGTGCAGCCGCGCTTCTATGACGTGGAGACCGGTGACGAGTGGGTCAACCCGCTGGAAGTGGAGGAAGAGGAGGAAGAAGAGGACGAGGAGACGGCCGCGCAGCGTAGACAGCGGCGCGACGAGGAGCGGCTCGCGCGCCGTCGTACAGTCAGGGCGCCGGTCGGCGGCGGCGGCCGACCGACCGGCGGGAGAGGCCGGTTTGGCGGGGGCGGGGGCGGCATCAGCGTGATGGGCGGCGGCGGCGGCCGCGGCGCCGCAGCCGCACCAACCGGCCGGTCCAGCGCCGCCAAGCAACGCGTAGAGGGTCAGCGGCAGGCCCGCGAAGACCTGAAAGAAGCTACCGCCGCTTTCAAGAAGAAGGACTACGGCAACGCGCAACAACTGGCCAACAAAGTGCTCAATAACGAGTATGCCAAGTCGTATCATCGCAGAGCCGAGAAGCTCCTAGCCGACATCCAGAAGCGGATGGCCAAGCAGCGCTCGGCCGGCGGCGTCATGGCGGGTGGGGGAAGGGGCGGCGGTCGCTTCGGGGGCGGTGTCCAAGTCATGGGTGGCGGCGGGCGAAGGATGGACGGCGGGATGGCGGAGGCGGGGGCCCGGGGCGCTTTGGCGCGGCCCGGCGAGACGAGCGAGCTGTACCGCGATCCGGAAACCAATCAGCCGGCAATCTGGTTCCACGACGATACCGTCGAGTCGGGAAAGACGTACCGCTATCGCATGTGCGTCCGGCTGTGGAACCGCTACGTCGGTCGCATGAAGCCGCTGCAGGACCCCGAAGACGCCAAGCGGTCGGTGCTCGTGGGCGAATGGTCGCTGTCCAGCGATCCGATTACGGTGACGCCCAGCACCTACTTCTTCGTCCGCAATCCTCGGCTGGACAAGAAATCTGCCAGCATCGAGGTGTGGAAGTGGCGCGAAGGCGAATGGCTCGACGCGCGGTTCGACGTCGAGGTGGGGGACGTGATCGGTGGTATGGAGAAGGTCAAGCTGGAGGAATGGGACGAAGACGGCAAGCAGATCCGCGAAGATATCAACTTCACCACCGATGCCCTTGTGCTCGATCTACGCTTCGACCAGCCGATCAAGCATCGGGTCTCGGCCGGCAGCGGCTTCAACTACAGCGAGAAGACCACGCTGGTGTTGGTGTATCTCGACCCGGCCGACGGCCAGGTTAAGGAGCGCGTGCAGTTCTTCGACAAATACGATCCCATCCGCAAGAAGCTCGAAGAAGAGGCGTGGTAGGCCGACGCGGCCGAGCGCTCCTGGCCGGAGCCGGCTCCGCCGTGACTTGGATGTGCTGCCGGCTTTGCCGTCCAAGCGGTGCATTGCTCAGGCCCCTGCGGGAGCTTGTGCGGCGTGCCGCCATGCGGGGGTCCATCTATAATGCCCGTCAAACCGCCGGGAGACTGTAGCGACAATGGCCGTCCGCCTGACCATCCTGGGTTCGGGGACCTCGCACGGCGTACCGATGATCGGTTGTGAGTGCGCCGTCTGCGCTTCCGACGACCCGCGCGACCGGCGGACGCGCACGAGCGCGCTCTTCAGCTACGACGGCCATAACATCCTGATCGACACCGGTCCCGAACTGCGGCTGCAATGCCTGGCCCATGACATCCGCCGCGTTGACGCCATCCTTTATACACACTTTCACGCTGACCACGTGGCGGGGTTGGATGACGTGCGGCGTTTCAACTGGCTGCAAGGCGGGCCGCTGACGGTGTACGCGGACGCCGGCACGCTGGCCCGGCTGCGGCAGATGTTCAGCTACGCGTTTGACCAGGACCCCGGTTACCCGAGTGCGAAGCCGGAGCTGGAAACGGCGTCGATCGACGGTCCGCTGGAGCTGTTCGGGCGGACGGTGGTGCCGATCCCATTGAGGCATGGGCCGCTGGGCGTGTACGGGTTCCGGGTCGGCAAGATCGCGTATTGCGTGGACTGCAACCTCGTCCCGGAGGAGTCGCGGGAGTTACTGAGCGGTCTCGACGTGCTGATCCTGGACGGTCTTCGCCGCCGGCCGCACCCGACGCATTTCAACCTCGGGCAGGCGGTGGCCGAGGCACGGCGGATCGGCGCCAAGCGCACGTATTTCACGCACATCGCGCACGAGCTGGGGCACGCGGCGACCAACGCCGAGCTCCCGCCGGGGATGAAGCTGGCCTACGACGGGCTGGTGTGCGAAGCGGATTGATGGACGCTTCCGGCGACCGTGGGCGCTGCGGGACGTGCGGTTTGCGGGTGCGTGAATTTGGCGGTGGCAGGTCTCGAAGACTCGACCTGCCCTACATCTCGACCTGCCCTACATCTCGACCTGCCGTACAGCTCTACTCACTCACCGGCTCGACGATCCAGCAGTCCAGCACGGGCGATCCGGTGCACACGACCGTAACCACGTTATCGCCTGGCTTGAGTTCTAGCTCGCCGACCAGGTAGATGCCGTCGATGGCGCGCTGATACTCGACGGTGCCGACGGTGTTCCCGTTCGCGTCGCGGACCTCGATCTTCTCAAACGGGCGGCGCGGGTGAACGCGCAGCCCGAGGTGCACCTTGCGCTGCTCGGTGAAGGGGATGTTGATCTGCACCGGTTCGCTCGTAGAGATGACCGCCGCCTCTTCACCGGACAGCTCTTGGCCGCCGGCGTATCTCTGTTTCATCCTGACTCCCCAGCCTGTGCCGCGCACGTTTCCTTCGATTTCGATCGCGTAGGGAATGCGCAGGCCGGGCGGGGTGAGGTCTTCCGGCGTGAGCGGCCCGAAGAAGTCCTCGGCGTCCGGCTCGCCATACCAGTACGCCACGGTCGCGTAATACGTGTCCCTGCGGTCGGGCGGCTGGCAATTGCCGAGCGCAAAGTGGATCAGCTTGTGGAAGTTGATGCAGTCGGGGATGTGCCAGCGATGGGCAGAGCTCTTTCCGAAGGGCGCCGTCCGCGTCACCCCGTGTAACCGACGGCCGACCTGCATCCGGCCAACCGTGTTGGTTCGTTCCAGTAGACCGATGATACTGCCGAAATAGTCAGCCGTACCGGTGCCGAAGTAGGTGGGGAACGGGTTGTCGTCGATCCAGACCTTGTGGTCGCCGTCGCCCCACCAGCGGGCGCGCGGGCAATCGACGCTCAGCGTGCAACCCACAAGCCGGCCGCGCCCGGTGGTTTGCAGAACCGGGAAATCCAGTCCTTTGCAGGGGTCCTCTTTGCGAAAGCGGGCCTTGAAGCGCAGGCTGTCCTTCGGCGGCGCGCTGCGGTCTACCCGCAGGTAGAGCATGAACCCGATCTTCTCCCGATTCAGGTTCTCGATTTCGATCCGGGCCCCCTCGGCAAACGGCATCGGGAAATAGCAGTACATGAACCGGCTTTCCCCCTTGACAGCTCCCGGCATCTCCGACGCCTCGTTCGTCCCCATGACCAAACCGTTGTACGGACTACGGTCGAACCCCGAGCCGAAGAAGTCCACCAGCGGGGCCTCGATGGCCGGCCGCTCTCTGCCGTCCCAGTACAGCCGGAGGATGCAATGGCGCAGCGCGTACAGCGTGCGTGGCGGGCGCTTGTCAGTGAGCGAAACGTGCAGCGCCCGGATGGTCCCGGCACCGTCGATGGTCTCCGTCAGCTTCTCACCCTTCCTGAGCTCCTCGTGCACCGCGATCGTACCGGTCTTGCCCGGGCCGAGGACCTGCGCGTCGGAGAGCCCTGACGTGAACGCTTTGGCGACCTCGGCCAGCGCCGCCTCCGCTCCCTCACCGAGCTCGGGTTTGAACGTCTCAACCTGCGTCCCCGGGGCGAAACGCACATAGTCGATCTGGTAGCACAGATTGTCCGTCCGCGTCAGCACCCGGCAACTCTTGGCGTAACCGATCGGGAAGTAACAGTTGTAACCGCCCGCCGACGCCGTTTGGTAGCAGAGCGGCGAGCCGAACGGCGTCAGCTTCCCGTTGAACAGGTCAGCCAAGGGGGCGTCGATTACGATCTTCCCGTCAAGCACGACGCGCAGTTGCTCGTGGGCATAGGCGCACCAGAGGTGCGTGATCGCCCCCGGCCCCGGCATCTGGGCCATAACATTCCAGCCGTCGGGCTCGCGCCGGATGAACTGGCCGTAGTCGTTATTCGCGTGCCAGTCCACCAGGCGTTTGTTGTCGTCGATCTTGGAGGCGCGATCGAAGCTGGAGAACAACCCGGTGAGCTCGCCCGGCGGGGGCGGTGTGGTCAGCCGGTCCAGGTCGATCAGCCGGCGCAGCAGGTCCGCCTGGGTCAGCTTTTCACTTGCCGGCGCCTGGTCGGCCGCGAGCACGAGGGCGAAACAGCAGACAAGCATCGTTGTTCGCACGGCTCAATCTCCACAGCGGGATGAACATCCGCGTACCCACGCGTGTGTGCATACGTGCGCGGATTGTCGCGGGTCGCGCGGGCGAAGGCAAATCGGCCGACCAGTTCGTGTAGGGTGGATCTCGACTTACCCTACGGTTGCTCGCCGCGCTTCGGCTTGAAGTAGCGCCCGCGGAAGGTTTCGGGCGGGTACTTGGCGGCGTTCTTGGCCATCTTCTGTTCGACGGCCGTGGACAGATCCAGCTCGAGCACGTTGGCCAGCGCCAGCACGAAGCAGAGGATGTCCGCGACCTCGTCGGTGATCTGAGCCCGCACGTCGGCGTCGCGGGTGAGGGCGGCGAGCTCCTCGTTGCGCGCCCACTGAAAACACTCCATCAGCTCGGCCGCCTCGATCGCGATCGACATCGAGAGGTTCTTGGCGTCGTGATAGATCTCCCAATCACGTTCGGCCACGAAGTCCGCCATGAGGCGGCGAAGCTGGGCCAGCGTTGTGGATTCGTCCGACATCGGCGGTCCTGCCATCTTACTGCGGGTCATAAGCCGGCTGCCGCGCGTACCTGCTGGATGAGCGCGGTTGCGGTCGCCTCGTCGGCGGCCTCCGCGCTGATCCGCACGATCGGTTCGGTGTTGGAGGCCCGCAAGAGGACCCAGGCTTTATCCAGATCCACGCGCACGCCGTCGCTGCGATTGGGGTGCCGGTCGGCAAAGGCCTTTGCGACCGCTTCGATCGCCGCGTTGATGCGTTCGCGCGGACACTCGAACTTCTGCTTGATCATCGCGTAGCGCGGCAAATCGGCGACGAGCCGGCCGATCGTCTTGCCGGTCGCCGCCATCAGTTGCAGCACCAGGCTCATCCCCGAGAGGCTGTCGCGGACCGGGCAGATGCGTGGGTCGATCACGCCCCCGTTGCCTTCGCCGCCGATCACGCAGCCGTTGGCCAGCATGGCCCGGGCGACGTTGGACTCGCCGACCGCGGTGCGGACCACCGTTGTCCCGTACCGCTCGGCCACGTCGTCCACGAGCCGCGAGCTACCGAGGTTGTTGGCAACGGGCCCGGGGCGCCTGGAGAGCACGAATTCCGCCGCCAGCACCAGCGTGTATTCCTCGCCGATGTACCGGCCGTTCTCATCGACGATCGCGAGACGGTCGCCATCCGGGTCCTGGGCGAAGCCGATCGCGGCTTTCGTTTCGCGCACTACTTGACAGAGTCCGGTCAGGTTCTCGGCCAGCGGTTCGGCCGGGTGGGCGAAATCACCAGTCGGCTCGCCGTTGAGGTGGATCAGCTCGCAGCCGAGTGCTGTGAGCAGGGCGGGTGAGTGGAGGCCCCCGGCCCCGTTGACACTGTCGAGCACGACCCGCAGGCCTTTGAGCGGTGTGGTATCGACCTCGAGCGTGGCGAGCACGGCCTCGACGTGCCGCTCGCCGGCCTCGTCGTCCTGGGCCGTCGGTCGAAAGCCGGAGCGGAGACTGGCGTAGCAGCCCTGCTCACGAATCGCGGCGATCTGGTCGGCCTGGGCGGAGTCCGGGCCCAAGCCCTGTTTGTCGAGGAACTTCAACCCATTCCAGGCCGGCGGATTGTGGCTGGCCGTAATCACGACGCCGCCGTCGTATCCGCCGGCGCGGATGGCCAGGCCTACTGTGGGCGTCATTACAACGCCCAGGTGTGTAACAGCGCAGCCGGCAGCGATGAGCCCGGCCGCGGCGGCGGCGGTGAACATCTCCCCGCTCGGACGCGAGTCACGCCCCAGCAACACTCGACCACCG
>Ga0114919_10002672_pt1 | contig 14417 bp, 12 predicted proteins | sample BlataG_FD_88682 | JGI IMG/M metagenome (GOLD analysis project Ga0114919, IMG submission 88682) | Deep subsurface microbial communities from Black Sea to uncover new lineages of life (NeLLi) - Black_00105 metaG | ecosystem: Environmental > Aquatic > Marine > Oceanic > Sediment | place: Atlantic... | reverse complement strand
CTTTAAAGTCGTCTTGGGTGATTGCTATTTTGCTTGGTTTGTTTTTGGATAATCTGTAATATGACAAAACCGGGACGGTTTGATAACCTCCAAGTTTAAGGCCTCCCTTATTGAAGGAAAATAAGGGGATAATCAGTTCCTGTCCGGGAGTCAGGGTTTTGATATGGTTAAATTCGGAGATCAGCCACTCTTTGGACGGATCGTTCAAGTATTCCGCGGCCAGGGAAGAAAGGGTGTCTTCGGCGGTTGCCGTGACGATGATAAAGTCATCATTAACGCGAATTTCAGAAATCTTGTGATGGGACCGGGCACTTGTGATGCAGGCGGCAAGCAATAAAAGGGATAATAGAAAAACAGTGCCGGAAATGGTTTTCCTTGTCTTTGCGGATCGTTGCATTACGCTATTCCTTTATACTGAGCAACTTAAACGTTTCAACCGGTTTTGTTTTGCCCTTGATATACTGCGGTGAAAGCGGTTTTACGGTAATCATGTCTTCAAGATTTTCATAAACACTTTTCGTGATAATAATTTCACCGGGCTTGGCGATTCTGTTCAAATGTGCAGCCAGGTTTACCGTATCGCCAATTACGGTATATTCCATTTTGTCTTGTGATCCGATATTGCCTGATACAACAACTCCGGTATTAATTCCGATACCTACAGATTGAAGGAGGCCGTTTCCATTGTTTCGTTTGTTCATAAACTTCTTCTGCATGTCGCTTGCAGCCCTTACCCCCCTTTCCACATGATCTTTGTGATAAACCGGGACCCCAAAAACTCCCAACACCGCATCACCGATAAACTTATCAACATACCCGCCATGATCCTGTATTGCCTGCGTAACAATCTCAAAGTATTCATTCAGACTTTCAACGATTTCTTCAGGCTCCTTGAACTTTGAATATGATGAAAATCCTCTGATATCGGTGAACACGATGGTAGCTTCATTCCTATGGCCTTTAAGCCAGTCATTTTCAGGATTGGCCATGATCATTTCAAGAACTTCGGAACCGATATACTTGCCAAAGGATTTTTGCATGAGAGAGTTCTTCCAGAGTTCATCTCCCATGCGGTTAAAGGCGGTGGCCAGGTTTCCGAGTTCGTCATTTCTTGCCAGTATTATTTTGTGCTGATAATTTCCTGAACCGATTTCACCGGTTGCTTTAACAAGGTTTGAAATGGGACGGGAGAAATGGAATCCGAGCCACATTGCAATTGCACTCCCTAACAGAATGATGAAAAATGTTATCATCACAATTGTCAAACGAGCTTTGTGGATTAAATTTTCGATAAAATCGATGGAAACTCCGACATGGACTTGTCCCAGTTTTTTGTCTTTAAATAATACAGGACGGGTTAAATTCAGAATATGTTCGCCGGATTTTGAATGATAATTAAAGTAAGTAACATCTTGTTCTTTTTTTACATCTTCCATGTTTGCGAAATTTTCAAAGGTCTTTCCGATTTTAGTTAGGTCGGTATGTGCCTTGATGATCTGATCGTGATTAACGATGATGGCATAAACAAGCCCCTCAACAGCAGTTGCATTCTTTATTAAGGTATTGAGTCTTAAAATATTGTCTTCCAGAAGGGGGACCGAAGAGTTGCTGCTAAAATAGTTCAGACTGACCTTGCCGATCTTTATGGTTTGCCGGTAAAGCCTTTCTTTTTGCTGACTTAAAATGAAAAAGCTCATTACAAAAATAGTAGTGATAATAATAACCATAGTTGCAGCAAAAAACTGAAGCCATATGGGGATACGGGGCGGAGGAAGACCTTCGACAAAATTCCCGCGTTTATCTTTGACAAGTCCTTTTATATCGTCTGCCAGCGTTTTAACCGAAATTTGATATCCAATATTTACTGCCTTGACCAGTTCTTCTTCGGAGGCATAACCGAGTTCAACGATGATATGCCCTAATCGAACGGCCTTGCCCAGGGTATAAAGTTTTTCTTTTTGTACCTTTAGGGCTTCCTGGAGTTGTTTTTCGGTAATAATGCCTTTTCGTCTCAGGACCTCGCCGATTGTAATACGAAAATCATCGGGAGACTTACCCAACAATTTCTTGATCTTGGAATGAAAAATATTTTGTAGGGTCGATTGGTTCATGGATAAGATTTCGAGACCTTTGAAAGTCCAACGGCTTTATGATTAATATTCCTTTTTATCAAAAATTCTTAAAAAAACTAATTTATATAAACAGAGTCGATCTGTCAATACTGGAGAAGTGCCCTTTCAGGGCAAACGCATTTGAATCCCAATACAGGGAGAACGCTCCACGACGGCGCTACGCTGCACCGAAATCAAATGCGTTTACCCTGAGTGCTGAAAGAAGTGTACTTTCTGAACCCTTCAAACACTGAAAAAAAATGTCAAGATGGGATAAACCGTAAGAAAATTATCGATAATGTATTACGGCTTTAAATTTTTGTCATTGTTATTCTATTTATAGTCGGATTAACTATTTTTAAAATTGTCTTGACAACTTGACCAATATTTGTCAGCATATATTTATGCTGAATTCAAAGTCTCCTATTCCATTATACCGCCAACTGGCGGATATCCTGCTGGCCAAAATACGTTCGGGGAAATACCCGTCAGGGTTAAGGATTCCGTCGGAAAACAGTCTTGCCGTGCGTTACGGTATCGGCCGGCCCACGGCAAGGCAAGCCACCGATTTACTGGTTCGCAAACGAATTCTTATCCGAAAGCGAGGCTCAGGCACCTTTGTTTGCAAAGATCAAAAAGAGGTTGATCTTTTTTCACTGGCGGGAACGCTATCATCTTTTCATAAAAAGGGGATATCGGTTGCCACATCTATTTTGCAAAAGATCACGTTAAAGTCGATTGGAGACGATCCGGAAAATCCTTTCGCCAATAAAAAGGCATATTTTTTTTCCAGGCTCAGCCGGGTTGATAAGGTACCTGTCCTTGTCGAGGATATTTATCTGCACGAAACCCTGTTTGCAAAGATAGACAGAATTGACCTGTCGGGCAGATCTCTATCACAGATTGTTGATGAAAATTATTACATGCGGCCCATTGGCGGAAAACAAAACTTCAGGTTAGGCTATGTAACCGGGAAAAGAGCCAAGAGTTTACAGGTTGCACCGGGCACCCCGATTCTTACAGTAAAACGGTTCCTGCACTTTGAACAGGCAAAAAACGTCATTTATTCAGAACTTTATTGTAGAACAGATCAGTTTGTTTTTTCACAGGAATTGGGCGCTTATTTGTAAATTTTATGAGTTATGCTTTTTGCGGCAATATTTTTTTCATTGCCACTAAGACACCAAGGCACGAAGAAACATTAATAAATTTATCCTTTGTGTCTTTGCGCCTTTGTGGCAAATAATTTTTTGGTTCCGGTTTATCCGGGTTAGGAAAGTTTAGATATGAAAGATAGAGGATACTATGAAGGATTCGGGGGAGCTTTTCTTCCTGAAATTCTTATCGCCACCTTTGATGAGCTTGTGGAAACCTTTCAAAAGGCAAAAAATGACCCCGTGTTCTGGAAAGAATATGTTGATATCATGTCAACCTATTCCTGCAGGCCCACACCCATAACCTTTGCTGAAAATCTTACCCGGCATTTCGGAGGTGCGCGCATTTATGTTAAAAGAGAAGACCTTAACCACACCGGAGCCCACAAGGCCAACAATGTTATGGGGCAGGGGCTTTTGGTAAAACGGATGGGAAAGTCACGGGTTATTGCAGAAACCGGCGCCGGCCAGCACGGAGTGGCCACTGCCACCATGGCCGCACGGTTTGGATTCAAATGTACTATCTATATGGGCGAAGTGGATGTCCGGCGGCAGCGCCCCAATGTTTTCTGGATGGAGCGACTGGGCGCAGACGTCGTTACCGTACGGGAAGGGACCCGGATCTTAAAGGATGCCATTAATGAGGCATTTCGTGACTGGGTGACGAATATGGATACCACACATTATGTGCTGGGAACCGCCTGCGGTCCGCATCCTTTCCCGGAAATGGTCTCTTTTTTTCAATCGATAATCGGGAAAGAGGCCCGCAAACAGATTCTGGAAAAAGAGGGTAGGCTGCCTGCCCGTATTTATGCATGTGTGGGAGGGGGGTCAAATGCACTGGGGATATTCAAGGCGTTCCTGGATGATCCGGTTGAGCTTGTAGGGGTTGAAGCCGGGGGAAAAGGGCTGCACACCGGCAAACACGCTTCACGCCTTTGTTCCCAAGATGCAAGCATCGGTGTGGCCCAGGGGTATAAGACATATTTTTTGCAGGACAATGACGGCCAGATGAAAGAGACCCACAGTGTTGCAGCGGGATTAGATTATGTGGGTGTTTCACCGATCCTGGCGCAATTTGCAGAAAGCGGTCGCATTCGATTCCAAGCAGCAACCGACAGGGAGGTCGTAGATGCCCTCTCGCTTACGATTCAAAAAGAGGGGTTGATCCCGGCCTTAGAGTCTGCCCATGCCTTTGCACAGGCATTTAAGGAGGCACCGGCCATGTTCAAAGAGGATATTATCCTGATCAATCAATCCGGCAGAGGAGACAAAGATATTTTTACCGTTGCCGATGCATTTGCCGACCCAAAGTGGCAGGAATTTATCAAGGAAAAAGCAGAGGAATATCATGGTTGAATCGTATCTAAAAAACAGGCTCAAAAAAAAAGAGATCCTGTTAATGACACATATCGTTCTGGGTTACCCCACATTCGATGATAGTTTCAAAATCATAGAATCCATGGTCAACGCAGGTGTGGATCTGATGGAGCTGCAAATCCCGTTTTCCGAACCCATTGCAGACGGCCCGGTAATTCTGCACGCCAATCAAAAGTCTCTTTCAAGGAAGACAACCGTTCAAAAATGTATGGATTTTGCCCAAAAGGTTACCGGAGCTTTTGATATTCCATTCCTTTTTATGAGTTATTACAATATTCTTTTTAAATACGGGGTCGGCAGGTTTACCGAGGCAATGGTCCAAAACGGTATTAAGGGTGCTATTGTGCCGGATCTTCCTCCTGAAGAGGGAAGGGACTACCTCGAAGCCATGGAAAAACAAAACCTGGTTCCGATCTTCATATTTTCTCCAACCACGCCGGATGAGCGGATGAAATATCTTGCCTCCTTTGGAAAGGGATTTATTTATTGCGTGGCAAGAAAAGGGGTGACCGGTGTGTATACGGATTTTTCCGAACACCTGAAAAAATATCTTGCTCGATGCCGGAAAGCCACAGATCTTCCTCTGGCCCTGGGTTTTGGTGTGAAGGAGAAAAAAGATGTCGATTTTCTAAAGGGAAAAGCCGATATCGCTGTGGTGGGATCACAAACCATCCGGCTGGTTGATCAAGAAGGAGTTGGCGCTGTGGGCGAATTTATCAAAAGCCTGAAGTAAGCGCGGTCTATTCCACACAAATAACCAAAAATCAGTGACCCGTAACGAGTAAACCCAGAACCTCAATCTAATAATCAATAATCAATTATTAATTGTTAACCATTATTTATTCAACCTAGAACCTTGAACCCAGGACCCTATCTGTATTTTCGAAAAATCAAAGTTGCGTTTGTACCGCCGAAGCCGAAAGAATTGGAAAGAGCGGTATCAATTTTTGCCTGTTTTGTCTCCCCGCGAACATAGTTCAGACCCTGGCATTCCGGGTCAATCTGTTCCAGGTTTAAAATTGGCGGGACCTTATTATTATAAACGGATAATACGGTAGAAATTGCTTCAATTCCTCCTATGGCTCCCAAAGAATGTCCAAGCTGAGATTTATTAGCCGTAATAAACGGCCGTTCTCGATCAGATCCAAAGACCTCCATTATGGCATTGGCTTCATTTATATCCCCTTTGGGCGTTGATGTGGCATGAGGATTGATTAAATCGACTTCTTCGGGCTCAATTTGTGCCTCTTCCAAGGCCAGTTTAATGCATCTAATGGCGCCGTCAATATCAGGCTCAGTAATATGGCTGGCATCTCCGGTCATTCCAAAACCGATGACTTCCGCATATATCTTCGCCCCTCTGGTTAAGGCATGTTCCAGCTCTTCCAGGATCAAAACGCCTGATCCGTCTGCCATAACAAAGCCGTTACGGTCTGCATCAAATGGCCGGGAAGCGGATTGGGGGGTCGTGTATTTTGGCGACAGTGCTCTAAGCGCATGAAAACCGGCTATGGTTAATGGGGTAATCGCAGCTTCTGTTCCGCCACAGGCAATGGCGTCTTCTTTGCCCAGTTGAATTCTCTGGAAAGATTCACCAATAGCATGAGCCCCGGCAGCACAGGCAGTTGCTATGCAAACATTGGCACCTTTGGCCTTGAAAGAGATACTGACATTACCGGCCGCCAGATTCGGTATCAGACGCGGGATTAAAAAAGGTGATACTTTTTTACCGTTTAAGAAACGTTTAAATTCGTTTTCCCATGACTGGGGGCCACCCAAACCCGAGCCGATAATGACGCCAATCCGATACGGATCAACATCTCCTTTTTCTAAATTTACATCAGCGTCTGCAACGGCTTCCAGTGTTGCTGCGTAGGCAAACTGGATGAACGGATCCATATATTTAATCTGTTTCAGATCCTCTTTTGAAAAACCCTGTTTTCTCTGTTTGACAATATCTTTAATGTCAAAGTCTTTGACTTCGCCGGCAATCAAGGGGAAGTCTTCCGCCAATTTAAATTCGGCTTTCACTTCATCCAGATCACCCCACTGGGTAATCCAGTCGATACCTGATTTGCCCGCCAGCATAGCCTCCCATGTTGTCGGCACATCCAGTCCCAGTGACGTAACCATCCCTATCCCGGTGACTACAACCCTTTTTAATTCTATGGTTTTTCTCATTTCTATTACTCCTTAGAATATGATTAACTCGTAAAAAGTTAAAATTGAGACGGCAAAGTAAAAAGTTCAAGTTCAAGGCGTCGCGAATTTTGTGGAATGAGGCGTACTTATGTACGCCGCAGTGAACACGAAATGAAGCGCAACGCAGAAATTGGACTTTTTACGAAGCCGTCAAAATATCTTTTCCGCATTCTTATTAACGCTGCACCTGAAAACAGCATTAAGAAAAAGCGTTACTTTGTCAATATCTTTGTGCCCGGGGCTCGATTCCACACCGGAACTTACATCCACGGCATGGGGCGAACTCACCTTTATTGCATGGGAAACATTTTCAGGCGAAAGACCTCCGGCAATGATCAGCGGATGTTTTTCGCCAAAACTTCTGGCCTGATCCCAGTTCCATTGAAGCGCATTCCCTCCGGGAAGTTTGCCCCGGCCGCATTCCACCAGAAAAGCCGATGCCGGATAATTCTCCGCATCTTTTAAAGAGGGATTACTGTCAATAAACAAGGCTTTTATCACCTGAAGGTTTTCGTTGCAAAGGCAACGAACAAGTTCAGAGGATTCCTGGCCGTGAAGCTGAACTGCAGAAAGCTGACAGCATTCAACTCGATTCATAATGCTTGAAAACGATTCATTGACAAACACGCCCACGGTTTTGACACGATCCATTACTGCCGAACAAATTTCTCTGGCCCGGTCGTCTGTCAGATGTCTCGGGCTTTTGGGATAAAAGACACATCCGATGGCATCCGCCCCAAGCGCTACACATTGCAGTGCTTGTTCGACCCGGGTCAGGCCGCATATCTTGACCTGTGGTATAAAATTATTTTTGTTCATTTTAGTTTATTAGTTGTAAAATTTGTGCTTTTTGTGGCAAAATTTTTATATTACTCCATGTTGTACTGTAATGGAAAAGATGCTTGATGCTGGTTTCTGGATGCTGGCCTTTAAAAACTGAAGTTATCCTTATTTTATTCAGTATCGAGTATCCGGTATCCAGTATCTATTCCTTAAAATGGCGCTGGAAGTTAAATTAGTAAAAAATCCTATTTGGTTCCGGCTTGTCCGGGTTAGGTAATTTTCCGGCTTGTTCGAATAAGGACATTATAATTGCCGGGATATTTATAATGCAAGACTTTTATTTGTTACTACGTTCTTTGCGTATTTTCGGGTGAATCTTCTCCAAGGAGCGATTTGAGGAAAGCCCTTGGGTTGTCCGCACGAACAAGGCTTTCACCGATCAGAAAATTCCATATTCCCGAATATTTCATTTTTTCAATGTCTTTTCGTGACCGGATTCCGCTGGCAGCTACGGCCACCTGATCGGGTTCAAGAAGAGATTTCATACGAATTGAGATGTGGATATCGGTTTCAAAAGATCGCAAATTGCGGTTGTTTATCCCAATAAGCCCGGCGCCTGCCCGGGTGGCCTTTTCCAGGTCTTTTTCCGAATGGATTTCCACCAGGGCATCCATTTGAAGTTCGTTGCATATGTCAAGATAATCTTTGAGCTGTTTTGGGTCAAGAATGCGGGCAATCAGTAAAAGGGCATCCGCCCCCATCACCGCAGACTCAAAAATCTGGTATGAGGAGATCAGAAAGTCTTTGCGAAGCACCGGAAGGGTTGTGCTTTCCCGGGCGCGTTTCAAGTCATGGATACTACCCTTAAAATGAGACCGGTCGGTCAAAACGGACAGGGCCGTCGCTCCTCCTCTTTCATATTCCACCGCATATGTAACCGGATTCAGACCCGGACAAATGACCCCCTTAGAAGGGGAGGCCCGTTTGATTTCAGCGATGATATTTGTTCCTGATCGACCCGGTTGCGCAAGTTTTTGAAAAAACGGGCGTCTTTTTTGCGGGATCAGTGCTTTTTCACGGAGCAGACGTTCCGGCAAACGGTGTTTTGCCGCCGCTATTTCCTGTTTTTTATCTTCAACGATTATTTGTAAAAAATCTTTTATCATTGTCTTATATCAATTTAACGTCACGAAATTTCTACAACACCCCATTATTCCAGTATTCCAACATTCCAATTGGGCCTGCCCGCTTGTGCCTTGCAATGGCAGGCGGGGCCAAGCCCCTAAGTTAGCCCGTTGTTTTGTTTTTCTTACAAAATCACAAACCGGCAAATTCTTCAACTTTAAAAGCATTAAAAAAATGGTATCTATGTTCCCGAGAAACGGAAATTCTTATTGATTGAACGTCTCGGAAATTCTACAACTTCTTGAAGATACTGGTTATTTAATGGCAACCTGTTTTTGCCATCGGAATGGAAGAATGGAATGCTGGAATATTGGGGATCAAGGCGGAAATAAACCATTTTAATTGTAAAAAACTCCTTTAAACCCATCATTTTTACCCAGCCTGCCCCGTAGGTCTGGTAGATCGTACTGGGGTGAAACTTTTTTCCATTTCACCAGGGCATTACTCCATCATTCCATTATTCCAATTGGGGCGAAGCCCCTAAGTTCTTTAACGATCCCAAAAATATAATGGGATTTGGTGGTTCATCAAAAAATGTATGGTCAAAACATACATATGTATGGTATAAGCATACATTATGAATATTTTGTCAGAAATACTGTCATCTAAAATCCGTGCGGAAATATTTCATCTGCTTTTCGGTATTGTCGATGATGAACTGCATATGCGTGAGATTGAAAGACGCTCCGGCCATGCCATTGGGACAATACAGACAGAATTAAAGAAATTACTACATCTGGATCTGGTGATAAAACGCCGAGATGGAAACCGTCTTTATTATCGCGCGAATAAAGATCATCCGCTGTATCCTGACATCCACAGCATAGTCATCAAGACAATAGGTTTGACCGATATATTCAAAAAAGCAATTGGACAGCATCCGGATATTCAAATCGCATTTGTTTTCGGATCCATTGCCGGCCATAATGAGAAAGCCGGAAGTGATGTGGACTTGATGGTTATAGGGAACCTTGGTTTGAGAAAGTTAACCAAAATGCTGTCTGGACTGCCGGAGCGAATCGGCAGAGAGATCAATCCTTATGTTCTAACTGTGGAAGAATTCAGGAAAAGAAAATCAAGCAAGGATCATTTTATAACTCAGATTATAAAAGCACCAAAAATACTAATTACAGGAAACAAGGATGAATTTAAAGCAATGGCTGAATAACGGTTGGCTGCGCACCCATAAAACTAGTAAGAATGAAATTGAAAATCTAATGATGATCGTTGATCGTGATTTAAAAGATGCTAAAGAAGGCATCTCAGATGACTGGCGCTTTGGAATTACTTACAATGCCGCTCTCAAGCTATGCACTGTTCTTCTTTATGCTGAAGGTTTCAAAGCTGAAAGAACTCTACAGCATTACCGGCTATACAGGCGTTACCTCTGACACTCGGTCCCGAGAGAAGGGATGATGCCAATTATCTGGATACCTGCAGATCCAAAAGAAACATCGTAGAGTATGATTACGTAGGAGCTGTTACAGAAAACGATGTCAATGAGCATAGGGCAAAGGGCCCCGGTTAAATTCGTTCCACTCCTTTTCTGCGAAAAATTTAACGGGGCAAGCAGAGGGCAGAGAGCAGAAGTAGGAGGAGATATAATCCATGACTTCCCTAGAAGACTACTACCGCAAAGATAATAGGATCAAACACCTGCCCCTGTTTTCTGACACAAAGCTCATTGTTATGTCTGACATGCACCGGGGGGACGGGAGCGGTTCAGACGACTTTGCCCACAACTCACTCCTGTACAAATGCGCCCTTGAATACTACCTCGAGAACGGATTTGCTTATGTTGAACTGGGAGATGCTGAAGAGCTCTGGGAAAACAAGGCTTTTGTTCAAATCTATATCACCCACACATCTATTTATGACCAACTTGCGAAATTCCACGATCCGGACCCGGAAAAGACACGATACATCAAGATCTGGGGTAACCACGATCTGGAATGGAAAAACAACAAAGATATGAAGGATATGCTGGCTGGGTTGTTTCCCGGTATTCGCGTTTACGAGGCAGCACTCTTAAAAAAACATATTCTTTTGTGGCATGGCCACCAGGCTGATCCAAAGTGCCGTGGCGCCGGTGGGGCTTTTAGCAAGTTTTTTGTTCGGCGCTTTTGGCCTGTTTCGCAAAAATGCGGAATCAAAGATCCCACGAGAGCGGCCAACAACCCGGGCCGTTGCAATGAAATCGATAGAACGCTTCACAACTGGGCAACCCACAATGAAAAAGGAATTACCGTGATCATCGCAGGACACACGCACCGTCCTGTGTATGCGAATCTCTCTCTGACAGAAAGAAGATGCCTCAATTCAGGTATTCGGACACCCGGCATCCGAGAGAAGACACCTGATCCTACCTACTATAATACCGGCTGCTGCGTCCATCCTCGCTGTATCACGGGGATTGAGATCACATCAGCGCATGATGAGCAGCCAAAGTTCACGCTGATAAAATGGGCGTACAGTGCACAAACACAATCACGCCCAAACATGGCGGATTCCCAGGATCAATACAATCTGACAGTAAAGAGAAGTGTTCTCGAGGCATAAGCCGTAAACGATAAAAAGAAGTGCGTCCGGAAATCAGCCGATTTTCTATCTTATTGAATTAATCCGTTTATCAAAAATCATCTTGTAGACTATACCAACATCCCTAAAAGAACCAAAAATCCAATGAACCCATAAGACTTTTTCCGTTGAGATTTCAACAACAGTTCGTTATCATAACCATGCTTTCTTAAATTCGTTTAATTAGTTGTGCACGTTCTGCATCAACGTTATATATTAAATTGTCAAAAAAGTCTTTCCGATATAACGGGGGTAACTTAACCCATTTTCCGGTAATACAGCGCCAAAAAACAGAAAGGCCGGATTTTTTAATCCGGCCTAACTTATTGTTTTAATTTGGTCGGGACGACTGGATTTGAAGACGTTTCAGCACATATTTCTTAACCCGTTGGTATGATAGGTTTCCTTTTGGTTTTCAGTCAGTTAAGTTGTATAAAAAAATATCAAAATATGTAAAATAAGCTCAATAACTTCATTCAAAATCAATTAAAACTACCCCAAAACTACCCTAGTGATAAAATCCTCAATTTCTAAATCAAGATTAAACTATCACAAAAAAATTTGTGCCAACAATGGCAAATAAATTCTAAAATGAATATTGTTTATGTAATGTACCCTCAAAAGCGCCAGACAGAAAGGCAGAAATCCCAGTAAAATTGTAATACCAGCGTAATTACAACACCCTACACATCACACCGCTTAATTGACCGCTCTGTCATAGCGTCCATCCAGTGTAATAAAAAGTACAGGAAATCAGAGGATTAGTAGCAGAAAAAGCGGTCAAATGCGGAATGAATGGAGGTTTATATTATTATTTTTCTTTTTTTATTAAATATTTGTCGACTTTATCTTCAATACGATCTAAACGACCATGAATTTGATTTTCCAGTCTTTTTCTATCTTCTTTAGACCTATTATCTAAACTAATTATACTGGTTTTTATATTTTTAATTTCAGCTTTATTTTGTGCTATATCCTCCCTGGATCCTATTAAATATTTTAAACCAAAAAAAATTATAGGAAGTGCTATCACTCCTATAATTGTTTGCCAATGCTTTTGAAAAAACCCGGGCTCATAGCTTGAAGGCTGTTTTGTTTTTTTTATTACAGTCTCAAACTCAGTATACTCTGCACGACCAGGTTTGGTACTTTCAGTTTGCTCCGTTTCAAAGATTGTGTCTAAATCGACTGTATCCGACACGTCTGCCAATTGAACCATATCCCTATAGGCTTTACGCATCTTACGTGTTTTTTCTCTTGGTCCTTTAGGTACGTTTTTGCGCCTTGCCTTTTTTGGTTTTGTCATTTTACCTCCACTGATTGGAATAAAACTGACAACTTACCTTCTCGTAATTCCTTAGATTGGTTTTGAAAAAATTTAAAATGGTCCTCTAAATGTTTGGCTGAAAATTTAACATCTGGAACAAAGTAATGTTGATAGTCTAAAGACAAAACAATTTCATCCGGAGGTATTTCGCTTTTTCGCTCACTTTTTTTGGAAGAAATTTGCATAATTATATTTTTATAATCATGCCTATCACCTTTTATAAGTCCTATTTTTGTTGTATCTTTTAAAGTAAGGCGAAGGGAACAAAAGTCAGCGATTTCATTAAATCCCAATTTCAAAAGATCATTAGCTATAACCTTTGCAGCATTTTTAAATGCTTTTAATCTGTAATTTTCTACAATACCGAGCCGACCTAAAGTATTATCAGCCTTTGTAATAGAAAAGATTGTTTTGCTTATTTCAATAAATATATTATATGCTTCTTTAATGTTTATTTTCGGTATCGCTTCTAAATCACATGTAAACACAAAACCGTCGGTATCAACATCAACATAGAATGTTGCTTCGTCATCTCCTACTGTTATTGATGAACGATCTCGTGTCCAACCAACTTTACTAAAACATTCCAAAGGGAATAATCCCTCGCCTTGAAGCGGAGTAAGAGCATCAATTATCTCACCCAATTGATTAATTATTCCAAATAACCTTTTATGCCTTAACCCGAAAATAATAAGATTTGATTGAGTGCTCATGATCCGATTCCCTCGCAATTTTTACCATATTTTGTTTTAAACAATACAAATTTTCATTCCAGGTTCATTACAAAATTCTTAAAATAATCGAAACATTATCAGGTATTAGCCTTGATGTCAAATTTATCGTATCTTTCTTCCCCCGAATTCATTCTGATTATTTTCACAGCACCGTATAATCATTCCGTATCAATAACAATAGCCTCTTAAAATAACAATACCTTGACATTATGAATGGTTATGATAATTCACAAACGACATTTAATTATGCCCAAAATTTAACAAGGGAGAGCCATAGAATGAATTCGATGACCCCATTTCTCGGATAGAGAGGTGGGGTTTTGTTATTTCGGTGAACTAAACCGGAACGCTCTTAAATTTAAAATGATTAGAGAAGAATAATGTTAGACATTTTAGTTTTTAACGTTGAATTAGGTCAATGTATTTTCTTTTACCCAAGAAATAATTACGAATATGGTTTAATGGTTGATTGTGGAGATACAAAACAGTTCAAACCAGTAGATTTTTTAATAGACAGAAAATTCCTTCCTCATGATGGTAGCAATTTTATTTTGAAAAACCTAACCCTAACAAATTATGACCATGACCATTATTCGGGTCTGCCATATTTGATATCAAAAGTAAAAATAAAGACGGTACGATTTCCAAAAAATTTAACACCAGAACAAATTGATGAGGTAAAGCCTGATAAAACAAAAGCCCTGGAGGCAATTATAAATATCCGTAAAACTTATATTTATGATGCCAAAAATTATTATCCACCATACAAAAAGAAAACATTTTATTTGGAATTATCAGATTTTGATCATGGTGAGAATGTCTATACTAACGATTTAAGCCAAATGGTGTTTATAGAGTATAACGACATAACGATTTGTATCCCTGGAGATTTGGAAGAAAAGGGATGGAAAAAAATATTGGATAAACCAGGTGTTAGGGAATGGCTTTACAAAACAGACATCTT
>Ga0114919_10002671_pt1 | contig 14425 bp, 13 predicted proteins | sample BlataG_FD_88682 | JGI IMG/M metagenome (GOLD analysis project Ga0114919, IMG submission 88682) | Deep subsurface microbial communities from Black Sea to uncover new lineages of life (NeLLi) - Black_00105 metaG | ecosystem: Environmental > Aquatic > Marine > Oceanic > Sediment | place: Atlantic... | reverse complement strand
TCCTCCCCGTCCATTCTTCTAGTGGTCTCGGTTGAGCCGGGTCCCTACAACTCCCCCCGAAACGCCCGATGCAGCAGCATTTGAAACAGATGCTCGGCCTGGCGCTCGGCTTCGCGTTGCTGGATGCGCAACCGCTCGCAGTCGCGCGGCGACAGCTTGTCGAAGGGCAGGGTGTGGGTTGTGTTGGTGATAGATGGTTGGGATTGAGTCAAGGGCTCGCCTCCTGTGCGGGGCGTAGGGCAGTCAGCGCTGGCGTAAGGATGTTCATAACTTCCCCAGGCCCGGAGAAGCTTGAAGCGCCGCCCGAATCTGTTGCTGAGCTTGCTGCGTGGGCTCTTTGTACATTATCGTTCTGTCACTCAGTGGCCACTGTTTGACGTGCAGAATGGGAACAACCGGCACAGCGTGATGATGAAACCTCTGCCCGCACACAGTCAAGAAAGGCGCCCTTCCGGTCTGTTCGTAGATGCCTTGCGCCGCCTTGGAGGCACGAGGGCGTGCCGCAGCAATGAAACGTGTCACCAGCTCAGAGTCTTCGTCAATGAAGCCCAGCCGGCACAGGTGATAGAACGGCTGCACAGCCATGGGCAGAATGACTTTGAAGTGACCATCAGCGACAATCTGCGCAATCTGCTCCACACCACGCTGAGCCTGGTCATCGGGGATCAGTACCGTGCCTGATCCCGGTGTGTGCGCCAGGAACTCGTTGCAGAGGTTGGTGACGTATAGCTCTGCCAGCGGTATGTCACGACCGGCAAGCTCATTGACGTAGTCCCAGACGGCCTTTGCTAAGTCGTACTTCTTAGCCTCAGAGCGAGATTTGGGGCGGGGACGTGCAAGATAGTCAAAGAAGAACGCAACCTCGGCTTCTGTTTGGCTGCGCTGCAACCGCGGATCGTGGCCGATGACCAAGATGGTAGCTGTGTCAAGATCACCGGATGGCTTTACGGTTCTCATAACTCCTCCCGGAACATGCATGTCAACACTGACAGCAACGACGCAGGTTTTCTAGCGTCAGTATAGATCTAGTCCCTCGACAGTCCCGTCCCGACCCACCAGCACAATCTGAATTCCTGAGCGGCCGACAAGCGGTCTCTTCCGCCACTTGTGGGCAAGTTGCCGGAACCTGTCGGTCTGTGGTACGGCTACAATCAGGACATCATTCGGATTGACTTGCTCTACCGTGATGGCTTGTCCTAGCGCTTGGCAGAGAATCCGGTACTCTGGACTTCCTCGCTTTTTGACCAACGGCCCTCCCTTGCACTCGGCGCGTATACACTTGGTCCCCACAGTGACAACAACATCACCCACGCCCGACTTTGCGTCGATCTGAAGCCGTTGCTCCCCCTTTTCATACTATCCCTGCCAGTCATTCTTCCCCATCTGTTCTACCTGCTTCCAACCCATGTCGGCAAGGAATGGCACAATGGGGAAAATCTCAGCTCCGTGGACCTTTACCTGGGCGCCATCTATGGCCACCTTCTCGACGCCCTGACTGCCGGGCAGTGCCAAAAGGTGAAACGCCAGGCGTAGGGTGACCTCGGCTTCGGGCATTCGATCTTTTGGTAAAGAATACTTCATCACAACTCCGCCCGAAACGCCCGATGCAGCAGTGTTTGAAACAGATGCTCTGGCTGGCGCTCAACTTCACGTTGCCGAGCCCGCGTAGGGCACTGCAGGGCGTGCTCTTACTCGCGTTTCCGCCATCTGGCGCAGCCAGGCGCACCGCGTTGCCGAAAGATGTCCTTGCTCTGGTCGTCGTTGCCGTCACGAATAACCAGGTTAGGGTGATTATTCAGACGCCTAGAGAGAATTTGGTGTACGACCCGAAAGGGAGCTGGACTTCTCCGATGGACAGAGTTCCGATAGTCATAAAGCGCCTCAATGTACAGAACTTGATACTCTTGAGCAAGTTTCAGGATGAATTGGTGGCTGGTGAAAGTCGCGGACATTTGCTCAATGATTCCCGGGTAGTGAGCTTTGAGTGCCGAAAAGTCGTGTCTGGGCATGTCTTGCCTCCTGAAACAATATGATTCGTGGCTAGATACGAAAAGGACGCCTCACTATGTATTCCTGTTACACCTCCCCCCGAAACGCCCGATCCAGCAGCGTCTGAAACAGAGGCTCTGCCTGGCGCTCGGTTTCGCGTTGCTGGGCGCAAATCTCAGCTAAGTTTGGAACAGGCCTGCATCCCGCAGCACCTCAAGCAGGGTGGTTTTGGGGCCGATCTCGATTTGATAGGGGGAGCCATTGACGTACAGGGAGATCGTTTGTTCTTCCACTGATCAATCCCTTTCCTGCTCAATAGAATAGCAAAGGCCCTGGCCGTCTCGGCTGCAGGGCTTCCAAGGCGGTCTAGTTGACTTCCTGGGCCATCGCGGGGAAAGATCACTGGTCGCGTTTTTCATGGTTGGGATTGTGGCCTCACTTCATCAAGAAATGGTGAACGGGCAACGAAAATACCCCACGTCTTCTTGCCTCAACCCCTTGCTGAAGATGTGATAGAACCGTACGTCCTTGCCGTCCACCACGAGTTTGGGGTGCACGTTCTGGCCTATCTTGGCTAAGGGGAAGAGGATGACAGACCCGCTTTGCATGAGGGTATCACTGGCATCGGAGAGGAGACGGCGAAGGAAGCGGCTGGAATCGCGGTCTTGCATCCGCAGCAGGAGACGGGCTAGCCCTTCCACCTTCACTTGACAAGGGAGCCTTTCGCCACGGCGCAACAGCCGCAGGAAGGCGACGATGCTCATGGTGGCCTCGATGTCTTCGATCTTCTTCCCCAACAAGTTGCGCTCCACGAAGTTATACCCCGAACGCAGGTTCTTCACCGCCATGAGCAATCCCTCCTACACCATCCGCTTCTGTGTTGGCGCCAGTGCGCTACGGGTCAGTTCGGCCAGGCTGCGCCAGGCCCGGTCGCCGCTCTTGCGGTACAGGTGTTCGAGGACGGCCACGAGTTCGTCTCTGGTCCAACGGCCCAGGAACCACTGGACGGGCTGCCCGGCATCGTAGGTGGCATACAGGAGGTGGGCGATGTCAATGACCGGCAGGTCTCGATCCCGTTCCATCTCCCGCTCGATGAAGGCCATGCGCTGGCTGGGAGTGGCCACCGTCATGCGCTTACGTTTGGTGAGCAGGTATCCCCGTTTGGTGAACGGGTCCAGGCTGCCGCCGCCGGTGACTAGCCGTTTGCGCAGCTCGTCGGCGCTGACTGTCTTCTGGCCGGCAATGTAGAGCAGGTAGAGCTTGGTGATCTCGTCCAGGCTGGCCGGCAGGAGTTTGAGCTCGTAGGATTTGATAAGCGAGTCCACCAGGCCGTCCAGGTCATCCACGGCCTGATCAACGTCCACCTGCTGGCCTTTTTTGAGGACGTTGGGCCAGTGTTTGGAGTACAGCTCCAGGCAGCGGCCCATGGCGATGACGAACAGATCGGCGTCCGAGATACTCCGGCCTGAGGTCTTAATCCGCTCCACCGACTCCTGGGCGGCGAAGTAAATCTCGTCCTTGAGCGCTTCCCAACTGACGGCTTGTCCATCTCCCTTCCGCTTGCGGCAGACGAAGGGAATGTCGTAGCGTATGTTGCCCACCTCGCCGTGAATACCTGTGTGACCCTCGGACCGGACAGGGTAAACAGCCGCCACGTAGAAACCGGCCTCCAAGATGGCATTGAGGACTGATTTCCAGGCCCAGGTCTCCTTGTGGTGGAATGTGAAAGCCATGAGTCCGTCGTCGTTCAAGACTCGATGACATTCCCTAAAGACCCGGGTGAGACCGCGGAAGAAGAACTCCTCGTTCTTCTCTTGTGCCTCGTTCTGGATGATTTCTCTTGCCTTGGGCGAGAGTTCCGGCTCAAACCAGGCATAGGCGTCTCCCAGTCCCAGATGTAGCCAGACGTAGAAGAAGTCGGCTAACTCGCCGTACATAACGTTATCGCAATATGGTGGATCAGTGATGACAGCGTCCACTGCCCCGTCGGGAATCGGGGACAGGTCTTCTGAGGTCTGCGCCCACAGAAGACCGTTGCCTTGACCTGCCAGAACACTGGCGAAATCTTCGACCAACTGTGCGGTCACCGTATCGCCCGTTTTCCGTCTGACCGCGCCGTCTCGCTCAAAGGGCCTGATGCCGTATTCCTTCCCCCTGCGGGTCTTGAGATAGTACCTGACGAAACTGCCCCTGCCGTACTTTGTTCCCCAGACGTTGTTCTCGATCGGCTGATTAATGAGATGAAAGGCGTGCAGGCCAAAGAGCGGTTCAAGTTCGGAGCGATGGGTATTGTACTTGCAGAAGAGGTTGTTGGCATTCACGGCGTCGGACAGGGTCATCAGTAGCAGTTCGCGCATATTCACGTCTGAGATACGCAGAATGGCGTCCAGCAGCATCCCCAGGCACAAAAGTTGCCGCTCGTTGAACATCTGGTGCCAGTACTTGTAGCCGTAGTTCAGCAGGTCTCTGGTCTTCATCCCCTGGGGCACTCTTTGTCTGGGGAATAGCAACTCGTCTCTCCGTCGCTCGAACTCTGCTTTGGCCTCGGCGAACAGGGCCAGGTCTTCAACGTCGGTCGGCTTGTAGCCCCGGCGGTCGTAGCCCTCTCGCTCGCAGGTGGGACAATAGTACTCGATGGCGAACATCTCTACTTCGGGCGGGCCTCCTTTCCGCCTCACTGCCTCCAGCACCCGCTCCCGCTGCCCACAGGCAGGACAGGTGTAGTAGCCCCGGCTGGTATAACCCTCGCCAGGCACGAAGGTCTGGCCACATTCTTCGCATCGGGCCTCATCACGCAGGCTGTCTACCTGGAAAACATGACGGCACGCGGGACAGAAGACGGTGTGGACATCCTTTTTGGTCGCCAGGCGAAACGAGGGAAAGAGGTTCACGTCCTGGTCACAGCCCACGCAAGTCACCTTCTTGACCCAGAAGACGTACATCACGTCGGCCTGGTGGCCCAGGGGACAAGTGGTGCGATAGTAGCGCAGGATCTTCGGAGCCACGGTCTTCTCCAACTGCTTGAAGGCCGCGTCCAGGTCGTCCAGGTCCACCGGCTCGACCTCCTTCTTGGTCACGAACCAGGCCACCGGGTTCAGGTCCACCCCAATCACCTTGCAGCCCAACCGCAGCGCCTCGACGATGGTCGTGCCCCCGCCCATGAAGGGATCGAGGATAATGGGCGGCACGCGCTTGCCGTCGTGCTCCACGGTCAGTTGGTTGCGGGTGTAGAAGCGCCGCCACAGCTCCATGGGGTGGATGTCATCCTCGGCGAACGCCGCCAGGATCAGCATCCTGAACACGCTGCCCAGCCGCCGCGCCCACCACTTGTGCATCTGGTAGATGGGCTTCTTGGCGTTGCCCTCTTTCTGAGCGATTTTGTTCAAGCCTTCGATGGGCAAGTCGTGTTCAATATAAGACATCAGTCTGGCTCCTTGGGACTGCGTTTAAACTCGGGTCTTCGGATCGAATGTCTGCGCCTTCACTGCATCAGGCAGGGCATAATCCTCTGAGATACCAAGGTCTCTCTGTAGTTCCTTTCGGAACATCTTGTCTTGCCTCATAGCAGCGATCAGCTCTCGCAGGGGTTTATCCTGGGTAAGAAAGTAGTCACACTCCAGAGCGATGGCGGCAGCCAGATGCAGGCAATCCAATACTGTCTCCATCCACCTGGCATAGATGCGCCTCGCGATGAGAAACCAGTTGGGTATCTCTTCGGGAGGGCAGAATTCAATGAGGTCCTTGAACTCCCACGTTTCGAGCCAAAGCACTGTAGCATCCAACACTTCTTTGTGCGCTTCGGGGGTGAGGACCTGCTTGAAGAATTCAGGGTCCATTCGGCGACTCTTGCCGAAAATCAACCCCAAGGGAGCACCCTGTTCCAATGCCTGTTTGTGCCAGGCCCATTCGTGGTAGTTATGGTGCATCTCCAGATAAGCCAGATCGGTGGAGAAGACTCGTATGCTCTCATCTCTGCACTTTTCCAAGCAGCGGATGTAGTCTTCTCCCCTCTTGAAGTAATCCCGATCAGGCGCGCCTGCGGGTCTGGCCAGGTACGACTGGGCGTAGATAAAACACATTGTGTCGAGATAGAGAGACTTGCGTGGTCTAACGGGATTCATCGCTCAGGTCGCTCCCTTCCTCAAACGGCATACGATACCTTCTGAGAAACTCTGTTACGAAAGCCTCCGGAATTTCTTTTTCCCCCAGATCAGGCTCGCTTGCCTCTTCCACAAGCTCATAGCACATAGTCAGCAATGCCCGTGGCGTATGCCGCAGAGGAGGCGGGATCAATTCAAGGAAATTGGGCGGGAAGGGGCTCAGACTGCCAGGCGGCTCTTCTTTCAAGCGAGTCAAAGCAAGGTGTTGTGATACCAGGTAGCGTGCTATGTCCGGATCGTGCGTCCGGGGCAAGTGGACTTCTACTGGGAATCGCTCGGCTAGTGCCTGGCTGAGTCTATCGCGGACGAGATCCCAGGCTTCGTCGTGAGAAGCGATGACCCAGGCGAACGGCAGCTCCTCTTCTTGCCAACCCCTGTCCGCCAGCATCCGTACCGTGTCGAGGTACCGCTTCATCTCACGCTGTGTCATAATTTCCATGAGCGGAACCTTCTCAAACTCGTCCAGCAGAAGCACGAAATACTCAGTGCCTGTCGCGATCAATAGTCTCAGGATGGCTTGCAGAAACTCCGGCTCGCCCCGTGGGGGAAACGGACTCTTCTTGGTGCCCGGGATGGTCAATCTCTCCCATGAGGAAAGCGCCGGAGCGCCAGCGAAGAAACAGAGATTGGCCAGCTCTCTGGCGACAGCGATGTTGTCAGTGATGGGACGGCCTCCATCCGGTTGGGGACCACACAGCGAAGGTAGAAACTCATCACGTAATCTCTCTCGGCTGAGTGCTCCCGACTTATCGAAAGCGCTCAAAAATTCACGGTGATCCAGCAAGGTTTCCTCACCCAAATGGACGTAAGGCACATCGAAGCCCACTGACTCCAGAGAGAGTGCCGGTCCTCGTCTGGGTTTGACCTTCCCTACAGCGAACCGCTTAAAGAAGGCTTGCCCCTCAGTCTGAATTCGGGCCCGGATCGCTGGGAGCAACAGCACCCATACCGCCTTGGCGATTTCTTGATCACCAATTTGGGTCAGAATGCCCCGCACGAGGTCATAGGGCTCAAGCCCTGGTGTCTCAATGCTGACCACTCGGATGTTTACTTGATCCGATTTTGCCTCTAGCAGACCCTTTATCCAACGCAGATGATAGGTCTTGCCAGTGCCATAGTCGCCCAACAGAACCATTCCCCGCGATTGGCGCGACCGAATGAACGCCTTGAAGAACTTTGTGATTTGCTCATAGACTTCCGGGTATGGCTGTATCCCCGGGCTGGTGGGTGGGCCTCCGCTGGCTGGAAAAGGGTTGCGAAGTAGACCAAGATGAATGTAAGCATCGGTCTTTGCAACTTCTGCCCAGACCTCCTCTACTGTCCGTTTATCCACTGGCATGATATGTACCTCCTGATTCCCATATAGCACGCGATGCAAATAGTCGGGAGTATAACTTGCCTCTTACGTCAAGAAACACCCGCTGTTGCTTTCTCCATACCGCACGCGAAGACCCTCTCCTGGCTCGGCCCGACTCAAGCACGCTATACGATGGCGCTTCTACAAAGGCCCATTCTTGGTTGAGGGTCAGCCATTTTTTCAACAACGATTTCGCTCTACGTACGGGCAGCCGTTCGGCTGGACAGAGGCGATAGAGCAGCAGCGGAATGGAGATAGATACTGTGTTACCGTAGATGGGGCGATCAAAAGGCAGATAGCGGAGCAACAGCCTGCCAAACGTTTCCGGTGTCATCTGCTGAGCCGCCTCGGAATCCACAGGGAAAATGATGTTCGCCATTTCAGCAGATACTTCTGCCTGAGGTCTTATGAAGATTTCGTCGATTAACTCGACCTCCAGGCACCACAGACGGATACCCCACATGATCCCCACTGTCTGCTCTCTGGACAACCGTAGGCTGCCGTTCCAACCTCTGCACTCTAGCCCATAGACGCTTTCCCCGGGGATCGGATAGAAACCCACGGGGGCACCATGTTTCAGAAGGTCGAGAGAGGGGTCTCCAGTGAAGAGAACGAAGAAGTTCCGGCGCACAAGATCGCAGGATTGGATGGCTGTCCGGAATCCTCGCAACGTCTCCGTTTCGAGTGGGACATCGTCGCCGTTATGAGAGGCTGCTATCTCGCTGCCGGCCTGGCTGAGGGTGTATAAGTTCCCTCGTTTATGCACCAGGCCGAGGATCTTTAGCGCGTTGAGATGATGATAGCGCGTGGAACGCCCCATTGGTTTGCCCGCGTCTGTCACCAGTATGAGCCTAAGTTCAGCAGATGGCTTCTCACCAATGGCTGAATAGGTGGCTCCTCCAATCCGGCCCAGGTAGGCCAGCAGGTTGCGGAGCACCTTGAAAGAGACACGACGAGGGGGTATTTTCCCATCCAGTTCAAACGGATAGCTATGGCTTGCGGAAGATGATAACACTCTCCCTTGCCTCCTCGCGCCCGTAGACTCGCATCTGCTGGGCGCTGTTGCCGCGATAGCGCGCGACGATTATCTTCTGTGGCTCCAATCCCAGCTTCCGCCCTATCTCCACCACAATGAGATCAACCGGGATCATCACCCCGGAGAATCTCGTGTTGCCCAACACAAAAGCAGCTACTCCGCCTGACTCAAGGTTCTCTCTGGTTGACATGAGCACGTGATACATGTCCTCAAAATAACCTCGAATGGTCTTAGGGATGCGTGCATTGTTGACTCCTCTGGCTTCAATGTCTTTCAGCACTCTGTCTAACAGCACGGGAGGCTGATAGTCATTTGGCTTAGTCTGCTTCGGCGCTCTGGCCTCTGTATGTGAACGCAAAGTCTGGTATCTAAGTTTCTTAAGCTCCTTATTAGTATTGACTGCCACCAGAGCAAGTTCGAGAGCAAAAACGCGCGTATAATCATGCCGGTTTAAATACGGGGGCGAGGTGATTACTGCATTGACTGGCTGCGGTAATCGTTCGAACCTGGCATCCCCAATCCACACATCAACTTGACAGGGCGACAGCGTGACCGGGCCCATTGAGGTCCTGACGTGATCTAGCATCATGCTGACCCTTTGCACGAACAGGGACTTGACTTCTCTTTCTGAGACATCTTTGTCAAAGTCGAGGCGTAACCAACCCCCAGACTTCACGGTATAGCTCAGATCCTCAAGAATACTGATCAGCGCCACAGTGAAGAATAACCTGACTGGTTCATCAAGGGCCTCGATCTGTTCAAGGAGCGATGAAATACGGAGACGGATGCGCGACGATAAAGCTTTGCGGACGATAGCGATGTCGGCAAACCTGTCCTGGGTGTCTTTCCGTATTCGATATGTGAATGAGTGCAGAGCATTGCTAAGTGTATCTGGGTGATAATCGCATATCTTGGCACGCGATACCAGGACAGAGATGGGCAACAAATCAGTGCCATATGCAGAAATACCAAGCTGCTTGCAGGCCAGCACCGTCATACCCGCGCCAACGAAGGGGTCCCAGACGGTTTGACCCGGACCGGTTCCCATTTCAGCAAGGAGTTCTTGGACGAGTTGCTTATCAAAACTGTGAGGGTAAACAAACCAATTGTAAATCGGCCTTGTTCGCGTGAGACATGGCGTGACCAGTTTCCGCCAAGCTGGTCGTTCTTCAAAGCGGACTTTCTGGTTCTCAGTCATGGTCGAGACACCTCCCGTAGTCACCAGATACGAACGTAACACCTCACCTCGGTCCTCGATTTCAAGAAGGGCAGCATAATGGGACATCCCCATCTCTGCTAACTGCTTGTCCTCGTCTGAAATTCGGCATACAGCTCTGCCAATTCCTTCTCTTCTGTTGTCGTTTTCATCTCTGTCTCCTTACCTTCATCACCGGCACCAGGCACTCCATCAAGGACAGGCCACCGTGAGCGATGTCCGAGGCCGGCCCCTGTACGCTCCAGTGATAGCGGCCCTGCACGTAGCATCCTTCGTCGTCGAAGAGGGCATAGGTGCGAGACCTGGGCACCTGGCGCAGTTTGTCGAACTCCGGTCCTAGCTTCCCGGCCGCCACTGCCCGTCGCCCACCGAAGAGCTGGCGCAACGCCTTCTCGTCGCCTCTGGATGCCTTCCAGAACAGCGTCGCGTTCTCGACGTACAGATAGCCGTGGTCCGAAGTCACCAGAAACTCGTCAGCCTCCAGCCCGTCCAGCGTGGCCAGCAACACCTTGACCGTCTTGTCAAAAGCCTCTTGAGGAGTGACCGCCTCGCCCCGCACCTTGTGCAGTAATTCGTCAGGGTACGAGATCCAGACCAACACCTCGAGCCCCGCAGGGAACAGAGCGGGGGGCTGACCAGACTCGATGCTGACCACCTGATACTGACGCCACTGGCGCAAACTGGCCACCCGCGCTGTGCCAAACGCACTTCGGTTAAAAGCCAGCGTGCCTGAGGGCACCTCGGACAGAGCGTAGCTGTAGTCGGCGACCTGGTAGCCGGCCTCTTTCAGCCGCCCCATGAGCAGGTTCGCCTCACGGATGCTGCAGCCATCCAGGATGATGATCGGCCCACTTGTCCCCTCGAAACGCGGCCGGCTGCGTTCCTGCCGCACCCGGGCCAGCAGCAGATCGTACACGTCGAAAAAGGTTTCCAGCACAAAGCGTTCCATCCGGTTGGTCTCCCTCTCGCGTTTGGTGAAGAAGGCGTTGACGTCGCTCACATCGTCTGCCTGCCACACCTGGTTGAGGGCGGTAAACAGCACGGCCAGCGGGTCATCGGCCATGATCAATTCTCGGGCCAGCGCAGCTTCGTCAACTTGCTTCATCGGTTTCGACCTCCAAGATGGCTCTGACCTGGCCATCCACAGGAATGGGTAGACGGTCCAACAGCTTCAATATCTCTTGCTTATGCTGCGGGGTGGCAAGCGTCAGCTCCAACTTCAGGTTGACTTGAGTTTGTCCCCCTTTGCCTCTCAGCTCGGATAGCAGCTCACTCAGAGAGCCTGCCTCCTCCAAACCCTGTCCTTCAATCACAATCTCCAGACCAGTCACCCGGTCTCCACCCCGCAGCTTGCCCTCCACATCGGTTTGCAGGCTGAATGGCGTGGCATGGGCCTCGGTCCGTATTACCAACTGGCGGCCGGGACGCGGCTCCTTTACCTCGACCTCCTCTGCCTCCTCAGGGGGCTTCTTCTCAGGATATTCGACCGGCGGGCCTTCGGCTTCGGTGATGCCGACCTCTTCTGCAGGAGGGCTGGGGCCGTACTGCTTAAGGTAGAGCACCACGTCTTCGGCGAAGGTGGCTGGGGCAGGGTTTTGTTGATTGTAGAAAGTCTTTCCCCGCACCATTACGATCTCACCGGCCTCGTTGCAGAGGGCGCGGGCTCGCTTGCGCAAGTCTTCGGTTTCGACCAACACGGGCCCACCCAGCAGCTTGAGGAACAAGAGCCGTAGCTCGTCGAATCGCTTGCCCTCTTCGGCTGCCTCAGCCAGCTCAGCGCGGATGGCGTCATCCAGTATCTCGGCCCCAAAGGCTTCACGCACCTGATTCAGGATGGCCGTCGTATCCAGGTCGCACTCGATGGGACGGAAATAGATCTTGTCGCGTCGTCCTCCCGGCTTCATCCACTCTCCGTAGGCGCTCTTGAGCTTGCTGCGCAGGTCGCCCTCTTCGCGCTGTCTGTACTTAGCCAATTGGGGCCGCTTGTCCTTCTCCAACTTACCCTTGAGGTCGTCGCAGACGAGCAGTCGCTGGGCACTGATCAGGAAGCTGGTGTTCTCGGTCAGGTCGCCAGCGCTTTTGGGGCGGATCAAGACCAGAGTGTTGCGCCACTCCTTGCCAAAGTAAATCTCGTCGCGGATGGCGTCGTCGTCCATGTACTTCGTAGAGATCACGGCTTTCATCTGACGGCCATCTGCGATTTCATCGAGAGGATAGACGAAGGTGTTGAGGCTGGTACCGCCAGCCAGGTCGGCGATCAGATCCCGCAACTTAAGAGCTGCTGCTTGTGATCCTTTGTCCTGCAACTGCCTCGCTGCGCGGGAGTTGATGCTGACCGGCAAGTTTTCCTCGGGCCGAATAACGTACCGGTCCTCGCTACGCCACAGATACCAGGCGTTGGCTTCCAGTTTGGCCAGCACACGATGCAATTCGTTGACATTCAGGCCAGGACGCAGGCAGCCCAAGAATACCTGGGATTCATCGGCGCCAGCCATCTCCGGCACAAACGAGCGCAGAAGAATCGTAGACAGGATGTCCGAGGCCAGCAATTCATCCTTGTTGCGTCGGATGTCGTCAATGGCCCGGGCCAGCAGGACAGGATCTAATTGATACAGATCATCGTGGACTTCGCTGAAGCTGGGGTCTACGTCCGAGGGCAACAACAGGTCGCGTTCGCTGGCGCAGCGGCGCAGCACGCCGGAGAGAATATAGAGGATGCCTCTGGTGTTCTGATAGTCCTTGCAGGCACCGTACACCTGGAACAGCACGTCCATGAGTTCAGGATGTAAAGGATAGTAGGCCAGCATCCTGGCGCGGTAGCTGTCCAAAGTACCGGCGGGGATACCCACCTGGTCACCCATGGCAGCATAAGTCTGAACGTAGTCGTCAACCGTGCGCCGGGCCTGGTCCTGGTCAATCTCCTCGAACAGTCGAAAGAGCACCACCCTGGCCTTGTCTTCCTCGGCTCCCAGGTCTTTGAGGAACATCCTCTCGCGGCCCATGCGCCCCAGCAATTGCTGGTCACGACCATAGAGCGAGGCCAGGACGATGAGCTTGAGGTTTTGGTCCTGGGCCATCTCGGTCAGGTTTTGCAGGAAGTTCAGGTTGCGTTCCCTCCGCGACGGTTTCTCGATGGGGCCAAACCACGATTCCAGCTCATCGAGGATGATGACCAGAGGCTTGTCGCGGTGTCCTGAGCCTGCCGAAGGGCCGACCAACTGGCGAATCTGGTCGCCCGTGGGGTGGTCGCGTACTTCGGCCAGAAGGTCACCCCGGCCCAGTCTGGTGAAAACTGGCTCCCAGGCGAAGTCGGGGTCTTCGATCAGCAGGTGGGACACGGCAGCCTGCACCCCAGCGGGGAAGCTGAAAGACAGATTCCATCTGTCCAGCCATTGCTGCCCTTCATCGGGCGAGGTCAGCAAGTGATACAGGGCCAGCAGGCTGTGAGATTTGCCCGTACCGTAGTCGCCAGCGAAAACAAAGGCGCCCTGCTTGCGTTTGCCCGCGATGCGCTCCTCGATAGCCATCATCGCCTGTTGGAGCGCCTGGGTGGGATAAGTCATGACCAACATACGCTTGGCAGAGCTTTCCACCTTGCTAGGATCATCCAGGTTATATATCTTTACGCTGCCGAAAACCTCTCCGCTAAGCACCTCTTTGGAAATGACTGCCGTGTCTTTGATCATCATTGACATATCGCCTCCTTACTTCTACTACAACCGTTGCCCCCCACCCTGATTGCTCTTAGACAACAAATCGACATCTGTGGTTGTGTTTAGTTTACGAAAACCAAAAGCCCCGTCCACTTGCTTAGATAGTATACCAGATTTCGCCTCCTTTGGCAATGCAAAAAGCCACCTGTGCGGTTGACCCAGGTGGCCCGCCAAATCCAACCCGATTTGCCTCAAGCGGAAACAGGTAACGACAGCGACTAGCGTGACAAGGCAAACTCGGTCATCACTCTTTCCGTCAATCCTGTATACAGTACCCCCAAGGGAGCTTGGGGCCAGTTCAGGTCGCCAGCCTTCTAGCTCTCGTGGCTATTATACCACAACCTTCTCCCCGGCGTCAAGCCTAGGGTCTTATGATAGGCTTTCCCCGCAGGGCAAGCCCGCACTTCTTCCCGCACCTTTCTCTCCATCTCCTTGGTCATCTCTGGGCGCACCACGCTCAACACCTCGCCTGCTTGCCAGCCTGGTGCATCGCTGTGGCTAGCAGGAACTGGAAAGCCTCTTGGACTTCGGTAGGCTGGGCGTCAAGCAGGGAAGCGCAGGCTTGGAGGTCGGGGGGAAGATCGCCGGTCGTGTTTTTCATGGCTGGGGTTGGAACTACAGAAAAGCCCGCCTGCCGATTTGACGACAGGCGGGCTTCTGTGCTATACTACCCTTGCCAGGCTGTCGCCTCAGCTTGGCCGTGCCACTGGCTCCTCGAAAGCCGAGGGGCTCTTCAATTATTCCCGGGCTTGTTCAGGTTCTCTCTCCGGGGACACAAACACTATCTTTAACGGAATAGTAGCAACTTCATGCCATTCACTTTCGCCTTTATTCTTGAGTTCCATGCGGAAGGCATAACGTCCTGGCTCTGGCATAAGCAGTCCTTCGAACTTCACTCGAGCCCGAAATCGCTCATATTCGGATACATCAATGTCACTTTCAAATGACCCCAGC
>Ga0114919_10002669_pt1 | contig 14438 bp, 10 predicted proteins | sample BlataG_FD_88682 | JGI IMG/M metagenome (GOLD analysis project Ga0114919, IMG submission 88682) | Deep subsurface microbial communities from Black Sea to uncover new lineages of life (NeLLi) - Black_00105 metaG | ecosystem: Environmental > Aquatic > Marine > Oceanic > Sediment | place: Atlantic... | reverse complement strand
TTTACGAAAAATATGAAGCTTTGAATGCTTTAAAAGAAACTATCAAGTATGCTCACAAAAAGGATTTGCTCGTCATTTTAGACTCAAAAAGAAATGACATCGGATCAACTTCGGAAGCTTATGCGTATTCAACTTTTAAAGTAATGAATGCCGATGCATGTACTCTAAACGCTTATCTCGGAATTGATGGTGTTAAACCATTTTTACAATATAAAGAAAGAGGAAAATTTATTCTAGTTAAAACATCAAATCCAAGTAGTAAAGATTTTCAAAATATTTTCAGTGTAAAAATTCCAGAAATTTCAGATTCAAAAATTGAGATCAATGTAGAAAATATTACTCTTGAACGAAATTACATTAAAATGGCTAGACTTGTTCATGATTGGGGAGATAAATTAGAAAAGTTTTCTGAATTCCATAATTTAAGTGTAGTAGTGGGTGCTACTTTCCCAGAAGAACTAAAAGCGGTAAGAAATGTAACCAAAAATTCTTTTATCCTTTTACCTGGTTTTGGAGCTCAAGGAGCTACAGCGAGCGATATAAAATATGGATTTAATCAAGACGGATTAGGAGGAATTGTTAACTCGTCAAGAGGCATAATCTTTGCTTATGCTAAAAAAGATAAATACCCTCCAAATAAATTCGGTGAAGCTGCAAGGGATGAAATTTCTGAAATGAATCAGAAAATAAATAGAACCATTAATTTATAAGATATTCGCTATGAGAAACCCGAGAGATAAAAACCTAAACCAACCATTAATAACACTATCGGAGCAAATGTGAGTAAAAACACAACTAATGAACGCTTCAATCCAATCTGATGCAATACATTAATTACATTGAGATCAATAAACAATGAAAGGATAATAATAGGAACTACCGTAGGTATTATATCCTTAGATCCTCCTTGAAAGAATCCGAAAATCCCCAATAAAAATAGAGGAGAACATACTAAGAAAACAGTACCAAATTGAATTAAAAAACTTCCCGCAACCCATTTCATTCGAGTTTTTTTTTGCGCTTTGGTAGCAACTAATCCAAGCTTAAGTAATAATATATCTCCAGCTGCTACAGCCACCATAATGATTATTGGGAAAATAGCATTCATATTAATATTTCCCATTTGGAGATAAGCAAATAACATCTTACATCAACAACCGTGAAAATTCTATTATAAACGATTAACGAATATTTTTAATTCAATTAATTATAATCCATATATAAAAGGATACTGATTTAAAGTTATTTTTTTAATCAGATATTTTAAATTAGTATAAAATATTTTAGATGTTTATTATTTAGTTTAGAAATTTTAGGAGGAATTAGAAAAAATTAAAATTAGAGAAACAATCAATGGTAGAAACTAAAGATAAAATAATGACTGAAAATGATGAAATCAGAATCTTAGTAACAATTTGTCAATGAGGACTTAATATCGCTGAAATAATAGATACAAAAGCCTTAGCAGAATACTCGAAAGCTTTACCAAACGTAGTCGAAGCAATTGACTACATTTCTCTATGAACTCAGTCTGGTGCTGAGTTTATAAAAGATAAAATGATTGAGTTTAATGCTAACCGATTACTAATGGCATCGTGCACTCCAAAAACTCACGAACCCGTTTTTAAAAGCGTGTTAGAATCGATGGGGTTAGATTCATCTTATTTAGAATTTGTGAATATTCGCGAGCACTCAAGTTTTGTTCATAGAAACGATATTCCCGGGGCAAAGAGTACTGCTGAAGATGCTATTAGAGCTGGAGTTGCAAGAGCTTCCGTTTTAGAAAAAATTCAGATTAAAGAAGTGGATATAACAAAAAGAGCTCTAATAATTGGCGCCGGTGTGGCTGGATTATCCGCAGGAATAGACTTAGCCGAAGAAGGATTTGAAGTACACTTGGTAGAGAAAAAACCTACAATAGGTGGAAAAATGGCTATGCTTGACCGTACGTTTCCTACGGACGATTGTAGCATCTGAATTCTCGGACCTGTAATGCTTCAAACAGCAAGAACACCTGGACTAAACTTACATACCTACAGTGAAGTAGAAGAAGTAACCGGATTTGTAGGGAATTTCAAGGTAAAAATCCGGAAAAAAGCAAGGTATGTTACCAACGAATGTAACGGTTGCGGTGCTTGTTGGGAGGTCTGCCCCGCTTACGGATACAACGAATTCAACGAAGGATTGGATCCCCGGAAGGCAATTTACGCCTCATTTGCACAGGCTGTTCCAATGTTAGCACAAATCGATATGACGAAGTGTATCAAATGTGGATTGTGCGAAAAAGCGTGTGAAGTTGATGCAATTGATTTCGATCAAGAAGACGAAATCTTAGAAATTGTGGTTGGTTCTATAGCTGTAGCAACGGGATGGGACGAATATGAACCCGAAACGGGTTACTTAGGCTATAACGTCTATCCTAATGTAATCACTCAACTAAAACTTGAAAGGATATTAGCACCTAATGGCCCTACTGTAGGACACTTAAAACGACCTTCTGACGGAAAAAAACCTAAAAGTGTTTTGTTTATCCAATGCGTTGGATCAAGAGATTTAACTAGGCAAACTTACTGTAGCGCAGGTGTGTGTTGTATGATCTCCGTTAAGAATACTAAACTTATTAAACAACATGCTCCCGAAATTGATGTCACTGTAGCCTACATGGATATAAGAGCTGCTGGGAAAGACTACGAGGAATATTTTACAGCTTCCCGGAAAGAAGGAATAAAATACATTAGAACAAACGTATCCCGACTTCAAGAAGATCCCGAAACGCACAATCTAAAAGTAGTATTACAAAATACGGTTGGAACTACTGGATTAAAAGAATTTGAATATGATATGGTTGTTTTATCCAGCGCTATGGTACCAGCTAAAGAGATAGAAACACTTTCGAGCATCTTAAAACTTGAAAAAAGCCACGATGGGTTTTTCAAAGAATTTCATTCTCGTTTAAACCCTATCGACACAAAAATTCCAGGTATTGTTCTAGCTGGCGTATCTCAAGGACCAAAATCGATCTCAGAGTCAATAGCGCACGGGAGAGCCGCTGCTTCTTCATTAGCAAGATTAATGATGAAGGATAAATACCGAATTCTCCTCATTCGTGCAACCGTCGATAACGAAAAATGTGCAAGGTGTGGCTTGTGCCAACTCAATTGTCCTTACGACGCCATTAAAGTTGAATCGGACGGCGCTGAAGTTAATGAAATCCTATGTAGAGGTTGTGGTGCGTGTTTAGCCAATTGTCCCTCAGAGGCAATAACTTTAAGATACTATCGTGAACCTCAATACGAAAAGCAAATAGATGCGATATTGGAAAATTTATAGAGAGGTGTAATGTATGACAGCGAAAGTAAAAGACCAAGTAAAGATTTTAGCCTTTATGTGTTGGAAATGAGGTTACGGTGCTGGAGATATGGCTGGAACGATTCGAGCTCAATATCCCGCAACAATTAGACCAATACGGATAAATTGTACCGGGAGAGTCACGCCTAGCTTAATGATGAGAGCTATTGGAAAAGGTGCAGATGGTGTAATAGTAGCTGGATGATACGAAGGAGAGTGCGATTATGAAACAGGGAATCTAGTAGCGGCAAAAAACGTAGAATACACGAAAGAAATCTTAAAAACCGCCGGAGTAGCTCCAGAAAGGATACAAATGTTTAGTTGTAGTGCTGCTGAGGGTCAGAAATTTCAAGAAGAAGTCACCCGAGTATCCGGAATAATAGAGGATCTAGGCACTAACCCCATTAAAGAATCTCTCATACAAGAAGCTGATAAAAAAGATTCTGAAGAAAAAAAGAAAAAAGATTAAACCGAAAGAATGATTTTCGCGAGAAAATAGTAGTCGCGAGAAGACAGACCATTCTGCTATGGTTTCGGCAAAGATGTTTTACCCCCTATTTTTTAATTTTTTGAAGTTTATCCCTATTAAACTTCTAATATCTAATAGCCTAAAACTATAAATATGAGATTTTCTAGTTTTAGTTATATTCTAATTCTAAAATGAATTAGGATGAATTTAAACCAAAATATGTGAAAAAAATATGGGTGAAAGTTCTAAAGTTGGAATTTCAGCCTCTAGAGTTGTTGCTCTTATAGGTACGTTAGTACTAATTAAAATGTGCATTGATTTCTTCTTCACTGGGGCCTGGTTAGCGATTTTATTAGGAATAATTGGTTTGCTAATTGCTTTTGTAGTTTTTGATTCCTTAGAAATAATTGATTTTAAGAAACTCAAGGTTCCTTATATATGGTGGGTTCTCCTTATAATTGGTATCGGTCTTCTACTCTTTGAATATTTAGTAAGAAATTCTTTTACACTTTTCCTTGCAGGTATTTTAATGATAATTGCAGCAGTGTTAGAGTTGTTAAGTCAGAAAAAGTCGTATACATCCTCAAAGATTGTAGCATTGATTGGTGCCTGTTATTTAATTTACGAATGTATCATATATATCTTAAACGGGAATGCTTTATTAGTAGCATCAGCAATTGTAGGGATAATTTTTGCTATAATCTTACTCCTAACACTATTTGACAAGATTGATATCAAAATTCCCTACGCATGGTGGGTTGTACTCATTATTGGTTTCGTAATCTTTTATTGGGTTACTGCAATCAGTGGTACAATCATCTTGGTAGCATTTATACTTCTTTTATTGGCTTACTAATCTTAAATCTTTTTTTTTATTTTATTTGATTCTTAACCACTTTTAATGATAAAATTATACCTTAATTTTTAATTTCACAATTAATTAATTATTATAGTGATTTTTTAATGGGAAAAGATCAAAGTTTAGAAGCGAAAAAGCAAATATTGAAAGCTGAACAACTTTTTAAGGCGAGACAATTTAAAAAGGCTGGTAAAAATTACCATTTAGCTGGAAATTCGCTACTCAAGTTGAACGAATTTGAAGGTGCTAAAGACTGTTTCATTAAAGGTGCCGAAATGTTTATGGAACTGGAACGATATGATACAAGTATTGAGTTGCTGAGACAATCTGGAGAAGCGTGTCTTTATGCCGATAAATATCTAGAAGCCAACCAATTATACAAAGAAGCTCTAAACTTAGTTCCGAAACTTAAAAACGAAGGAGAAAGAAGTTCACACATTGTAACATTTTCGGTTCTTTCGTATTTATGCTTATTTCTAAAAGGAATTCCTGACGAAGGATTAGAATATTTAAAGAGGATTCAGAAAAAAGTTGACAAGGAATTTTTTAAAGAAAATCCATTAATACAACTTGTTTCTGAAATTACAATTTCTCTAAGAGACAAGCAAGTTAAATATGTGGAAAAAATTAAAGAAAATATCGGACGCTATAAATTTAGAGACGCAGAGACAAAGCTCTTAAAAAAAGTATTATTATTATTAAACTTAAAATTATTACTAGATTCAACTTTTGAACTAGATAAAGAAACGTATACTACTAATGAAGTTATAAATTTAACGCTCAATTTTGATACTTTAAGTTTACCACAGGTTTTAAAAGATCCTTACTATCAATTTAATTTCCGTGATTTTGATATAACGAAAATTTTGATAAACCTCTCTGATAATTTGACTACGAGTAAAAGACCCAGCGTTCCTTTTGCTATTGATATTGAAAAAAAATCTCGTTTAGAATTCACAATTAAACCACATTTTCAAGTTGATAATTCATTAATAGGTCCCTTCTTAATTACTTGTGAAATTAATAAAAATGTGATCTTCACATATGAAACTCAATCAATAACACCAAAATTAATTTCTCCTCCTGCTACTTTATTAGCATCAATTAAGAATCTAAGACCCCCCCTCATTGGCCAAACTTTTCCTTTGGAAATTCTGATTGAAAATAAAAGCGAAGGAGAAGCTTTAGATGTAAACATCGATGTTGAATTCCCTGAGAAGTTAAAAATTATGAGAGGTACAACGAAAAAACAAATTTATTCATTAAGGACGAACGAGGACTTAAAATGGGAGATTAACTTAAAACCGCTTGAAGTAGGAGATTACATCATTAAAATTTACATACAATTTATGGACCCTAACCAAAATAAGATAGAAGAAACAAAAGATTTTCCATTTTCTATCAAACTGTAGAAAATTGTGAAGTTTATATTAGTATAGGTTCTTTTGAGTTATAAGTAACTTTCTCGTATTTATCAATACCAATAATGATATCATCTTCTAATCTTATTCCCCATTTGTTTGCCCAATATAGACCTGGTTCGCTAGTATAGACCATATTTTCTTTTAACTTAAAATTGTCAGGTATCTTCCAGCTCATCCTACCGCCTATATCGTGAGCCTCAAATCCTAGTGAGTGCCCGTATCCATGGAAAAATAATTTTTCATGATCGTATCCTCTTTCCGCTAGATACTCGCGACATTTTCTAGCTGGTACGTTATTTGGGGTGCCGTCAGTAAAGAATTTATGCGCAATTTCTTTCGATTCAAAAAGAGCATTATATGCGTCAATAAATTCTTTTTCAGGTTTATCTCCAACCCAAAAAGTCCAAGTTATATCAGAACACATCTCGTCTATTTGTAATCCCGTATCAACTAATAACACGCCTGGTTCGATTTTCTTCATTGAAGTATTATGATGCGGATCTGCTGAATGAGCTCCAGTACCAACTATTGCTGGAAACGAAGGGTTCCCTAATTTCATATATTCGTATTCTAATTTCGCTTTTACTTCGTTTTCGGTCATACCAACTTTGACCCATTCAGGAAATGTTTCTAATAACTCTAATGTTGCTTTGCATGTATTTCGTAAATCTTTCAATTCTTCTGAAGATTTGACGCTCCTTAATCTCTCAATTATGGGTGCTGCCGATATAAACTCTGTTTGAGGTGCCAATTTTTTCAAGGAGAAAAAATCTCCTGCACGAATCTGATCTGCGTATGCGGTCCCATTCGGATTTAAAATATCTTCTCCGATATTAACAGCTATACGCGGCTTTTTTATTAACGAACTTAGTAAAGTAGTTAATTGTGTCATTGAGTTAAATGAAATCACTTCAGCTTTAATTCCTTTGTTCTCTAAAGAACGCGCGATCATAGGAGCTTCCATTTCAACAGCGATTACTCTATGTTTTCCATCAGCAGCAATATATATATAGTGCCTAGCATGAGATGCGACACCCAGCATAAACCTAGAATTGATATCACTATCTTCGACGCATACTATTAACCAACCGTCTCCATTCATTTCATTGAGAATGTTTTGTGCTTTTTCGAACTTATTCATATTTCTAATCATTTAATGGTTTTTAATTAATTTTATTAAAATGAATAAATAAAATAATCGGAAAAAAAGAAAATAATTATATATGGCATCAAAAAGGTGAATTTAAAGAAATTTCAAGTAAATTTATTTATCCAAATGATCTAATTAATATTTAATTACATAACATTTTGAAATTATGAAGCTAAAAGTAAAAACATTAAATTTTGAAACGGGAAATACCAAGGATGTTGTTTTAAATATTAAGGATGCTCAAAAACTAGGGCAAAAAGCCGGTGACCGAATATATATTAAAAACATCGAATCTAAAAATGTTGAAGATAAATATTGGATTGCAATTTTACAAGTTGACTATTCTAATTCTCTCGTTGAATCGGGAGAAATTGGAATATTCTTAGATATTCTTAAAGAAAAAACCACTCTTCAAAACGACATAATTTTATCTGTAAAACCAGCTGATCCTCCAGATTCTTTTAAATTTATTCAGAAGAAAATAAAAGGAAATAAAATAACAACTGAAGAAATTAATAGTATTATCTCTGATACAGTCTCAGGCTCTTTATCAAGAATAGATTTAGCAGCATTTATAACAGCCGTTTACATAAATGGTATGGATCATGAAGAGATGACATCATTAACGTATGCAGAAGCCAGAAGTGGAGACATTTTCAATTTTGGTCCCGAAGTATATGATAAGCATTCAACGGGAGGAGTACCAGGGAATAAGGTTACGCTTATAATTGTTCCAATTGTTGCTGCTGCAGGTTTAACCATTCCTAAATCGTCGACTAGAGCTATAACTTCCCCTTCTGGAACTGCAGATTCTATGGAAGTTTTGGCACCGGTCACTTTTGAAGCCGATAAATTGAAATCGATCGTGTCAAAAGAAAATGCTTGCATAATTTGGGGTGGGGCTCTTAATACTTCACCTGCGGATAACATATTAATCGAAATTGAGCGCCCGTTACACATGGATCCTATAGGTCTTATGATACCCTCTATAATCACCAAGAAGTTATCTCTAGGAGTTAAAAAACTCGTATTAGATATACCAGTTGGAGAAGGAACAAAATTTGTTACACCCGATGATGGTAAACAATTCGCTTATATTTTTAAAGAAATTGCTAAAAATGTAGGGATTCAAGCAGAGTGCGCATTAACGCTTGCTCACCAACCTATAGGTCACGCAATTGGCCCCGGTTTAGAGGCTAAAGAAGCATTAACATTGCTTATGGACTATTCTGTTGGGCCTAATTCTTTAATTGAAAAATCTACAGATTTGGCAGGTATTTTACTTGAAATGGGAGGAAAAGCTCAAAAAGGGATGGGACAAAAGTTAGCAAAGGAAATATTGCGATCAGGAAAAGCGTTTGAAAAAATGAAAAAGATTATTGAAGCTCAGGGTGGAAATCCCGAAATTAAACCGGAAGATGTTAAATTAGGACCGCATATTAAGGAATGTTTTGCCACAAAATCGGGGCACATCACTGGAGTAAATAACGCTATCATTAATCAAATCGCTAAAGCTACTGGTTGTCCACATTCGAAACATTCTGGTGTAGAAATTTTCAAAAAACAAGGGGCAAGAATAAAGGAAGGAGACTTAATATTCAAAATGTATTCTGAGAGCCAAAATAAATTAAAAAAAGCGGAGAAAATATATAACTCTACTGGTGGACCTATAATTCTTGGTGGAATGATGATAGAAAGGATTTGATCTCTTAATTAAATAAATTCTATCATTTCATAATTCACTTTATAATAGTTTCAATAATAATAAATGCAAATTTAATGGTCAATATTGATAAATTTAAAAAATTAACTCAAATTTCGAAGATTGATGGAATTATCTCCTCAACTTATTAAAAAAAACTTTGGGAATAAAAAATTAGATAAATTTTCGGCAATAAATCAACTCGTCTCAATCATAGAAAATAGTGAGGATTTACAAGCCAGAAATGAAAGTATAAAAGTTTTAGCTCAAATCAACGCTAATACTGAAAGTGTTTTCAAGCTACTGGAAAATTTATTAATTTCAGATTCGCACGAAATCATAAGATATACTGCAGCGACAGTAATAGAAAAAGTATTTTTGAATATCGCTCTTGAACCGTTAAAATGGGTTTTCAAACATGAAGAATCTTTAAGATGTCTATTAACAGTCTCCAAAATCTTAGGGAAAATTGATTCAATTCAATCAAAATTATTGTTAATAAATAGAATTAAAAGAATTTCAAATGAAAAAATTGCAAACAATTTAAACACCTTGTTTGAAAATAGAAAAATTGAAAGCTTTTCCAGTTTTGAGCTCTCGGAAATTATAGAAAATTATTTTATTATAACGGATTTGGAAAAAAAATTTGGTCAGATTAGTTATCAGGTGAAAGATGGACTAATTTATCAAATAGATTTATCCGATGTTAGTAGTCACGTTTTTGGATGGGCAATTTTGAATAAGTTTCCTGAATTTATGGAGTATTTAACTTCATTAGACAGCTTAGATTTAAAATTTAATAGGCTTACTGCAATTCCTGACACTATTAACCTTTTACTTGCTTTAACTTTTTTCGATTTGAGTTATAATAAAATTAAATCTCTTCCAGACTCTATTGGATCGCTAAATTCATTAAAATTTTTGAATTTAAGATATAATAAATTAAAAATTCTACCAACATCTATTGGTTCTTTATCATCCTTAACACATCTAGATTTAAGAGCTAACGAATTGTCTTCTCTACCAAATACGATTAAAAATTTGTCAATGTTAAATCTTTTAGATTTACACGGAAACAACTTGAGCAAACTAAATGTGTCTTTTAAAGGATTGAATTCTCTAAAACAATTAGAGTTAGGGTTAAATAATATCGAGCGTCTTCCTAAGTGTGTTAAATCTCTTAAGTCTCTAAAAAGATTAGGATTAGGGGGGAACAAGCTTTCTATTCTACCTGGTTGGATTGGGTCGTTTCAATCATTAGAGACTTTGCATTTGTTTGATAACCAATTATTTCACCTTCCAAATTCAATTGGTTCAATAACTAATCTTAAAGAATTAACTTTGTGGAATAACAAACTTGAATCATTGCCCAAATCATTCAGTGCTCTAAAAAATTTAAAAGAATTAAATTTAAGTTGGAATCGCTTCGAGAATTTACCTAATTGGGTTGGTTCGCTAAAATCTCTCGAAATATTAAGCTTATGGGGAAACAAATTGAAATCACTACCTAAAACTCTAGAAAATCTTACATCATTGAGAATCCTTGATTTAAATTTCAACAATATTGAAGAGACACCAAACTTTTTGAGCAAATTAGAGAAAAGAGGATTAATAATCTATAAATAATTGAGGGATTAAGATTACGAAACGTACACCATCTAAAATTTTAGAAGAACTAAATAGGAATATCTTAGATAAACAATCAGCCATTCAACACTTGATCGCATTAATAGAAAATAGCACAAAAATCAAACACAGATTAGAAAGTCTTCATATGCTACGAGAAATTAGCATCAATTTTGAGAATTTTGGCGGAGAGAGGGATTCTTTGATAAGCTTTTTTGAAAATTTGCTTATTTCAGATACAGATGAATTAATCAGAAATGAAGCTGCTCTAATTCTATTTCATGAAAATGAAGAAAAAGCTCTAAATCCAATGAGGTGGGCTCTCCATCACGAAGAATCTCCACTTTGCCTACAGACGATTTTTAACTCACTGATAAAAATAGTCGAAAATTTAATACAAAAAAAAGAACCTATAGCTAAATTGATAATGGTTCATGAAATAAAGCAAATTAAAGATAAAGATTTTAAAATTGGCTTTGAAACCTTGAAATCTACCAAAGAAGCTGGAGATTTTACACTTAGAGCGTTAGCTGATATTTTAATTAACTACTTTGTTTTAGTGTACTTAAAAAAGTCTTATTGGAGATTGAAATACCGGATTGAACAATGCAAAATTTTGGAGTTAGATTTTATTTTTAAAGGTTTAACAAAATTGCCTAATGCTATTAAACATTTGAGATACCTCAAGAAATTGACTTTACGATATAATCAAATTACCGAACTACCGGATTGGATCGAATCTATACGCGATTTAGAATCTCTAAATCTTAATGTAAATAATATAAATATGCTTCCAGCAACGATAGGGTCTCTTTCTCATCTAGAAGAATTATTATTATGGAAGAATGAGCTTCAATATCTTCCAGATTCAATTTGTTCCTTACTTTCATTAAAATATTTAAACTTAAGATTAAACCAACTTAAACTCTTGCCCTATGATATAGGGAATTTAATAAGCCTTTTAGAATTAAATCTTCACGACAATAAACTAACCGAAGTTCCAGAGTCTATCTCTTCACTTAAACTATTAGAGACGTTGAATCTAAGCTGGAATTTACTAACAACTCTTTCTTCATCAATAACTAATTTAAAATCTCTAAAATCTCTAAATATTGAAAGAAACGAATTATCTGAAATTCCAGAGTCTATTGGCTCTCTTACTTCGTTAGAGATATTGAATATAGGGGATAATAAATTAGAAAATGTTCCAGAAACGATTGGAAGTTTAAAAAATTTAAAAATATTAAATATTTCACGTAATAGATTAACTTCGCTACCAAATTCAATTTTATCTCTTGAGAATTTAGAAGAATTATATCTTAGTGATAATAATCTCGATATTGATTCAACCTTTATGAAAAAGCTAATAGATAAAGGACTAAAAATCTATTTTTAGGAACTAGCCTCTTATTGCTATTAAATTGATTGATCGAATTCTAAACTTTATTGAGAATCGTAAAGATTTCTAATTTCTTCTACTGTAGTTATATCCTCAGGACCTTTTTCGGGTCGCAGTCTCTGAAAGACTGGAAACCGCATGGAATATCCTAAACTAGGAAATTTCTCGCTAATGGTAATTTCATCACCAATGATCTCTACTACGAATTCTGGCTTAAACCAAACATCCGGAATATCTTCACAAATAACATTATTAGGTTTTTTTTCTGATTTATATTTCTCCATTTCTTTTGTTAGAGAATCTGATAATTCATCGGTCAATCCTGAAAAAAATCGAGTAAAAGCAACAAAATTACCATTCATAGGATCATAAACGGCTCCAACATAAGTTCCATACACGCCTGTTCTTCGACCTTTACCGTAAAAAGCTCCAACTAACACGACATCTACAGAATCTTTTAGCTTTCCTCCTTCCAATCCCTTCAACTTTATCCACAAGAATCCTCTATTTCCTGCCTGATATATCGAATCTTCTTTAATAGATTTTGCCATAATGCCTTCATTTCCTTCTGCTCGAGCTTTGTTAAAAAAATCTAAGAGATCATCAGTATTGTAAATTAATTGCGATTTGACTAAACGTAATTCATCTCTCTCAGAGACAATTTCTTCTAGTTTTTTCCTGCGTTCCAAAAATGATTTGTCGATGTAGGACTCGTTTTTATACTTTAACAAATCAAATAGGAACAAACACACAGGAACTTCCTTCATAATGTCTTCTACATCATATTTTCGCCGTCTTTTACTTAACACCTGAAACGGTAACATTTTTTCAAAAAAAGAGTCCATAGCGACCACTTCTCCCTCTATAATAGCATCATCCACTTGAATATTTTCAGTTATCATTTTGCATACATCAGGATATTGTTCAGATATTTCCATTAATCTGCGAGAAAATAATTTTACCTCTTGACCTTGTTTATGGATTTGGAGTCTTTCCCCATCTAATTTATTTTCTGCGGTAAATGGCGTTCCAAGCTTCTCAATTATTTCACCATAAGGAACTCTCGATGCTAACATCATTCTTATAGGTATTCCGTATGTAATTCCTATTTTTTCTACTTCAGTAATTCCTTTTTCTGCTAAAATCTTTGTAATATCTCCTAAATCAGGATGAAAATTATATGCTTTTTCAATGATTTTTCTATTTTCTTTACTACCCGTAAAACCTAATGCTAAACCATCAATTATTGTTAAAGTTGACACCCCTACTCTTAAAGTGGAAGTGATTATTCGCAATAAATACTTATTTTCTAGAGGTGAGCACTTTCTCATTAATCCTCTTAATATCCCTAATTTAGCATCTTGTGAGCCTGCTCCTTCACTTAAAGCAATTTTTTGCAGAGCTGAATATAATTCTGAAATTTCTAATGAAGGTTCTAATTCGCTCGGTTTATCCTCGAAATCGAATAAAGACTTCTGTTTCTTCTTTTTAGCTAAAATTAATTCTGCTGTAGCTCCAATATCGCCTTTCTTTATTAAAATGTCTTTGATTTTTTTTTTATCAATACCAGAATGTAGCGTTAGTCCTTCTATTATCATTTTTTCTGCTAGACCTATTTTAGGGAATTGTTTTATGTTTGACGCTAACTCTCCCTGTAATAAGTATACAATTTTTTCTAAATCCTTAAAATTCTTTTTCGTTTTTACTTCTTTAAAGAAGTTAGATAAAATTTCTATCATTTCGAGCCTTTTTGTAGTAGATTCTAAATCCGAAAAAAGAGTTGCTAAGTTTTTAAATTTCATTTTATCTTACAATACTTTTATCTAAAGATTAATCTTAAATCACTATTGAAATTCTTATTATTTAAGAAAAAGGCTTAAGATTTAAACTCCAATATTTAAAAAATTAGGAAAAAAAAATTATATTATTTTTGAAAGCTCTACAAACTTCTTCTGTATTTCCGTTTTGACATTGGTAGAAATTCCAGTAAATGAATCTGAAGTGAATTTAATCTTACCATCAGAAATTGAGAATTCGCAGACTTTGCCATCCATATGCTCGACAGAATATCCCCCATTCTCTTTCTTCGAAATCCATATGTCATCGTAATGATCTAACACTCCAATTATAACAAATCCTATCTTTGCTTGGATGTTAAGACCTAAGTTAGATTTGGGAGTGCTAATTTGTTCTACTGTGGAATCAGGGTCCGGTTTTTTAATTAATTTTTCAATTGGTGTGCTGATTTTTGGAGTTTCAGCTTTCGTATCATATTCTGAGGCCGGTGCCATTGTTGGTTTAGGTTGAACTACTTGTTTTATGGGTTCTGGTTTACTTATTGGTTTGTGTATCGGTTCTGGTGTGAATTTTGGTTCAGCTTTTGGTTCGGGTTTAGGTTCAGACTTAGGTTCAGGTTTAGGTTCAGGTTTAGATTTAATTGCTGAAGGAAAGTCTGCTTCTA
>Ga0114919_10002667_pt1 | contig 14442 bp, 14 predicted proteins | sample BlataG_FD_88682 | JGI IMG/M metagenome (GOLD analysis project Ga0114919, IMG submission 88682) | Deep subsurface microbial communities from Black Sea to uncover new lineages of life (NeLLi) - Black_00105 metaG | ecosystem: Environmental > Aquatic > Marine > Oceanic > Sediment | place: Atlantic... | reverse complement strand
GCCTCGGCTTTGTACCCTGCCAGCACCGTGGCAGGTGGAACCAAAAGTCTCTGCCATTGCCTTGTCTGTGCCTATGGCGACATAGGAGCAGCGGCCCATGTCACCGGGAATGAGCACCGGCTGTCCAAACTCCCTATAGCGCTGCGGCACATCCGTATGGCCGGCGGGAAAAGCTCTGGTAGCTCCCTTGCGGTGGATACATAGTGTAACCTTGTTGCCGTCTATGTTGTGTTCTTCTATCTTGGCAATGTTGTGAGCCACGTCGTAAATCTGCTGCATACCCAGCTCCTCAATACTCTTGCCGAAGACCTTGGCAAAGGATTCCCGCGCCCAATGGGTTATACACTGGCGGTTAACCCAGGCGTAATTGGCGGCACAAGCCATGGCTGCCAGATAATCCTTCCCCTCCTTGGACTCTATTGGAGCACAAGCCAGTTGGCGGTCGGGGAGGCTAATTCCGTATGTCCGCACGGCCCCTTCCATGATCCTCAAGTAATCATCGCACACCTGATGCCCGAGGCCTCTGGAGCCGGTATGGATCAGGAGCAGCACCTGCCCGATTTGGTCAATGCCCATAGCCTTGGCCGAAGCTTGATCATAGACCTCCCTTACCACCTGCACCTCCAGGAAATGGTTCCCGGAACCGAGGGTTCCTGATTGCGGAGCGCCTCTCTTCTTGGCTCTGGGGCTGACTTTTTCTGGGTCGGCTCCTTTCATTCGGCCGGTCTCCTCCGTAACCTCCAGGTCTTCGGCTAAGCCAAAACCACGTTTTATCGCCCAGTGGGCGCCATTGGTTAGTACCTCGTTCATCTCCTTTTCGTTTACTCTTATTTTCCCCTCGGAGCCCAGACCGGAAGGGACATTGGTGAACAGGTGGTTGATCAACTCTTTGATTTTGGGCTTTACCTGGGCTTCGTTCAGGTTGGTGCGTAGCAGCCTCACACCGCAGTTAATGTCGTAGCCGACTCCACCTGGCGAAACCACGCCGTCGCTTACTCGCGTGGCGGCAACCCCACCTATAGGGAAACCGTAGCCCCAATGAATGTCAGGCATAGCCAGTGAGCGGCCGACTATACCAGGTAAGAAAGCAACATTGGCTACCTGCTCCAGGGATTGTTCTTCCCTGATGGTTTCCAGCATAGCTTGATCCGCGTAGACCAGGCCGGGCACCCGCATCCCCGGTCTGTAGCTTTGCGGGATTTCCCACCGGTAGTCATCTATCTTGTTGAGTTGCCCTTCCCATTTCGGCATGCTCTTGCTTCCTAGATATCGAAGATTACCTTGACCTCATAGCCGCGACTGCCTTTGCTTATCCTTAGCATGTGATACGTGGCTGCCTTAATCTCCCGTTTCAGCTCATGCTGCCCGGGTTCTATGTGTTCTCCGAAGCATCTGGCTGTGACTCGACCGCCGGCTAGCTCATCGATTTCGAACCTTTTGAAGATGATGTGCTCGACGTCGAAGATATAAATCAGCTCGTTCAGCCACTCTATCAGTAGGACCTCGTTGTCCTCTGCTGATAGCTTCAGCTCTCGTTGAAGGTTCTCCTCGATGTCAGCCAGGTCTGTCATCAGGCTGAACATTCCAAGAGCGGCATTGGTAAAGAGCTCCTTGATGTCAGTTCCGTGAGCTGCGATGCCGATGTCTGCGGTGTGGTCGAGAACTTCGAAACCCTTCTCCACTCTCCTCACCATGTGGTCTGAGGTCGACTTCATTATATCATGATATCACGGCATCAGCGAATTCAAAAACGAGCGTGCATGCCGAGTATAAGAGTTTGACTTGCGTCCTTTACGGGTGCTAACATGCACTCACTTGGGCCGCTAGCTCAACAGGTAGAGCAGCTGACTCTTAATCAGCAGGTTCAGAGTTCGAGTCTCTGGCGGCTCACGTTCAACCCCAACCCCTTTGCTAACATTTTGCTAACATCTCCCTCCAGTATCTTGTCGAACCGCTCGGCAGCCGCCTCTTGCAGCCCGGGCACCACGTGGCTGTAGGTATCAAGCGTGAAGGCTACGCTCGCATGCCCCAACCGCTCGCTCACCACCTTAGGATGCACGCTGCTCTTCAGCATCAGGGTGGCGTGAGTATGCCTCAGATCATGGAACCGGATATGCGGTATCCCAGCAGTCCTGAGCACGTTCGTAAATGTATGACCGACCGTACCCGGGTCCAGGGGAGCACCGTCTGGGTGGGCGAACACCAGGTCATCGCCACCCGCTTCCTTCCCCAGCAAACCACTTTCTCTCTCCTGCTTCGCTTGATGTTCGCGCAATAGCAGCGCCAACGACGGCGGCAGTGCTATTTGCCGTCTACTGTGGACGCTCTTCGGCTCTATCATCTCGCAAACCCCGCTTCGCTTGTATAGAGACTGGACCACGAATACATGCCCCAAGTCCAGGTCCACATCGCGCCACCGCAGCCCCAGCACTTCACCCAGCCTCATCCCTGTCCCCAGCGCCGTCAAGTACAGCACGGAGTAGGGTGTCTCCCCGGCAGCCTCCACGAACCTGGGGATATCCTCTGCGGCCATCGTCGCTATCCTCACCCGTCTGGGCTTCGGGGGGTCAACTGCTTTAGCCACGTTGCGAACCACCAGCCCCATCTTCATCGCGTGATTCAGCGCCTGGGAAATGATGCGGTGCTGGTACAGCACGGTTCTAGCGCTCAGTCCTCCCGTTCCGTCAGCTCGCCCCTCGCCCAGCGCCCGGGCGTAGTAGTCCTGCAGCTGCTGCGCCTCGAGCTGGCAAAGCGGTATGGCACCAAGCGCTGGAACGACATGCAGACGCAGCTGTGTCCAGTAACTCCCTGCCGTGCGGGGTGATACATGCAGTTGAGCGGAGGTCTCCCACCATTGTTCTAGCCACCCGCCCACTGTGATGCGGCTCGGCCTTACGTAGGCTCCTCTTTCCAACGACTGCAGCAGCTCCCTCATCTTTGCTTCCGCCTCCCTCTTCGTCCCGTGCACCGTATGCCACTGCTGCCGCCTCTTCCCCGTCTGCGGGTCCGTCCCCACATCAATCACGATGCTCCAGGATCCCTTCGCTCTCTGCCTGATGTGTCCCTTCATGGCTACACCCCCTGATCAATCATTCTAACAGAAACAACTCTCACAAACCCCAAAAGGCGACAAAATCGCCTTGACAGGATAGAACGCATGTTCTATTATATACAGGTCTACCCAACTTGTCAATACCAGAGGTGCCACCATGACAACAGAAAGACTCACCCTCACCGTCGAAGAAGCCAGCCAGCTCCTGGGCATCAGCCGCGCCCTGGGCTATGACATGGCCCGCACCGGCCGGCTCCCAGTGCTCAGGTTCGGCAAGCGCTTCGTCATCCCCAGGAAGGCACTCGACAACCTCCTCGCCCAGGTTGAGAGCCCCATCCCGCAAGAGCAGAACTCCTGACAACGACAGACCGATGGTAAGCCCACCCTCAGCGCCATTCTCAACGGAGGTGCCCCAGCTCCTACAGTCCCACCTGGACCACCTCAAGGCCTCCGCCATCTCAACCGAAGTCATCCGGGAGAGAGGATACATCAGCATCCTGGGGAGAAAGCCCCTCGCCGAGCTGGGCTTCTCCCCGGCCCAGCAGCGCACTCCCGGTATCCTCCTACCTCTCCGGGGAGTGGACGGCGGGCAGGTCGGTCACCAGTACCGCCCCGATAACCCTCGCACAAACCCCCCAGCCAAGCCCGTCAGGTACGAGAACCCTCCAGGCTCCCGCATCAGGCTCGACTGCCCGCCCCGCTCCCAGACCATGCTTGCCGACCCCAGCATCCCGCTGTGGATCACCGAGGGCTCAAAGAAGGCCGACGCCCTCGCCTCCAAAGATGCCTGCGCCATCTCACTCACCGGCGTCTGGGGCTTCAAGGGCAAGAACCAGGCCGGCGGCGTCACCATCCTCGCCGACTGGGACCACGTCACCCTGAGAGACCGCACCGTATACCTCGCCTTCGACTCGGACGTCACCACCAAGAAGCAGGCCCGTCAGGCCCTCGACCGCCTCGCCGAGCACCTCCATCGCAAGGGCGCTCTCCTCTCCATCATCTACCTGCCCCAGCAGGGCCGCAACAAGGTCGGCATAGACGACTACCTTGCCGGCCACACCCTGGAAGAAGCCCTGGAGCTGGCAGAAGAGGCGGAATCGCCCGACGACTCCAGCCAGCAAGAGCTGACCGTTCCCGGCTTTGTCACCCCTGACGGCGTCGTGGGGGAGATGGTCGTCAGCGACCGCGGAGAGCACGCCTTCATGGTGGCCAGCGGCAACTCCGTCCATTGGATCAGCCAGTACCAGTCGCCCACCGTCACCTACACGCCAACCAAAGGCCGCCTCGTGGGAAGCGTGGTCCACTTCGCCCAGACCGCCCAACCCTACGCCTCCCAGTCGGCACTCTTCCACGAAGTCAAGGACTACATCCACCGCTACCTCCAGCTCCCCCAGCATTACGAAGACATCGTCGCCCTCTACGTGCTTCTTACCTGGGTCTACGAGTTCGCCCCGTCCGTCCCCTACCTCAGGGTCATCGGCGACTGGGGCTCCGGGAAGACACGGTTCCTCCAGGTGGCAGGCTCAATCTGCTTCCGCCCCATCTTCGCCTCCGGCGCCATCACCCCATCTCCCATCTTCCGCCTCCTGCACATGTTCCGCGGCACCCTAATCCTCGACGAGGCCGACTTCTCAGACTCCTCTGCCCAGGCCGAGATCGTCAAGATATTCAACAACGGCTACCGCCCCGGCTTCCCCGTCGTCCGCTCCGAGAAGGACAACCACAGGTGGCAGCCCGAGACCTTCGAGGTCTTCAGCCCCAAGCTCATCGCCACCCGCAACCCCTTCAAGGACCAGGCCCTGGAGAGCCGCTGCCTCACCGCCGAGATGATGCCTCTCACCAGGACCGACATCCCCATCATCCTGCCGCGCTGCTTCCCCGATGAAGTCAACGACCTCCGCTCAAAGCTCCTCACCTTCCGCCTGGCAAACCTGCTCAAGCTCAGGGCAGACAGCTTCCACAACGACCTCCTCGAGCCCGGACTCCAGCCCCGCCTCCAGGAGATCCTGATCCCCCTGAAGAGCATGCTCAACGGCGACAGCTCCATGGCCGAGACCCTGTCGGCCTTCGTCCACAACCAGCAGGACGCTCTGTTCTCCAGACGCCGCGACAGCCGTCCCGGACTCGTCCTTGCTGCCATGATCGAGCTCCACCAGGAAGGAGAAGCGCTGACAAGTGCCAACATCGTCAACAAGGTCAGGGAAATGGACGAAGAGGCCCCGATTATTACCCCGGAAAGAGCCGGCAGGCTCATCAAGAAGCTGGGCTTCAAGAAGGAAAGACTTCACGGAGGTCGCCGCGTGATCCTCTGGGATGAGGACAGGGTAGCTCAGCTCGCCGCCACTTATGGTCTAACAATTAGTTCCACATTAACCCTGGAGAAACCGTCACTACTGTCACTACTGTCACCCTCAGCTTCAGAAACGGGTGACAGTATTTGCCCCGCGGAGGCAGTAGGGCCAGAACTGTCACCCATACTGTCACCATATGAGCCCCTATCTAGCGGTGACAGTAGTGACGGTGGTGACAGTTCTGTGGGATATAAGAGAACCGGCGAAACAACTGAATGGGAACCCCTCGACTTGGAAGCGCTCGACGCGGAGCTCGATGAATTCCTGGAACAAACAGAGGAGAAAGATGGATACAACCCTGAAGGTTAAAGCAAAGTTAGAACGGACCATGCGCCGGGCCAGAACCAAAGGTCTGGACACCAGCCGGTTGGAGCAGCAGTTGCAGCGCATCGAGCAGGCCCGCGCCGTGGCCAGCCGCACCCGCGAGCTCCTCGATACCCGCGGCTGGTGCAAGTGGCGGTGCCAAGCCCTCCGTGGGGAGGTGATAATCGTCGCCAGCGACAGCCACGTCACCGGCATGCCCGCCGGCCTTCCCGTCGGCTTTCCGGCCTACACCGAGGCGGAGCTGCTGGCGCTCACCAGCGGCAAAGTCCGCCCGTCCACCATACGCCTCGTCCACGAGGCCAAAAAGACCATGCACGCCACCATCATCACAGAAACAACCCACCAACCCGGAGGAACCGAATGAACCGTCCCCACACTATCCTCTCCCTTGACGGGAGAGGACTAAGGTGAGGGTGACAAGCGCAAACTACCTTAACCCGGAGGTATCTAAATGAAACTACTCAAAGTCGCACTGGAACAAGGCCGCTACGACCTCGCAGCCCATGTCCTCGTCTACGGGCTAGTCAAGACAGTGATAAAGGAAAATGGCAAGAAAAGGCGCGCCAAAAGGCAATCAGAACGCACGCAAGCACGGCTTCTACAGCCACGCCCTTAGCGAGGCCGAGAAGCTCAAGCTGGAGCAGGCCCGAGGCATGGAGGGCGTCGACGAGGAGATCGCCATCCTCAGGGTCAAGCTCGGCGAGCTAATGGAGAAAGAGCCCGATAGGCTTGACCTCCACCTGGAGGCCGCCAACACCATCGCCAGGCTCGTCAGGACGCGCTACAACATCACCAAGGAGCAGAAGAAGTCCCTTAAAGAAGCCATCGCCACGGTGCTTACCGAGATAGCCGTACCGCTAGGACTCAAGGCGCTCATAAAATGAAGCTCCGCCCCTACCAGCAGGAAGTCGCCAGGGCAGTCCTGGAGAGCATACAGGGCAACCTGGGCCTCACCTTATCCGTGGAGATCGCCCGCCAGGGAGGCAAGAACGAGCTCTCCGCCCACCTGGAGGTCCTGCTCCTCACCATCTATATGTCCGCCGGCGGCAGCGCCGTCAAGTGCTCCCCCACCTTCAAGCCGCAGACCATCATCTCAATGACTAGGCTCAAGGAAAGGCTGGACGACTTCGGCTTCTCCGGCATCTGGTCCACCGAGGCCGGCTACGTCGTCAGGCTGGGCAACGCCCGCCAGGTGTTCCTCTCCGCCGAGGAATCCAGCTCAGTGGTCGGCCACACCGCAGACATCCTGCTGGAGATAGACGAGTCGCAGGACGTGGCCAGGGACAAGTACACCAAGGAGTTCCGCCCCATGGCCTCGGCCTCAAACGTCACCACCGTCCACTACGGCACCACCTGGGACGACGCCACCCTGCTTGAAGAGATCAAGCAGCTCAACCTGGAGCTGGAAAAGAAAGACGGCATCAAGCGCCACTTCCGCTACGACTGGCAGGAGGTGGCCAGGTACAACCCCGGCTACGGGGCCTTCGTCGCCGCGGAGAGAGAGCGACTGGGTGATGACCACCCGCTGTTCAGGACACAATACGCGCTGCTTCCCATCCGCGGCGGCGGGGGCTTCCTCACTCCCCAGCAAATCTCCCAGCTCCAGGGCACCCACCCCGGGCTCCACCGGCCCAAGGACCGCGCGATATATGTGGCCGGCATCGACTTCGCCGGCGAGGAGGAGCAGCTGGAGGACGAGATCCTCACCCGCCCGGGCAGGGACGCCACCGTAATCACCATCGCCGAGGTCGTACCTCCCACCGCCGAGTCCCCCTCGCAAGAGCCGGTCGTAAACGTTGTCGAGCACTACGCCTGGGTGGGGAAGAAGCACTCCGAGCTCTACCCGCAGATGGTGGATATCCTCAAGAACGTCTGGCGCTGCGCCAGAATCGTCACCGACGCCACGGGAATCGGAGAGCCTATCACCAGCTTCCTCCGCAAGTCCCTGGGCAGCAGGGTAATCCCCTTCAAGTTCACCCAGAAGAGCAAGTCAGAGGCCGGCTTCGACCTGCTTGCCGCTATCAACTCCGGCAGGCTGAAAGTCTACAGGCAGGACGGCTCAGAGCACTATATGGAGCTCATGCACGAGCTGGAGAAAGCGAGGAGTGTCTACCGCCCCAACCAGACGCTCAACTTCTTCGTTGATCCCTCCGAGGGACACGACGACTACCTGGTGAGCCTTGCCCTGGCCGTCCAGGCGGGGGCAGACTGGGCGCCGAGGAAGGCCGTGGGAGTCATGCCCAGTGACTGACACCGCTCAGCACCTGCTGTCTGCACTCCCCAGGCTGGCGAGACTCCCCACGGAGCCTTGCCCCGTCCCGTTCCCGTCACTCCACCGCGATGAGGGCTGCAGCCTCTTCCCCGCGTGCCTGGAGTGCCCCTACCCCCTCTGCGTCACCGAGGAAGTGCAAGGCGGAGAGCTGGCGCTCTCTAATCTACTCCGAGCCAAGACCCTGGCCTTGCTTAGCAGCGTTGCCGGCTGGAGCATCGAGCAGATAGGCACCCGCTTCGCCCTCAGCTCCAGGCATGTCCAGCGCGCTATCGGCTTTGGCGAGACAAGGTTGTCGCAGGTCTGGCTCGGGGGCTCACCACAGCGCCGCCAGCTTCAGCGCGGCAGGCCCCGCAAGCATAAGTGATTTTCCTCTGTCTCGCCGAAGGCGCGCGCTATTGCAGATAATATGCCGAGAGTACCGCAGCACCGCTATTGCCCCAGGGCGCCGCTCAGGGAAGTGACCACCCCCAGGGGCGTCAAGCTCATGTGCCCCAAATGTCGTTGCGAGGCACCGAGTGCCGTGGCAAAATCTCGGTGGGGATGTGGTGGCAGACCCTTCCCCTGACTGCTGACTATTGACTATTGACTATCGCCCGCCTCTGGTTCAACCCCGACCCCGATTTCCGCTCACCCGACCAACACCCCCCGTACGCTATCCCCCACCATGAGCATAACAACAATCCTTTCCCCTCGCCCGGGAGTCCGAACATACAACAATCAAGCGCATAGGTACACACTACCCACCACAGAGCAAGCCAAGTGGTCGCTATTTGGCATCCAACCCCAGATTGGCACGAACGACGGCTCTCTTTTTACCCAGGGAAGCTACTCATACAAGCAACTATCTCGGGTCTACCGGTGGCGTCACTTTACCCTCTTTCTACCAGTCTTTGGTACCCAAACTAGCCAATATGTTACCATAAGTTGAGGACCCGGTACCACCAGCGACAAGTGCTTACATTGATGGAAATCATCAATTGTCAGACATTCCAATTCCCGCAGTCTCTTATCCTCACCCTCATGACCAATAGTAGTTCCAACCAATTTGGTCCTGAAATCCGGTTGCTCGCCCGCAACACCCTCTGGAAGCACAACGGATATCCGCAGTTCATCTGTCGGAACCAACACCTGGGACCCCACCGCCTCGACCGCATCGTCGAATGGCCACAGCCCCGCCTGAACCTTCTTATCTATAGCGCGCTTGCTGTGTGCAAACAGATTACGGTAAACCTCGTTGAATGTATACCTAGCCTTCTCACCCTGACCCAGCGGTGGATCAATCGTCACGTCTATTTCTCTATACGTGTTCCCCCTGGTCAGTCTCCTTACAGCGGTGAGCCTCCGTTCTGGAGTTAGATTATCGAAATAGAGTTCGGAAACCAACTCAAACGGCTCGTCTGTTTGTTCAAAAAAATGCCTAACATGGGACAACTCCTGGGTCGCTTGAACATGCACCTCCCAACTAATCTTGCTTTGCTTCTTGTCCACGCAATCATACTTAACGCTATATAGCTTGCGCTTGTAACCAACCATCCTTGCAATCGTCTCATCAGCAAATCCATCGCGTACCAGGCCCTCTTCTTCAGCTATGACAACGTTTTCCTTCTGTAGGCGAAGGAATTCACCCACCTTCAAATCGCCTATGCGTTGTGACAGCGGCATTGGCAGTCGGCTCGCATCGGAGTCCACATTGATTTCCAACTTAACCCGCGGACAGCAAATCCCAACACTGTGTAGGCGCTCCTTCACGTCATCCCTGCTTACCTGCGAAAGCGACTTCTCCATCTGTTCATCAATTATCGCTCTATAATCCTCCCGCGGTATGTCTGCCGCCATATTGACAACTGGTTCTACACGTATCTCCGGCGTGACCCCAAATTGAACAGGACCCACGGAACGAATACAGAAATGTCTTATCCAATGCTTCAGCGACTCGGGATCTCGGACCAGATCTTCAGCAAACACGTGAAAAAGAATGTCGGGCGCTCTTTCTGAGGAGTAATCAAGCTCGTCCGCCACCCGCAGTAGTGCGGCCAGCGGCCCCTTCCTCACCGTATGACCCGACCAAATCGTGCTACTGTATTCCTCGTCGGTCAAGTCCACCACCCGATGACCCTTACTCACACTGGCCACAAGCGGAACCGCCTGTCTTGGCAGCCCTAGGATTTCACCGTGTCTCCTTATCAGAAACTCACTGAACAGATGATGAAAATGTCTGACGACCTCGCCCTTCATCATATTACTAGGCAGAGGTCTTTCCTCTAGCCCATCGAAGAACCGTTCAGCGTAGCCCCCATACCCACATTTTTGGCAAAAATCGGTGATGACTGCCTTACAACAGTTGAACTTTCCCTGTCGCCTAAGCGTGGGATTGCTCTGTACGGTTTCCTCCATGAAAGAATCGAGAGGGAACAGCATACCAATGTCATGCAAGTACACGGACGACACAAGTACGAATCCCTCCCTCCCGTTCAACGACAGAGAAGACGGGATCTCCTTGGCCAACATTTCAACCAGCTCTGCCACTTTTTCAGCGTGTACCATCCCGTGCAGTGTAAAGTCAGGATGATGCACCAGTCCCCTCTGCCAAAGCGTTGAGGCATTCGACACTACTGAATTGAGTCTATCCCTCAACCTAGGTTCTACAAGCCCAGCGCCAAAATGCTCCACCATAGCATCGCCTGCATTCTTGCCAATCTCCCAAGAGTAAGTCCAAGCGTAGCCTAGTAGCACCCATCTGTCAAGTGCCTTCCCTCACCCTCAGCTGCTCAATCGAAATGCCCAGATGAACCTCCTGCCTGCGCGAAACGTAGTTGCAATATCAGCGAGAAAAACGGCGCTAGAGAATGCCAGACAAACCACCCCCAGGGGAGTCAGGCTCATGTGCCCCATGGGAGATGTCAAGACCATCTACTACCGCAAGGGAAAGACCTGGCACCGTGTCGGCACCCTCTGCCTCCACTGCCTCTCGTTCAACCCCGACCCCAACTTCAGGCCGCAGGACGAACAAACCCCACATGCTATTCCCCCACTGCGAATCAACCACGATCCTTTCCCTTCATCGGGGAGTCAAAACAGCGCACCAGCCACAGCAAGCAAACCTCAGAGTGCCACGACCTTGCTACCCGAAACGCATGCGGCTATAATTCTCAAGCGATGAGGCTGCCCAAATGCTGAATCATATCGACCCTACCGTCACAGATAAGGCACTGATTGAAGTGGCTACACAGTTTGCATTGGCCATTTGTAAGCCCGTAGCTGATGAAATAGGTGAGCTGTTGGCAGACCCGATACGTTCGTTCCGACTTAAGAACCAGGTCAAGCTGCTTAACAAAGTAAAGGCGCAGCTGGACAACTGTGGCATATCGCCCGCCCACGTTGCCCCCAGGATTCTGATGCCATTGCTCGACACTGCCTCCTGGGAGGAAGACGAAAGTATGATTGACCGTTGGGCTAATCTCCTAGCCAATGCCGCGAACCCAAACTCCCGCAGCAATGTCCAGATAGGCTACGTCGACGCACTGAAGCAACTATCACCAAGAGAGGCGTTGGTCATGGATACGCTGTATGACTACTACAACGAGACGGTCAGTAAAGGACAAGCGCCCGACATCGAAGGCGCTCAGCTGCAGACGACAGCTGGTATCGAAGAACGCGAGTTTGAAACAGCGATGGATAACTTATTCAGACTCAACTTACTAACCACCAGCGGCGCTCTGCTCGCAAATCCACAACTAGGGGAGAAGTTCTACTCAAAAAGAAGCAATACCTCAATCCAATTCACTCGTTTTGGCCACAGTTTTGTCTCAGCTTGCAGACCACCCATCTAACAAACGAAAGTCCCATCAATTCCCTCATGGGGGAGTCAAAACAACCCGCGCACCCACGCACCGCACCTTCCCCCACCACCCTCAACCCACTCCCTGAACCGCTTGCTCATGCCCATCGCACCCAGCACACCCATCGCCACCGCGCACAGGTGTGCAACAGTCGCAAAAGCCACAGCAACAACCAGGCACCACGTCGGCGAGGGACCAGGACTTCTCACCATAAGTTCCACTCCCCCATACGTGCACCCCCTCACCACCAATGCCACACCCCCAACCCCTATGGCCCAGTGCAAGTACACCTTCGAAACATCCAATGTCACCACCTCCCATCATTCGCTACCGCCCCCGTTACTCCCCCGCCTCGCCTCATATTTGCGTACGCACCGCCCAATATACCAGGGTTGTGCTAAAAGGAACCCCAATATCACGAAACCCCCGGCGTAGAAAGCCAGAAAGTACCCCGTAGGCAGCTGGTGTCCCACTAGGTGGAACAAGTTGAAAGACATCCCTACGAAATAGGCGATCACCCCCAACTGCCAGGACAAATGCGCCCCTCCGCCTTCCGCAACAAACACTCGCAGCTTCTCCATCCCCCCTACATTAAGAGTCGAGACGCACAAGGCAATAGCCCACCCCGTAACCACGCACCCCAGCACCCCCAATCCATGACCCACCCAAGCAGGCCCGCTGTGCAGGATACAAGACAACATCAAAACGAAGCTCACATAGAAATACGCTGGTACGAGCGCCATCACATACTTCCTTCTAAGCAACTCCCTCTCAAACCCCCCTCCATCCTCCCCTCCCCTGACCATCCTTCCCAACCAGCATGAACGCAGTGCTTTTCCTAGACGCCTCCACATCTTGTAGGTCGGGCTCACTGCTCGCCTAATGTATTCACAATCTCGTGGTATCAACGGCACCGCCCTCAGCTCTCCAATTTCCCTGTTCACCACCTTAATCTTCTCCTCCGCACTCCCATAGAGCTGTGCTATTGCTGTAGCCTCCCTCCCGTATTCCCCCTCACAGGCATCTTGCTTCGCCATCTTCTCCATTGTTTCCCTAATTAGGCTTTCCACGTACCCCAACACTTCCGTTGCACCCCGCTCCCCACCCGTATCACCAATAGGGAACACTCCCTTTGCAATGCACACATTGTCACAGTGAAGCTCACGCCAGTTTCTATCACCCCCCACCCCCTTGTGCGTCCCTAATTTGAATACACCAGTACCTTCAGTCTGCCTACCGGTCGCAACATAAAACAACTCCCTGTATATTTTCCGTTCAAACTCCTCAGTAAGTTCGACCTCTATTTGTGCACCATGCTTACTTTCTGCCGCCAGCCGAAACCGCTCGACCACCCTCTTCGCATTCGTCACAATACTATCGATCAGGCTCACCCTTCTATCCTCCAATTCCCCGACCTCCTCTTTCAATTGGCGCCAAACTGGGAACAACTCACAATCCGCCACATGCTTCCCCAGGTCTTCAAACAGAGGCTCATCCTCGATCTCCCAATCGCGCTTTGCAGGCTCCCTCTCCCAGTTCGTCACCATCTTATACAAGTTGCACTCCGCCACGCACGCTTGCCATTTCTGCAGAAGCGACTGCAATGCCCGTGAATGTTCTTCCCTAGCCGCAATTAGGAGTGGCCTCGAAAGATAGTTCAGGACGGCGGTCACCAAAGCCGCGATAGCAGTCAACAAAGCCGCTCCCGCCGTCACAACCAACAGTAGCAGAGCTATGTTCGGCCAGCGCCCATCTGTTCCTGGTCCCTCAGCCCCAGGCAACCCCACCTCACTCCCACCTTGACAACCCGCCATCAAACCAGCCAACAACGCAACCAACCCCAACATTAGAACCCAATATCGCTCGCGTCTCATCACACCCTCCTACTTGTTGTACACGTACACGTCCGACCGCTCCATTATATACCCAACCAACCCACGCTGGAACCCCCCCTGGCTCACAGCAAACCGCGTAATGGCCCACCCACGATGGCGGCCTAGCCCACTACCTCGCTGCTACCCACCCTTTTCTCTCGTACCACGCACTCACGGAGGGTATCAGCATACACCGGGCAGGGGTCATGCAGCAGCGGCCGCCTGCGGCGCTTCGCTTCACGCTTCGCTACCGCATGTCGACCGTGGCAGCAGGCGAGGGCTCGCTCGAGGCGCTCAGCTTGCCGCAGCACCGCCTCTCTACCTCGCAGCGCAACACACAGCGCACAACAACATCCACCCTTCCCCTTGCCCGCCCACTGGCGCCGTCCTTAAGCATGCGCCGCATGTGCCCACCCGTCTCAGACTTCCACAACGAGCTCACCGGCTCCGCGCCAATTTACGTCAGCCTTGCGCTGGGTCGTAATGCTCGAAAGGAGGTTCATATCTCAGCCCACTCGCTTACTCGGCATGCTCAATGGCTTCCTCGGTCTACCAACCCACTCCCTACCCCTACTCACTCTTGTCGTCTCGGTGGGCTTACGTATTCAAGCCCGCCGTGTTCTCCCATTGTCAACCAGGGCGCCCCTACTTCCTCTCCGCACCACCTGCGCTCTTCACTTCGTATTGGCACAAGGGGCATGCCGGACAATGGCCTTCGGCCTTGCCACTC
>Ga0114919_10002665_pt1 | contig 14444 bp, 11 predicted proteins | sample BlataG_FD_88682 | JGI IMG/M metagenome (GOLD analysis project Ga0114919, IMG submission 88682) | Deep subsurface microbial communities from Black Sea to uncover new lineages of life (NeLLi) - Black_00105 metaG | ecosystem: Environmental > Aquatic > Marine > Oceanic > Sediment | place: Atlantic... | reverse complement strand
TTAGCGACTACCGATGGTAATGCCTGCACAGCCCTTTTGATGGGTAAAATTAGGGCTGATGCCAAGTTCCCTTCATTTACTATATCGGCACCCGTGTTTATAAGTGCTGCTACGGCTGGGCTATTGACCTCTACTGCACCGACCAAGGCTACAAACCATGTTGTCAGGATTGTAGGTCATGCTGGCACAGGTGATGAACTTTATGTCCACCCTGATAGTACCTATATAGAGTATGCGTAAGGAAAAGTGATGCCTTATATCAAAATCGGAAGCTGTAACCACTGTGGAAAATGTTGCCTATCAATGAAACTTGGTGGCTTAATGCTTGAAAACCCCTGCATAGAGCTTGGCGAGGACAGGTGCAAGTTCTATGTGGATGAACTCCAAGATGGTAAATACGGTCATTGTCTGATTTATGGAAGGGGTAAGAAGCCTATAAAGCAGGTCAAGGACAGGTTTGGCAATAAGGCAACCGAAACCCAAATCAGATGGTTCAACGAGAACTGTATAGACTATCCCAGAGTTGAAGATATGGTAGCTGGACATATGCCGCCAGAAGGCTGTAGTTTCACTGTTGAGGTGGTGGCCGATGGCTGAGGTTACTTATTATTGGACTGCCCGTAATATGGACTGGGATACACACCCAGAATACATGGTTGATGGTATCTTAGCCAATTATACTTCCACCAGCAGTGATGGGGATATTGAGAGGATTACAACCAATACTTGCCTAGGAACTGACCTAGGGACTATTTCCAAAGTTGAAATTCGATGCTATGGCTATGGCGATGGTGATGACAGAATAGATATAAAGCCCATTTTTGGCGGTACAAGCCCAGGTGACTCTCATCAAACCACTCCTGCTAGCAGCCCTGGTTGGGGTACTTATGTTGATATTACCAATGATAACAATGCTCCATCACCTTGGACTTGGAGCGATGTGCAAGCTCTCTACGCCTATATAACAAAGGAGAATGTTAGCAAGGGCAACATCATGTACTGTGCCAAGGTGGAGATTAGGGTTACTTATGAACCGACAGCAGGCTGGACTAATATCGCCAAGGTTAATGCAGTTGGACAGGCTGATATAGCCAAAGTAAGTGGAGTGGCCGTGGCTGATATAGCCAAGATTTCAGGAGTAGCGGTTTAAGGAGGATTAAAATGGGTTGGAGTATAGATTTAGTTAGGAATAAGCTGGATGATATTTTTGCCAACATGGAGAGAAAGTACCAAGTTACTCATCCAGGTGGCTCTACTTCTACCATTATGATTCAACATGAAGGGGATATACCACCGCCAGGAGTGGTTAAGTCCATAGTGGTATTGTTTCCTGAATTTGTTTATGTTGATTTTGTGCCTAATTCCACCTTTCCAATAGGCTCATCAATAGTGGAGAAGCATTAGGAGTGATATGGTAATAAGTCAGTCAGAGCAGACACTTAGGGAGCTAATCAAAAATGATAGAGCCTTTATTGAGGCGTTGATGGTTGTGGAAAACAAGCAGCGTAGGACTGTCCCATTTGTTTATAATGACATCCAGTCCGATGTTGATTCCACAGAAACGGGCATGGATATCTGGATAAAGCCTGCTCAGGTTGGCTTCTCTACTGAACGGATAGCTAAGAGATTAAAGGATACTCTGACTTGTCCAGGAACCAACACCGTCCTTGTGGCCTATGAGGATTTTATAACAGAGAGGCTGTTGGGCAAGGTAACATTTTTCTACAACCATTTAGCTGGATTGAATATTCCTGGCTTCCCTGAAATCTTCCACAACTCTACCTATGAAAAGACATTCAGGTTCTATGTTAATAATAGGGTGGTGAGTACCAGTTCTATTTATATAGCCTCAGCCCGCAGCTATGTAGCAGGTAGGGCCGAGACCATTCACCATCTACTATTTGATGAGGCTGCATTTTACTCTCCAAATGCCATGGAGAATATTATGTCTCCAGCCCTAGACCGTGTACCTACTGATGGCACAGTGGATATTTACTCCACTCCTAATGGACAGGAAAATGACTTCTATGAAATGTACCAACTGGCTAGAGAAGGAAAGTCGGTGTTTACCGCCCACTTCTATACTTGGTTTATGCACAAGGAATACAGTATAGAACTGGGTGATTCTAGGATTAAACAGTTCATTCCTGAAACCGACAAACCAGAATTCAAGTTAAGTCAGGATGAGGAACGTCTAGTAGCCAGCCATAACTTAACCTTTGACCAGATTCGTTGGAGGCGATGGAAAATAAGACAGAAACAAAGCCTCAGACGTTCAGGAGAATTGGTGTTACTGTTTAACCAAGAATTTCCAGAGGACGATGTTAGTTGTTTCTTAGCCACTGGTGATATGTATTTTGATGACTTCCTAGTTAATGAGGTGGCTAAGAGCTGTTACCCAGCACCGTATCATAGAGAGGGATTGGATATATGGTATCAACCAGAGAAGGGCAGGAAGTATATGGTTTGCATTGACCCTGGCCAGGCTAAAATAACCAAATCAGCTATTGGAGTCCTAACATTTGACCAAGACAGTGAAGGTAATTACAAACCTAAATGGTGTGCTAGGGATGCAGGTCTGTATAGCCCAGAGGTAACGGTGAAGAAGGCTGTAGCAGCCTCCGACTATTATAATAGGGCTGAGATAGCTTGGGAGGCTAACAGTCATGGGCTAGCTATTACCGAGTTATTGAAAAAGAGGAGACCAATCTATTTTAGGAAGGATATAGTTAGTGGTCAACCATCAATGGAGCCAGGCTGGCTAACCACCAGTAAGAATAAGGACTATATGCTCCAAACAGTCCACAAGTGTTTGATTGATTTCACCTGCCATGATATTGAGATAGCCCAACAGATGAGGAATCATAGGTTAGTTGGTGATAAAATAGTGGTTGTAGGAGCCAATGATATTCTAATGAGTTTGGCTGTAGGACTTTGTTGTATGAATCCTAAACCAATGAAACGTGGATTTATGGGCAAATCAGGATGGAGGTGGTAAATGGATTATGCTAAACTGTTCAAAGCCTTTGTCATTCCATACCTTACTGTTTACTTTGGTAGTATTATAGGACTTCTCTGGTTGATGGATAGGGATTTACCTGAGCTTCTCTTGGTTCTCTTCTTTGGTGGTTTAGGAGAACTTGGTTTTGAATATGGTGTTAAGAAAGTAAGGAAGAAATGATGCGGAAGATTCAGAAATTACTAATAAGATTGCTTTGTGGTAAGACTATAGTTGTAGCAAACCTTGATGGATTGCCGTGGGAATTATTTACAGGCTTGAATTCAATTTGCCAACATATTCTTCGGAAAGAGGTTTTGTTTATCAATACTTATGCGAAGCCTTATACAGAACTAGCAGGAAAAGTAAAGAAATGAGGAACTTTATAGGCAAAATCTATTACTGGTGGTGGCATGACTTTATATGCCGCCAGGAACCATATACTCCTCAAACTAAGAGGCACGTTAGGAAGTGGTGGTTGTTATGGGTAATCGGTGCTGGCTTAGGAGGTAGTGGTTTAGTCTGGTTTCTACTACACTTGGGTGGTTTCTGTTAAGGAGGCAATTAAATGAATGAGAAGGAACTTATTGCTAAATGCACCAAGTTGAAAGGTAACTGGTCAACCAGAGAACGTAAGATTAAGGACTGGTATAACATCCTCCGATTAAAGGATGAGTTGAAACAGGAGGGTATGGAGTCAGTTACCTCCAACGACCCTAGAACTGGTTACAACCTAGGCAAACATTTGATGACTTCCAGTTTGGTGGCTGATAAAATAATTCAGGAGGACTTAAATCCTCAAGAAGTTGAGGCTACCAGTTATCTGGAAGGTTATGTAGCCAAACGTTGGACTGAGGAAGAAAAACGCTATCGTAGGATGGGACGCCAAAGTTTCAAGGGTGAGTTAATCGGCTTGATGCTTGCTACTGGTTGGTATAATGTATTCAGCATAGTGGAGAAGGATAGAATTTGGTCTGAGGTTTGGAATCCCTTAGAAGTTTTCCCAGAATTTGGCTCTGCTGAAGTAGGCTTAATAGAAGCTGCCCATATCTATACCATGAAACCAGCTATAGCCAATAGGAAGGTTAAAATAATGGGTTGGACAGTTAGGCGTCCTTTTACCCACAATATTACCTTATACGATTATTGGGGTTTTGATGATGATGGTGATGTGGTTAATGGTATAATTCTGGGTGGAGAGTTTGTAAAACCATTGGTGAAGGACCCAATCCTCAGTAAACTTGGTGTGCTACCTCTATTTATTTCTCCAGTTGGTGGACTTCCTGACAGAGGAGCAATAGACTCTAAGTGGCAGGAACATTTTGGTGAAAGTTTAGTGGCCACTAATGAGGAATTAACCAAAAACTATAACAAGATGATAACCTTTTCCCAACAGTTAATGAGGGATACAGCTAATCCTCGCTGGTTTGAGCGTTCATCTGGTGAAACTCCTATTTTGCGGGAGGAGGACTTATTCAAACGAGGAGCCATATTTAGAGGAGCACCAGGAGAGGATGTTGGTCCTTTAGCCGTTCCTCCAATACCAGTGGAGCTTAGGACAATGCTCTTTGATTACCAAAATATGTTACAACGTGGTATGTTTCCATGGGCAATTTTTGGAAACATCCAAATGCAGATGAGTTATCTGGCTATGGCTAATATAGCCTCAGCAGCCTTGCAGGTGTTAACTCCTTACATGGATGCTTATAGAGGACTACGTTCTGACATAAACGATTATTGGATTAAACTCCTAACTACAACCGACTACAGACCACATAAGTTTGTAGTTCCTGAGAATATGCCTGAAGAGGTTGAGTTTGATGTTCAGGCTGATATAGAAATTCCAGGCTACCTAATCCAAAGAGCCACTGTGGCTAGGATGTTAGACCCAACCTTTAGACTATCCACTGACACGGTTATGGATAAAATGTTTCCTGAGGTTAGAGACCCATTACGAGAACAGGCTAAGGTGAGGAAGGATGATGCTATGATGTTGCCTGAGGCGGTAATGGCTGATTCAATACTAGCCTTTAAGGAACAGGCCAGGATTTTAAGAGAAAAAGGAGATGCAGGTAGTATTGAGGCTGCCAAACTATATGAGAAGGTAGCAGTTGCTATGGAAGCAAGACTATCTCCTCAGCAACAGGCTGTTGAACAGGCTAGGACTGCCAGAGCAAGACCTCCTGCTGAGGAGGCAATAGCAAGGGAGGTGTTCCCAACCAGAGAAGCAACAGCAGCAATTGAAGGAATGGGAGAAGTATAATGACTAATGGAGAACCATTTGCACCACCAAAACCACCAATTGAATGGGAAAGGCGTCTGGAATATTGGAGAGAGCAATTAACAGAGTATTCCAAACAAGCTGAAACCCCTATAGAACCTAGAGGGATTGCTGGGCTGCCACCCTATGAGCCTAAGAGTTGGTGGGATAGGCTTATAGTATTTCTTAGTGGAGGTGTTAAATTCCGTAGTATTTGGGAACCTATTCCTAAGGTGGTAGACCCAAAAACAGGAGAGCCTTTGGTAGAAACTACATGGATGGAAACGCCTTGGGTAACTCAGGAGTTTATGAAGCGGCAGGCGGAAGTTAACCTTAATGATTCCGTCAGGGCACAATTCTTTATAGATTTTTACTCCCAGCTACCATTCTTAACAACTACAGGAAAGGTAAACTCCTACGAAGATTATCTGGATGTTACTGGTGAGTCAGGTGCCTTACTGACTCCTCAAGATGTAGTTGAGGCTAGAGCAGCTATTGAATCCATAACACGTGAGGCTGAGGAAGTTCCCGATTGGTTAGAGGTAGCCCCTGAAAAGGAAGTTGCTGTTAGAGAGTTCCTAGTAGAAGGGTTAAAACCAGAACTTATACCTCTTGCGTCATTAAATAGGCTAACTATTGATGAAATAATCAAAGCCCTCGCACCTCCTGTTATGGTGGCTGAATTACCAGAAGGTATGACAGCTGAGGAGATGTTACAGATGGCCTCTGTAATGGATTTACCTCCAGAATCCCTTGAGGCTGTTTTTGACATTGACCTAGCTGTGCAGGTAATCAGGGATGCCACTTTGGAAAAGGAACAAATGATAGCCGATGTTAAGGCAGGTATTCGTGAGTGGGAGCCTCCTGATATGTCTTTTTGGGAAAAGGCTTTCTTTATGGTACAGAGTCCCTTACAACAGTTTGCCGACCTTATAAGACCTTATTTAGAACACGTTAGTTATCCATTGGCAGGTATAGCAACCCTTATGGTACAAAAGGCGATAGCTGGCACTCAGGATGTGGAAAGGTTTTATGCTAAGGCTAGAGCAGAAGGTGTGAGCCCATGGCAGGCGGCAGGTAAAAGTTTCACAGAGTGGGATTTGGCATGGTATTGGAAATTACCTATAGAGATATTTACTGACCCAATAACATACACTCCAGGATTGTTATTATCAATACCAGGAAAAATTGCTGTTAAAGTAGGAATGAAAACTCTTGGTAGAGGACTACTTACTGTTAATCAAGGTATGTGGCACACTTTAGATATTCCATTTGATGCAGCCAAACATTTCCTAAGTAGATTCCCAAAGACTACTAACCAGATTATCCGCCATGAGTTGGATAACTTTACTGCCACATTCAATGTGGCTGTAACCAAACAAACTGGCAGGGCGTTACACCAATTCACTAGGGAGGACGTGGCTACTACGCTTAGGTCTGCTAGTGAGGCATTTGTGGCTAATCCTAGAATGGATGGTAATGCCCTGGTTGACCTTGGTAGATACCTTTCAGAACATGTGGCTATGACAGATAAACAGATTTATCTTTGGAGCCGTCGTCATGCAGGACAATTAGTTGAGGATGTTCCTGCTCCAATAGTTTCTGAGGTAAACCAAATAATTACTGACTATATTATGAAGGTTGGTAGTCCTGCTGCCAATGCTAAAAGGATGGCTAGAGCTTTAATGGCTGAGGAAACACCAGAAACCATTACTAAATTGGTTAAGGAGATACCTGCCTATAGTAGGAAGTTGTCTACCAATATAGATACAGTAATTCAGATTGGTAAAACTGCCCAATTAAATCCTGTAGCTAGGATGCTGAACTATATGGCAACTAGGCAGAGGGATGTCATAACTAGCCGTTTGGCAGGCAAACAAGCTAGTGGTAGTTTCCTGGAGGGTATAACTTTAGGTCTACAGCGTAAGGTGGATAGGATAGAGAATATGCGTTGGAGACAACTCATGGACAGGTATCTGGTTAGAACCTTTGCTGAAGCCAACCTGGGTAGTATCAGCTATCCATTGTGGAATGCTTTTGAAGGTGTATTTGTTAGCCTAATTGAAGGTATTACTCCTAGATTTGTTAAGTGGGAAGCATACAATATGATGGTTAAGGGTTTGATGGGTGACCCCAGATTAACTCTCCAAACCGCTTCCGATGTAGCTGGTATATTTGGTACTGTAGGAGGTAGAAGAGCTGGTGCAATTAGTTTATTACCTGGAGTAATACCTGAACGCATAGCAGGTTGGAATGTTCCTAAGTGGGCTGCTGGTAAGGACTGGTTAGAATGGACAGGTAGAAAGTGGATTCAAATAAGTGATGTTTGGGGCAATGCTTTCCGTCGTAATTATATAGTCCAGAAATATGCCAGACACCTTGCCGAAAGAGCCTACAATGTAGCTGGACAGGATATTAACCTAGCTATGCAAAAGCTGGTTAAGGGCAGTCCTAAGGTAAGTAAACAAACTTTAGGACTGAGCCAACATGAGTTGGCTCAGGAAATGTTCCGTCGCCTATCAGTCAGTGTTGAGGATGTTTTAGGATTAAAAACTATCCTGACTGATGGCTCCTTACAACAAGGTGAAATAATGAAAATTCTTAGGAAGGCCGACCATCTAACACCTAGAGCCAAGGCATTAGGAGAGCAACTGATATATGAAGGTAAGGTATTCAATGCCTTACCAATTAGACCAAAGATTGTGGGTTGGGATAAGATACGTTGGGGTGAAGGAGTTACACCTGATTTGCAAAAGGTTATAAGAGATACTGTAGATGATTTGCCAATACAGGTGAGGTCTAGTTTGGAAGGATTTGAAATAAATCCTGATGCTGTAAGGGCTGCAGGAGAGACTATATCAGCCTATTATGATTCTGCCAGTAGGATGATTGTTTTCAAATCGGTGGAGCACATTCAGAGAAGGACAATTCTCCATGAGGTTGCTCATGGTTTGGCTGATGACTTACTTGACCTAAACGATGTGGACTTCTTTGTTGCATTTGCTAAGGCGCATGGTAGCACTGTAGATATGTCTGAGGCAGTTGTATCAGGCTTGGTTAAGGAGTTGGAGCATTCCAGAATTGCTCCAAGTTTTACGCATCCCCAGGGAAGAAAGTTACATGAACAGTTTGCTAGGGATTTTGCTAAGTATGCTGATGAACCTAATAAGTTGAAACCAGAGGTCTTGAACCTGTTTGAGGACAAGTTTCCTAAAGTTGGCACAGGTATCGACCCTATTGATGATTTTGTTAGACAAATCTCCGATGCTGCCATAGACGACCTTAGGCGTTATCCATTTGAAGTGTCTGATTCCTTCCGTCATGTAGCCAATGAAATAGAAGTAACACCAATTAAAACTAGGAACAACCTGATGGAGATATTTACCCATTATGAAACTGTGTCTGAGACAGCCTCATTTGTTCCTCACCGTTTAATGTCTCAAACTATGGAGGATGCTGACCTATTATACAAGGCAGGCAAGTTTGGACAGATAGACCCATTATGGCGTAAGGCCAGGCAGGAATTGTTAGACACTATGGAGGACATAACCTCTAGTCTGGGAATAATTAAAAATAAAATCCTGGCTAACAGTGAGAAATTAACCTCTAAACAGCGTGTGGCTATGGAGTCCGTCCTAGAACGGTCTGAGGCTAGTAATATAATAAGGGAAACCACATTAAGGCAGGATGGACAGCTCCTAGATGATTTCTTTGCCTTGCCTAAGGCTATGAGGACTCCTGAGGAATACACAGCCCTTAGGTCATATAGGGCAGAACTTTGGGAAAATTACCGAATGGAATCTGCCATACCTAGTGCAGGTGAGTTTATTACCCGCAGAGACCTGTCCCAACTCTACCACAATCTACCAGAACCTAAGCTGACTCCTGTTAATGCTACTGGTAGGGCATTATCTACCCAGGATATAGCCAATGTATTTGGTGTTAATATAGATGGACTGGCTAGTGGTATGCTGGATAATATAGCCATGCACGGCAAGCCTTACTTTATCCAGTTGGTGAAACAGTCAGCGGAGAGTAGACCTCATATATTCAAAGGTTTTACTGAGGAAAAAATAGCCCAGGTATACGACAATATACTGGCTCAGGCTAAGATGCGTCCTGATGTGGATATAATGGCACAGAAAATCCTCCAACAGTCTGAGAATGTAAAACAGGAGCTAATTAGCCTTAAAATGAGACATTCCTTAACTCCTAATGAGGAGAAGGCATTACATAGCTGGATAGATAATGCTGCTGCTGGTAGGGAGAAAGTAATAGGTAAGAAGGGTTTAGTAACCCAAGACGATTGGAATAAACTTCGTCAAGAATCCTTAGACGAAGCCAATAAGGATTACTATAAAGCCTTTGCCGATTACACCAATGAGAATATTATTGGTGCTACCATGAAGATGATATATCCTTATTGGACTTACCATGCCTATCGTTGGTTCTTCCTAACCCGAACAGCATTGAGGCATCCAGGTGTCCCAGCAGCGTGGGGTAAATACCAAAACTATAGTGAGTATGGATTTCAACCTACACCAATTCCTAATATAGAAATGAACCCATTTATTGGTAGTGTTATGGGAACTACCTTTACACTGACTAGGTTTGATTTTGCCAGCTATTATGAGAACCTTGGTTTTGCAGGTGAGGTATTAGATTATACCCAGCGTTGGGGATTCTTCCCAGGCATACATATTATGGCTCCTATTGTCTTAACACCCTACTTCTCAGGTCGCCCGATAGAGCTTGGTGAAGTCATGCCTCCAATAGCTAGGTCAGGTATAAACCTCCTAGTTGCCTCTGATATTCCAGGAGTGGCATCATCTGCCAAGTGGTTAAAGGATAAAATATTCCATGAAAACTTCCATGAGTATTATACAACCACAATCCTTGATAATAAACAGGTAGAGGCAGAAGGTACTCTAATTGAAGGACAGACAGGTACAGACCTGTGGTTTAAGAAACTCAGAGGAGAGAAATTCACTGACGAGGAGCAACAACTTTGGGATGAATCTTACAAGGATGCTGCCCTTATTGGATTGCTTCGTACCCAGTTCCCTCAATTCCGCCTCCGCACAGAGGATTATAAAGAGGCTTACAAACAGGTAACTAAGTTATTTGAGGAACATCTTGGTATGTCAGAAGCGTTCCAGAAGGAATTGTGGAGGCACCACCAGCGTCCTACTGACGTGGTTGGTGGGTTACCATTAGACCTAAGAATGGCTTTGGATGAACTTTGGGAGTGGAAGGTTTACTTTGGTAGAGGAACTATACTAATGCCACCAGAGGTAGCTGACTTGAAGTCCTTGATAGATAAGTATTGGGAGAGGGTTAAGGATTATCAGGATGATAGGTTAGTATTACAGGCTGATATTGACCAAGGTTTTATATATCCTACAGAGGAATTGCATTTTACTGGTAGAGAATGGCGTGTGGAATATGCTAAGAATTGGGGTGACTATTCCTCCAAAACAGAGAGATTAAAGGAGGAGAAGGAATTTGCTGATGCTGTGGAGGCTCTGACACCTGAGGGTCAGGTGAAGTTAGCCAAGCGTCTGGGATTTAATGTACCTCCAACATATCCTCTAGATGAGGCTATAAACCTGTATTTTGATATTAAACTGGAAAAATACACTGACCCTTACACTGGTGAGGAGGATTGGGACTATCTAACCTTCTGGTTAAAGCGTGAGGCTGTTAGGATGGCATTAACTGAGGAACAACGGACAGAATTTGATGCCTACATCCGTAGATACCAAACTCCTATGGAAGTGTCCTTCCGTTATATTTACAATGCCTACATTAGAGGCTATAGGGCTTCGGATAGGATTATATTTGAGTCCTATAGTGAGGAGCAAAAGGCTATAATCAGGGAGTTTTATGCTGATACAACCACGTTAATACGCAAAGAGGAAATCAGGGAGATACTTAGTCCTGTTACAGGCAGGAAACTCATTGCCGAGTATGAGTCCAAACGTAGTGATGCTAGATTATCCCTTAGGCAGGTATCCCCAACCTTAGACTTCTACCTATATGTATTTGGGTATATTAGCAAACCTAGAACTCCAGAAGCAAGGGTTATGATAGATAAGTGGGAGGCTGATAGGTCTAGTATTTTATTAGGACAGGCTGGTAAAAAGCTAACCGTGCCAGTTACACCTGCTAAACCTTCAATAGAAGAGGAGTTAATGAGACCTAAAACTGAAGCTCCGCCTTCTAAAACAATTTCTGAATCCCTATCCTGGTTAAAGTCCGCCCGTAGTGCTCATGCAAGTTGGATTCAAGATGTCAAGCGTATTTTTGGAAAAGGTAATCCAGAAGCGTTTGACAGGGAATGGATTAAAAATTATGATGATATTATAACTATACTCCAAAAACTATCCAAAGACCCAAAGACAGTTACCGAGGGAGAAATTTATTGGGCAGTTATGACATTGAAGAGGGATGTTATGTTCCATAGGGAAAGTATTAAAGGTGAATACGGTGGGTCTGAATCATTCCACAGAAAATGGATAAGTAGGTTTGAGGAACTTGCTGATGCTCTTGAAAGGTTGAAATAGGTAGAGTATATAATTAAGTAACTAATACTATATACTATAATAAGTATACCAAATCTAGTTTTTATGTAAAGCTTGACAAGCGTTATGTTAACTGCTATAATAGGAGTATAGAGTAAAAGGAGGTCTAATCATGGCTGAGAACTTTACCTTTAACCATGATGGTTCCGTTGACTTGCAGGTGGAAGGTAACACAGTCCGATTTGTCAAGGAATCTGATTTGTTAGCGGTGAAAGGTGGCTCTGAGCAGAAGGAGAAGGATTGGGAAAACGAGAAAGCCTCATTCAATACCCAACTAGCAGAGGCTAATCGGCTCAGGGATGAGTCCAATGCAACACTTTTGCAGGAGCGGGCTGCTAAAGAGCAGTTGACAACCAAGTATGGTGACTATGACACTCAGAAGGTTAGAGTGGGTGAGCTGGAAACTGAAGTAGGCACTCTCAAGGAGGGTGTTGGCAAGTTTGAAGAGGAGCTTGCTGGACGGATACGCCATACCCTAATAATGTATAATGGTGCATCCGAGGAAGCGGTGAAGGATAAAACTTTACCTCAGCTCAGAAATCTTGAGGAAGCTGCCAGAGTATTTGGTGATGGTAATAAGAATAAACAAGGAGTACCAGCCAGATACGACCCTGGCACAGGAGGCCCTAGTGGTGGAAGTGTTCCTGAAGCTCCGTTGGATAGAGCCAACAGGATACTTGAGGACCACGACGCCAAGAAGGGCAGAGCAAGAGTAACATAAGGAGGTAAAGTTAAATGGTGAGTAGTGGGGGACATTGGAAGGATTTATCTGAAGCTCAGAAGTTAACCCAGAGCCATAAAATACCAGGTGTCTTTGAGGAGGATGTCAAGCGTAACAACCCTATAGAAAGGTTGCCAGTCGCCCAAGCCGCAGGCACGGGACTCAAAATAGAGTGGTTAAGGGAAAGCACAACCACTGAGGCGGCTGTGTTGGAGTCCTCTGTTGGAGACCAGTTAAGTTGGAGTGAGGATGTAGACTATGACCAGGTGGAGTCCACCTTGAGGTATGTTTATATCCAGAGGAAGCTAGACCGCTACGTCCAGAACATCTATGGAACCTACAATGACTATCGGGCACAGGTGCTCCTGGAGTGTGAGAAGGGTTTGAAGCGTAGACTAGGCGACCGAATCATCTATGCGGATACTACCTATGGTGGAAGTCCAACCCAGTTTGATGGTCTCCATGCGTTGGTAGCCGAAAGAGGTACACCAAACTCTGCGTCAGTGTTGACTAATTCAGACCTTAACCTTGACCAGGAGGGCACTACAGGTCTCAGCCTTGCCTTACTTAGGCGGTTGATTGATGCTATGAAGTTTGGTTGTGATGAGATTTGGGTTGCGCCAGCACTCGGTATCCGTATTGATGCAGCCTATTCAGAGAGGGGAATTTGGTCTACCGATACCCTTTACTCTCATGGTGATATTAGCCTGTTGACCAGAGGCTTGAACGAAATTGGTATGCCAATCCTGTTTTGGATGGGTATACCAATAGTTCGTACCGACTACCTATTGAAGACCGAGTTGACCAATACTGGTACTGGTCTTACTGAGAACATAAGGGCTGCTACTGGTGGTGATGAGTCATCCCTCTTTGGTGTTAGGTTCGGTAATGTGCTGGCTAGGGAACCTGGTATCACATTTGCCTATGGTGGGACTGAAGGCGAGGGTGACCTTTATGAACTTTGGACCTGGGACCGCTTGGAAGATTACAATGCTAGTGGGATGAGGTTAGATTCCTACGGCTCGGTGCTTCTAGGCTCAACCATGTGTCTAGGCAGAATCCACGATATAGCGGAAGCTGCTGTAGTAGCATAGTGAGTGGAAACTCAAAAGGAGGAAAGTAATGGTTCAATTTAGCGGCAAGGTAATGTCCGTAGGTGGCAATAAGCAACTCAGCCAGGCTGATGCACCTTATAGGATAAACAGTAGAGACTATGCCCTGACCACTGGTGAACATTGTGGGATTCAGACCAAGCCAAATATATCTGTAGGTGGAACTACAGGTATAACTGGTATTGAGACATCCCCGAGGTTCGCCGCTGGTATCGTAGGTGGTAAGATAGTTGGCATAATGTCCAATCCCATCTTAAAGTCATCTTCGGGCTCACCTGGTGGCAACTGTGGGCCTATGAGGTGTTTTGAGGGTAAGCTGGAGACAGGTGTTCATTGTACCAGAACCGTAACGGTGATGGCTGTGCTTGAGGCGATGAGTGATGTGCGTGGAACTGTAACCCAAGGCCCAACAGTTATCCTGGTGAATAAGGGTGATTATAAGGCCTGGGAGTCCGTCATGGAGCTTAAAAGCACTGAGTCCCTGGTTTGGCATGATACCGATACTGCCGTTGGTGGTACTGCTGCTGGCTATTTCAAGGTAATCGTCAACGGTAACAACAGGTATGTCAAACTCTACTCCGATGCACCTTCTGCCTAAATCTAAAATAGTGGGAGGTGGGCAACTGCCTCCCACTAGCTAAGGAGAAGTAATGGGAGCACCAATCCTTAAGCAACTTGAGAAAGACCAGCAAGACCTGAAGGATGCACTTTCTGAGCAGGAGGAAATAGTAGCCAATGCCCAGGCCACCATCCTTAGGCTTGAAGGTGC
>Ga0114919_10002664_pt1 | contig 14446 bp, 21 predicted proteins | sample BlataG_FD_88682 | JGI IMG/M metagenome (GOLD analysis project Ga0114919, IMG submission 88682) | Deep subsurface microbial communities from Black Sea to uncover new lineages of life (NeLLi) - Black_00105 metaG | ecosystem: Environmental > Aquatic > Marine > Oceanic > Sediment | place: Atlantic... | reverse complement strand
GTGTTGGGGTGGGGTTGAGGGGGGGGGTTTAGGGGGGGGGGGGGGGGGGTGGTGGTGGGGGTTTTGTGGGGGGGGGGGGAGAGAGAGAGAGAGAAGTCTCCGATTTTGTCTTTGAAACAATCAATAATAATACTCTCCAAATGCATCTCTGTGTGTGTGTGTGTGTAAATTGCGACGATGACACTCATACTTATAATACGAAATAATCCTACTACTAAATGTTTTAGTCTTTCACAGGGATCAGTTTCCATATAGATGCCAATATGGCTCCCATCATCACCATGATAAATATGGACACAGAACTGGGTACTGCCACCATAATGTCTGAAAAGTGTTTGGAAGAAAGAGCAAAACCCATTGCGGCTGATTGCATGCCAGTTCTATTGTTTTTTTTTGGTTTTTTTTTTGGGGGGGGGGATGTCAAGGTGCAGGGGATAAAAGAAGGAGGTGGGTAGTTTAGTTTTTAAATTTCAGATTGGAGGAGTAGGTAGGAGTAGGAGTAGGAGAAGAGAGAGGTTGGGGTTAGAATACAGCAGAAAATTAGAGAGAAAAAAAGTTTTTAAAACTTACTCAATACTGACGGTCCTAGATGTCCTTTCATTAAATTTCAAAGATCTAGGAATCAGGTAGCCCAAGAGGTATCCAAAGAAGTGAAGAGCCATGACCGGGGCAAGTGCCATCACGCCATTAGTTTTTAATAGCGGTGCTAATTGAGCCACAGGCACCCCCATGAGTACTACTGTCAATGCCAGAGCTAGTAGTGGCATAATAGGACGCACCTTATCCACTGCAGATGGGAAAGTTTCATTGAGGAACACTCCTAAAAGTGTGGGAAACAGTACCAGCTGCATGGTGGATACTGCCAGCCCCCATGCGTCAACGGGGATGAATTGTCCTGCTAAAAGAGTAGCCAGTGCTGGTGTCATGACTGCGGCTGCTAGAGTGGATACTGTGGTCATAAGAACGGATAAAGCGACATCTCCTCCTGCTACAAAGGTTGCAACATTAGATGCCTGTCCACCAGGGCATGATCCGAGTATGATGAGGCCGGTGGCCATTGCAGGGGGAAGGTTCAACAGCCTGGCGAGAGTGAAAGCGAGGATGGGGAGGAGGGCGTATTGACAGATGAAGCCACATAATATGGGGATGGGGTTGCTGGCACATTTTCTGAAATCGTCAGTGGAAAGGGAGAGGCCCATGGAGAGCATGAGGACGCCGACGCCGACCTCAAATTGGCTGGTGGTGATCCAGTTGAGAGAAGAGGGGTGGAAGAAAGCGATCGTGCCGGAGATAAGAGCCCAGAGAGGGAAACAGAGGGCTGCTATGTCTGCCACTTTTTGTAATGTGGTGGTGGTGGGTGGTGTGTTGGTAGAAAAGTCGCTGCTCGAGGCGTTGGTGGTGGTGTGGAGAGGTCGGTGGAGGGGAGATTGGCGATGATGTGTTTTGGGATAGTCGTTAGGACGTTTGAGATGTCGAGTCACAGAGCTTCGTGATGTAATGATGTGATTTGTAGGGGTGAATGATGCGTTTGCTGGTGCTCTAGATCCCAGGTGAGTGGGCTTTTGGGAAATCATACTCATTCTTCTTGTTCTGCAAATAATTTAAGTTTTGCTGGGTCAAGTGCGCATGTAATAGTCTTCAAATTCTCAAAGAATGTCTGTTTTCCCCCAGATAGACAGACATATTTAAGGGTTTACCATACCGGCATCTCTCCTGCAGAATGACAGCTGTCACAGCGTGGAGAAGGGAGAGGCCGTCTATAAGGGTAGAGAGCTCTGCAGCCAAGGAAGCTATTGGTAGTGTTTCAATAACATATTCACAGGCGCATGTATACCCCAAAAGTGAGTCAGAATGGAACATTATTTTATGGGAACACCAAGGTGCATTGCTCTTCGGTCATCATCATGATGGTGACGAAGGGGAGAGCGATCTCTGGAGATCTTGAAACGGGAGCCTGTGTTGACCTGCATATGTACATCAAGAGTGGCTCGTTTCAGTCCCAAATTCAATTAGTCATCATCTAACAAGATATCTGACAAGACCTTGAAGTCTACACAACCTGCATACTCTGGGTAAAAAGTTAAGATACAATTTCAGATTTTTTTCGATCCAGTGAATCGATGCAAGCAACCAGCTCAATCTGAATTTCAGCACATTTATCATCAACATGCATTCACTGCAACGCAATAAATCCCTTAGATCGCACTCAAATGCCCTCTCCTCACGAAGGGCAGGGTCAGTCCATGCATTCCCATATTTAGCAATTAATCGCTCAAAATCTCAAGTCCGTGTATATAGATTCAATCAGTCCCAAGCAGAACTCACTACTGCTAAAACCACCACCAAACCCAAGAAATCCCCATCCAATTCAACCACGAAAAAAAATTCTTCACCTACATCCTCCCCTCCCAAGACACAACAACAGCACCTCACGTCTTCGAGTTTCTGGCCTTGCCGCGGTGGCCAGCTCATCCAAATCACACAAACCCCTTCTTCCCAAGGCTACCAGGTCCAGATTCAAGTCTCCAGTACCACTACCACTCTCTTTACACATGATCTACCAGCCCTCATGGAACTCCAATGGGGCGTCTACAGAACTGATCCAAGTCAGTGGCAGCATCCAGAGGGCATCATCCTTCCTGAAGGCAGCCATCTTGATCCCATCACCAACTCCATCATCTCTCCATTAAATTCTTCTTCAAATAATAATAATAGTACAAAGTCGTGTGAACTAACTGTTCCAAATAGCCTAGCTCCATTGACCTTGGCATTTGTTGTCAAAACAAAGGAAGATGTTGTCAATGACAACAATAACCCTACAAAACCAAAGTATCTAAGACCATTCCAAGGCAAGCACTTTTCTATTCTTCTGGGCACACAATCAGGAACGCCAGCTCCATTAGGTCCTTCACTTGGCAATAGTAAGCCTATGGGTAGCATCACCACTACTACAACATCATCATTCCAGCAACAACACCAGCAGCATGATGTTAACTTTGCAGTCAAATGCAAAGGAGCAGAGTACCTCACGTTGGTCCTCATCCGACCACCTCAACAAGAACATTCTACCACTATTTCTACTACTGTTGGATGGAAAGTGATGGAAGTGGCTCTTGACCCCGTTCTCAACAGAACAGGAGACACATGGCACATATGTCTCCCTGGTCTAAAGTACCTGGAAGGGCTGTATTATGGTTGGAGAGTAAAAGGGGATCTCAGTTGGGAACAAGGTCATAGGATATCCCCTGATGCCGTATTGTTAGACCCATATGCACCACATCTAGCTTATATACGCAGAGGAAGAGATAATGTGCCTGATGGTCTTAAATTGCCTGTAGTAGTGGATGTAGTTGGTGAGGAAGAAGGGGAGGAGAAGGCAATTATGGCACTCAGCAGCTTGGCAGGTCTGATGGAAAAGGCTTCAATACAAAGGTGCATCAGAACAGGAGAGAAGATGAATACCAAAAAGAGAAAGGAGGAGGTTGTTGCAGTGGAGGTCGATGTGAGGACATTTGCATCAACATTCTCTGGAGCAGCAGTCAAGTTGTTGAACACCATCCATAATCACAATCATAGTAATCAGCTGGACATCAATACTGTGATTCTGACGCCGCCATATGCAACGTCCAAAGGAATGGGCCCAATAGGAAGAGCGTCGGTCAGCTTCATGGCCCCCGACCCCAGTCTGTCCACCAACCCAGCCGATCCTCTATGTGCCGCTTCAGAGTTCAAAGACATGGTATCAAAGCTTCAACAAGCTGGAGTCAAAGTCCTCATCTCTTTTGACCTTGCCTTCACTGCAGAAGGCAGCGATACCGCCCCTACAACCCTCTCTCTCAGAGGACTTGACAACGGTGGCTACTACCGCCCCAATGGCGTGTTGAATTGTGGAAGACCAGCGGTAGCACAACTGGCACTCTCTGCATTGAGAAACTGGGCTGAACAATATGCTGTTGATGGGTTCTGTTTTCTCAATGCGGAGAACATGGTACAAGATAGGGATGGCTTCTTCTTGGATGCGCCTCCAATGGCTGAGGCCATCGTCAAGGATCCGGTGTTGTCTGGTCTGATGATGGTGGCTCAGCCGGGGGATGATCCATCCTTGTTGCCAAGAGGAGGGGTGAGGGGTTTTCCTCATTGGGGGCTGTGGAGGCAGAGGAATACTGCTTTTACTGCTGATTTGTATTCTTACTTTATTGACACTGCTGCTTCCATCAGGCCTGGTTACATTGGTGGCAGCGGTGGTGGTGGAGAGGGAGAAGAAGGACGTATAGTGAAAACGGTGGTGGGAGCCATGGCACAGAGACTCTCAGGAAGTGCTGATTTATTCGATGCAGCATGGGATCAAGGGTTCCCAGGAAGTCTTGCATCATCTAGAACCCCGGCACATGGACTCAACTCTGCTGCCATCTTGAGTAAAACAACAAGTACCGGTAGCAGTAATAGCTTTAAGGATATTATTCAGCAAGGTGTACAAGGCGCAATAGCAGAAGAAACTGGCTATGGTTGTCCTCCTCCTCCCACTGATCCCACCTCCCTGGCATCCACCATTGCCAAATCAATGCTGGCCGTATCCATCCTATCCCTCGGCACCCCAGTGCTGAGTCAAGACGTATTAGAAGATGCAACATTGACACGCTTTGTTGAGAAACTCCTACACCTACGATCCACAGTACTGTCTTCTCTCTTATATTCTGGAGCAAACTTGAGCAGCAGTACTAATGCACATGGTGTTCCAAATAGAGTCATTACTTGGCATGGTGCTCCTGCAGGCACTGAACCAGACTGGCAATGTTCCACTGCCCACACTCATGATGAAGGTGGAGGAGGAGGGTCTAGAGATGCAGGGTTCCTCGGTATGTGCATCACAGAATCTGGGGATGATGCGGTGTATATTGGAATCAACCCACATGGTCACATAGTAGGGGCGAGTATTCCTCCACCTCCTGCTGGTCATAGTTGGTTGAGGTGTGTCGATACATCAAGACCAAGTAGTAGTAGTAATAATAATAGCGGAGATGATGAGGATTAGGATGCTGAGGATGTATGTTTGAAAAGAATGTCAGCAGTGGTAAGTCCTGGATACCCATTTGCGCCTAAATCAGTGGTGGTACTGGTTGCAGGACCAAAGGTAAGGGTGAACATTCCCCCATCTCCTTAAAATGCCCGGAAAAAGGGGGGAGGGGGGGGGAGAAGTGACTCTCTTGAAAAAGACTTATAGATAACTGAGCAAATGAATGAATGAATGAATGAATGAATGATTTGATGATGATGATGATGATGGCATTTTAAATCAACCTACTATTACATTATTGTAAACTATAAATCACAAGGTGTAATGAATCAGCAATTATTACATGTATGCTATACGAATAGGAAAGGGTACCTAAACTTATAAGATCTATACATCCTCTTGATGACTGGCATATGTTCCATGACAACAAGAAATGCCAGTAACAAGAACAACAGGCCCCACACCACCGCACCTGCTCTACCACCACCACCAGCACCTCGTTTCTTCTTGTTATTCTTCTTCTTCTTCTTCTTCATACCAAGTTTGCCCTTTCCTTCTTCTTCTTCTTCTTCTTCTTCTAATGCCTTGTCATCTACATATATCAATATGTATTCTATTCTTACTGCATCACTACGTTGTACTATCAAATACTTATCCGGTGGTGATGATGATGATACAGATGTTGGCAGTTGTCGTGCATTATCATCAGTACCATTGTCATTGTCACGATGATGGCTAATGCTGCACACAAGTACAGCTCGTAATTGCCTCCCTATTGCACTATGAACCCACCCCTTGCCCGCCTTACTGAAACTAAAGGCCACTGATAGATCAGTAGATAGGTAAATACCTGATCCAAAAGCAGCTCCAGTTCTTTCTAGTGAGGTATTAGTGAGATTGAGGAGGCCGCTATGTAATATGGACCAGATGTTTTCAAATGATGTACCATGGAAGCCTAATGTCTGGTTGAGGGAATGAGTAGGCGTACTGCTAGTAGTAGGATGGGTGAGTTTGAAGGCCATGGAAGGACGGAGCCAAGGAGAGTGGTGGAAGGAAGAATGACTAAAACTGGCACGACTGTTGCTCTTATTGTTGAACAACGTCATGATGTGGCCTATGTCTGTGAGGACTATCTTGGGGGATGTTTTATGATTAAGGATCCAAGATACTAGGTGGTGGTGCGGTGGTGGTGGGTATGGAATGGACTGGATGGAGGCGAGGAGGGAGGCAAAATCTTGATGTTCACCCTTGTTGGCGGTGTCGGTTGGAGGAGGGGGGAGAGGGCGGGCGACAGATGCACGGCGATAGTGAGCAATGGCGGCTGTAAGGGAGGATATCAAGACATCTGTTCCGTGAGGACACTGCATCGCTGAATGAGGGGAATATATGAACTGCAATTTCAATGTTTTTTGGAAGCTGATATGATGATCTGATCAACATCCCCTTATTTTTTGTCCCGGATTTCTACTTTTTCACAGCAGTCACGTTGTATATCTTCCATAATCTATACACTCAGAATATAAGAAAATAATAGTTGTACCAAGGCCGCATTCCCGTATTTTTCTACTCCCCGAGTTTCTCGTCGAAATTGGACTGATAAGCTCAGGTCACTGAAATGGGGTTAAAGGCAGATCAGGGTCGGCAGTATACTCTATATTTTGAAACCTGCACTAATTTTGAGAAGAAACCAACATAATTAAGCATGCTGGCAGTCAATAAAGCTCGCATGGGCATTTCTTTGCCTTCAAAGACTGGTAGGTATCGATACTAAAGCTTGTTTGGTATAGCACATGTTGTCTGACATAAGTTCATGTTGAATGCGCTTGGTCTGGTGTAGTATTGCTTCACCAGGTTTAATAGCCAAGGGTCAGCTGATTGATCTCAAAATGGGGGGCATTCATTCTCCACCAGATGACCATAAAAACAGCTCTAGAGCTGCCAATACCACCATCAGGCATCTCATGTCTCATCAAGCCACCTATTATACCGATCAAAACCATTTATCAAAACACCCACACTCACCCCATCCATCCCATCTCTCTCCGTCTCTCTCCTCCTCTAATCAGCTACCCTCACCAGGGCAAACAGACCTACCACCACCCTCCGCATCTTTGCCACTTCAGCCCCTAGCCGCCCCTCTGGTGGTGGATCTCGCCTCCCTCTCACCCCATCAGCATCAGAAAATGGTACTCTAGCCACCTCAGTCTCCATCCAGGGCGAAGTCGCCACCAATGGTGTTCTCTCCCCCGCCCAAGTCTATGCTAAGGCCGCCGAGATGGGTGCTTACAAGACCCAGCTACCCTGGTGGAAAATCATCCTCCTTGGCACCTTGGCTGGCGCTTACGTTTCTCTTGGCGGCGCCTTGATGATGACAGTGGCGCCCAACTGCCCAGGTCTGGCGCAATCCAACCCTGGTCTACAGAGGTACCTGATGGGCGCCATTGGGTTCCCATTTGCCCTGCTGGCCATCTTGACATGTGGGTCTGAGTTGTTCACAGGTAACACTGCTCTATGCACTGTTGCTGTGCTAGAAGGTAAAGCAACATGGCGTGGCCTGGCTAAAAGTTGGTTTTGTAGTTACTTGGGAAACATCATCGGATGTACAATCGGAGTGTTTTTGTTTGTCAACTCTGGTCTGCTCCCCCAACTGGAGACGGGAGCGACCTACCTGGCAAGTGTGAAGACAGCCATCCCTTTGAAGGAGACTTTAATCAGAGCTGTGTGTGCTAATTGGTTTGTATGCTTGGCTGTCTGGCAATCACTGGCTGCACAGAGCTTTGGAGGGAAATTCATCGCCTGCTTGGGACCAGTATCTGCCTTTGTGTGTATTGGATTGGAGCATTGTATTGCTAATATGTTCTTTGTGCCTCTTGGTATTATGTGTGGTGCTCCAACTACCATGGGCAAGTTTTTGGTTAACAATCTCATCCCAGTGACTTTGGGTAATATTTTTGCTGGTACTGTTCTGGTGGCAACAGTATATTCTCTAGTGTATGGAGCTCTGGGGAAGAAGGTAACTGAGAAATTTTCATAGAGAAAGAGAGATAACCTGTTGGGAGTGTCATGTTTTTTTGGTTTCGGGATATGTAAAATTTACAACTTCAAAAGGGAAACAAACATTTTTTTCATCACTGATAGTTATAACTATTTACCATTTTTCACATTCATGCAATCACTCATTCAAATTAAAATTAAAAATTAAAAATCAAGGTGATAGGGTGTCCGTTGGTGCCCCAGACCCCTTGTTTGCATTATCTTTCTTTCCAAAATTCAACTTTTGACTGAGAGCCTTGAAGCTGCTCATTCCCCCAATCTTAGTAGTACTTGTTGTTGTGTTATCTGATCCTGATGCTGGAGAAGCTGCAGCAGTAGTTGTTTTAGATTGAGGAGTACCACTAGCAGGAGGAGCAGATCTCCTTGCAGTCCTTGCTGACGTCACTGACGATGTTTGACTCCCTCCTCCGCCAGGTGTAGTAGTATCCTTGGCGCCACTCTTTGTCACTCTCTCTTGAGCAGCAAGCACCGCATTCTCTACCGCCGCTCCTGCACTTTCAATCCCCTTTTGCATTCCTTTAGCAGCAGCACTGAACTTCTTCTTCAGCATCTTTCCAGCTCCCTTTTTACCACCACTCTTCAACTTTTCAATCTCATTCAACAACTCCCCTTCACGGCGGGCATACATCTGCTGTCTACGCGCCATCTCCATCTTCAAACTAGCAACTCTTGCAGATAATTCATTCATTTCATCCAATCTGGCAGCTACTGCCTCGGCGCTCAGTCTGCTCGTCTGCAGCTCACCAATCTCCTCTTTCAGGCGATCTGCTTCGTCTACTTTGCTAATCATCTCTCTGCCCAGTCTGGCAAGTTCACCTCTTAGCATGTTTGTGGCCTCCTTGTGCAAAGCTTCATCTTCAGCATCACCCTTTTTGCCTTTGCTGCCCTTCTTTCTAGACTCTCTTAAAGCCAAGATCTTCTCAAGGAGAGAAGCCAGGGAGTGGGGGGTCATGCCTGCTGCCTCGTAAGGGTCAGCAGGGGTAGCTGCGTCATACCAAGGCATACCTTCTCCTTGCCAGTTTCTCATAAAGTTGCGATGTCTTTCTTGTTTTGCATAGGCGGCAGCTGACATTTGACCGGAAGTTGTTTGGTACATGTTGTCCTCTTCCTCATCCTCATCGTAATTGTCATCATCATCGTCGTCCTCTTCTTCAATAATGGTTGCAATGTGTTCCTTCAAAGCCGCATTCTGCTCTTGGAGCCCAGCCACCTCATTTATTGCTGCTGCGAGTTGCTTTTGGAGCTGTTCACTATGCTGTCCAGCCTCTGCAGCTGCTGCTGCAGCCACTGCAGGAGTGGCAGCGGCAGCTTCCTCCAACTGAAGAGTAGCATCTGTCAATTTCTGACGCAAGCGGTCAGCGTCAGTCTTTGCACCAGCCAGCTCCTCTGCTGACCTTTGAGCACGTTGCACCTCTGCTTTCTGTGCTGCTATTAGCTCCTCTTCAAGACTCGCATCCACCACTGGAGGCTCTCCTTCACCAAACTCTTCAAAATAAGCCTCTTCACCCAGGGTTTCAAACAACTTGCGTCTCAGTTTGGCAGCATCAAGACGGGCTTCCACGCTTTGCCTCCATGCTGTGTCCCCTTGCTCTGCCAATGCAGCAGCTGCTCCTTGGCTCTCTATCAGCTCCTTTCTCAAGTCAACCATTTGGCTGCGGAGCTCAGCAACCAAAACAGTAGGGGAGCCTATCATGTCTCCTAAATCTCCAGCTGCAATACTGTGTGGAGAGGATGGATCACCACCACGAGCCATACTGCCAGTAGGGGAAAGAGGAACCTTCACCCCAGCTGCCAAAGAATCAACCTTGGCAAAAAGACGATCACGCTGAGCTCTTGCATTAGCAACAGAAGCCTCTGCTTGCTCTAGTTGAGTGCGAAGGCGGGCAGCTTCATTCTGTGCAGCTTTCAATTCAGCCAGGTGACGAGAGACGGGGATGAGGTTACCGCCATCTCCGCCAGCTGAAGACCTGCGAGCTGATGAAAGGCGAGTCAAGCGATCCTTGAGGTCACCAATCTCAGTTTTGCTGTGTTTAAGGGACTCTTGGGCAGTGGAGAGTTCAATCATTACACCAGCAAGGTATTCATTGGTGTTATTGAGCTCGGTGGTCACACGAGCTGCTTCTGCTGCATGGTCAGAGGCTTCAGCTTCTTTAAAGGCCTGGAGCCTGGTGAGGTCAGCTAGCTCACGATCTTTGGCCTCTAACTGCTTCTTTATAGTTGCAAGGGTATTATGCGCTTCCTTTTTACTGATTTTCAATTCTTCCTTCAAAGCGTCATGCTTTGTCATGAAATCAGCCAGCTCAGCATCTCTTTCGGCAATCTTCTGCAAAAAGCGTTTCTGTTCGCCCTCCAGCTCGTTTTTGTCTCTGCGTGCAGAAGCCAGGGCAGCTTGAATTCTGCCTATATCGTCGGTAGCACCATTAACTGCAGTGGTCGATCTTTCTGCGTTGGCTGCCAGTGCTCTGTTAAGTCTGTCTGCTTCACGCTCTGCTTCATAAAGCTCAGCCTTCAAACGGTCTCTATCGCTACGAGCATCAGAGAGGGCCTTTTTGACTGAGGCAGTTTCAGTTTCAAGCTCAAGGAGCTTGTCACGAGTGGTAGTCAAACGGTCCTCTACCTCCTCTAGAGCCGTGTCCTTTGCTGACAAGGTCGACTCCATGGAGCGGATTTCAGACATGCGATCGCTGATCTCCTTGTCTTTGGCCCTGAGTTCGTTTCTAAGACGAGTCATTTCATGGACAAGAGAGGAAGAGTCCATGTTGCTACCAGATCTGCGGATGATAATTTTAGTAGTAGGGATGGTGGGTGAGTAAAAGAGAAAAGAGGGAGGGGCAGAGACAAGTGGTGGGGAGGAGAGTTGGGATGGTTGGGGATGTTCGTCTTGAGAGAAGGTAAAGCAACTCACTTTAGAGGACTGATATCTGATTGAGGCATGGTAGGGTCAATAATGGTCATTATAGATGTCCGGGGGAACGCCTTCTATGCAGAAGACGAGGGGGTAATCGATCGAGTGAATCTCTCAACTACCAGCCTTTGGGCCGAATGTAGACGTCAATTGGAATAAATAACAATTTTGATGTTTGCTTATCCTCTTGGTGTGTCGTTGAATGCGGCTTTGCGATTCAACTATCCGAGATCTGGGGGATTTTCGAAATCTTTTGAATCTAAGATTGGCCAACGGATTTGTGCTGGAATGCGGCTAAACAGCTACCTAGAAGATTTCACTAGTATTTCTTTAAAGAAATCAACACGTGTAAATACTTGATTGGCCATGGTGCGGGTTTTTCTGCTTCAACCGATGAAATCGCCGATGGAGCAGAAGGAGACGAGAGGAGAGAGCAGGTTCTCTCTCCAACAACAAATTTGTTGCACCCTTGAGCTTCTGTGATGCAAAGGATATCAATACAAACCTATTCGAGGTAGGATACAAGATACATTATACGGATCTATGAACTAGAATACAAGCTGACCAGCTGGAAGCGCATTGCGTCGATGGTGCCCGATGTCGTGGGGGAAGAGGCTGCAAATCCATCAAGATAAATTTGATCCTATCAGTTCAGAATCCCTCTTAAGGGTTTCCTTTCCTTCATATACATAACACGAAACACACCATTTTCTAGTCGCACAATTTGCTCATAATGAATCACCACTCTATCATATCCCCCAGATCATTGAATCCTCAACTTTTGTTCAAAAACATAAAGTCATCGCCCCATGATCGTAGCCACACATCCAACCCACGCCACAGAAACTCACAGGTACCATCAGCTGCTCCACAGACAACTCAACACACAGCCCTCTCCCCCGACGTCAACACAGCGACCGCCACCGTCGACATCCAAGATGCCCAAGTCTTCATCCTCGGTATTTCTCATGTTTCCAAACCTTCGTGTTCCCACATCAAGGAGCTCATTGTAGCTACTCAACCAGATGTTGTCTTGGTAGAGCTGGACAAGGATAGGGTTCCTCTCTTAGTAGACCCATCTGAATCTACCCCTGACCTGTGGTCTGTTTCAAATCTCACTATCAGTGGTAATAATAAAAACAATAAAAATAATAACAACGATGAGCTATTATCAACCCTTAAATGCAGCAATGGATTTCCAGTTACATTCCCAGACCTAGATGAAGATGCAAAGACCCTTCTTTCCACAGGATTGTTCACGTCAGTCAAGTTAATGGTCAGACCACCACCGCTCACAGCAGCCCCTAGCTTCATACACCTTGGAGGAGGTAAAATGCAGACTGTAGGGCCTATAGGAGAGGTGGAATTTGTAGTTAAATGTAAGGTGAAGGAAGATGAAGCTGCTGTACCTTATCAACCGAGATTTGCTCCCAATAATAATAATAATAATAATTATAATAGTGGAAGGGGAGGAGGGGTGGGTATTCAACTGGGTGGTAGTTCTGCTTCCTCTGCTTCCACTTCTGGTAAAAGAGATAGTGGCACGCTTAATAATGTTACTCCATCAGTCAAATGGAGGCCATGGAGTGCAGAAGAAAAGAAACAAGCACAACAATCCTCCCCCCCTTCTTCCTCTTCCTCTTCTAATCCTCTCAGTCAAGGTCTAGCTAAGCTATTAACAGGCATATATGCCAAATACCAAGCTGCTGCTGGAATAACAGCAGGCATAACCCCAGGTGCAGCATGGAGAGCAGCTCTACAAGCAGCAGCAGCTACTGACAGCGTCAAACTGGTGTTATTGGGTGACAGGCCTGCTCCTGTGACTGCTGTGCGCATGGCAGATGCTGTCTTTGCATCTTCTGCTTTGCAATTATTTGGAGGTATTCTGGCGTCAATTGCTGGAGTAATCATTGTAGTATCATCATCTGATGTATTAGGTATTGAAACAACAACACCAACAATATTATTTCCGGCAACCATTGCAGCAGCGATCCTTCCTCTCGCCATCGGTAGCTGGCCCATCGCAGCTCCCCTATTGGAAATACGAGCCTTTTCTAGCCTAAAAACAGCCTCAGAGGTAGAAAATGCAGTAAAATTAAAAGAACCAATGCAAAAAGGCACTAGAGAAGAGTATATAAATGCACCAAGGGTGAAATTATGGGGAGAAGATGCTCTCCTGGACTGGCCAGGGGCAGAGGGGCCTATTATTAGGGAGAGAGATGAGTTTATGGCCAGGACAATTAAGCAGCTGGTAAAAAATAAAGCTGGTACTGTACCTGCATATGCTGCAGTATCAGTTGATGGATCAGGAAGGGCAGTGTGGAGGTATCTGATGCCAGATGGTAATGGGAATGGAGGGGAGGATGGGGAGGAGGAAGATGGGGAGGTGGTGGTGATGGGGAGAGGAGATGGAGTGTATGAATGTCCAGATAAGGTGAAGATAATTGTGGCTGTAGTAGGGAGTGCACATGTGAGAGGTATTGCTGCTGAGCTGTTGAAGAAATAAGAAGAGACAGGAGAAAGCGATTTGGCTGTCTGTAAGAAGATTGCAGAGAGAGGGGCGCCCGATTCTGTCGGCTGGTGTGGATGAAGGAGGTACTTACTTATCGGAGGTTTTGAAGGGTGGTTTTAGGCATTCTTTTGATTGCAAGCAGTAACACCGGTCTTGACTGGTACCCTTTTCATGATTACGTCTTCTATTTAGATGATAGCTCGCTAAAACTAAAAGAGCGAAAAGCATTTTCGAAAGTAGGTAAGATGGGTGGTTAGACGGAACCAGCTGGATTCATTCTAGCTATTTTGGAGTTATACGAATGTCGACACCACTTCGACACCCTACAAGGGCCCAAACGGTATACATATTGGTCCAATGGGCGTCATTAATTTGGTAGTTTAAAATTCTCACACAATTCACCCTTCACCCCTTTGTAGCCCTGCAAATTCCATCACAATGCATCCCCTGTTTCAAGTCGGGTTCTACACCTCCCAACAACTCGTCTTGGAGGGCGTCCAGCGATGGTTTCACCGCCCTTGCGATTTGGATGATGTGCAACGTCAAAGAAGAACCTCCCTAAAGAATATCATCATCCTCTTGCTCAAGACTGCTGCCACTGGTGTCCTAGCTACCATCCTAGATGCTGCCATTGAGTATAGACACAGGCAGCTCCTTGGAGTTCCTCCTACAGATCCCAACGAAGACACCACCACCACTACAACAGACATCTTTCCTTCCTCTTCAGATGCTTCTCTCCATCAAGATGAATACCTCTCTAGATCTGCCATCTCAGCATGGAAGTCCCGCCTTCTATACTGCATTGACGAAATAGAAATGAAACTCAACAGTAATCACAAGCTCGACAGTAATAGCAGCAGCAGCAGCAAAAACAACAATAACAACAGGAGGTACGCCTCAACATCTGGCCTTTACTGCATCCAAGAAGAAGAAGAAGAAGAAGAAGAAGAAGAAGAAGAAG
>Ga0114919_10002663_pt1 | contig 14448 bp, 16 predicted proteins | sample BlataG_FD_88682 | JGI IMG/M metagenome (GOLD analysis project Ga0114919, IMG submission 88682) | Deep subsurface microbial communities from Black Sea to uncover new lineages of life (NeLLi) - Black_00105 metaG | ecosystem: Environmental > Aquatic > Marine > Oceanic > Sediment | place: Atlantic... | reverse complement strand
TCTAGGGGATGTCCATTTAATTGTACATATTGTAGTACTGCTTTTTTGAAAAAATTGTATCCTAATGAAAAATTTTTAAGACAGAGAAGTATTAATAATGTTATTGAAGAATTGAAACTTGCTAAACAGAAATATAATCTCAAAAGAATATTTTTTTATGATGACATATTTACTATAAATAAGAAGTGGTTAGAAGAATTTCTTTTGGTTTATAAAAAGGAAATTGATTTGCCCTTTAGGTGTCTTGGGCACACTAAGTTTGTTTCTGAGGATATTCTTATCCTTTTGAAAGATTGTGGTTGTGAACAAATTCAGATAGGTATGCAGAGCTTTGATGATTATAATAGGAATCATATATTGAAAAGACCAGAATTAATAAAGGAGATTGAAGATGTAATTATGATATGTAAAAAGATTAAACTATCTTGTAGCATTGATTATATTTTTTTTCCTTGGGAAGGGGAGCAGATTCAAATAAAAGCTACAAAGTTTTTTAATAGAACAAGGCCAGATAAGATAGCAACATTTTATCTTTCATATCTTCCTAAAACAGAAATAATTGAATATGCCAAAGAACATGGTTATTATAATTCTAAAACAGAACAATTAATGAACAATGGAATTACAGGACCATTATATCATTCTGGAGGAGATATAAGTAAATCTAAATTAAATCTTTTTAAACAGTTTGATATCCTCATACAATTAACTAATATTCTTTCGCCAAAAATAATATCATTTATAATTAATAAAAAAATTTATAAATTATTTCATTTGGTTCCTCCTATATTTTTTATTGCATTCAAAGATTTAGTTTGTTTGCCTATTATGAAGGGATATGTTGACCCAACACATTTTTATTTTGTTAGATATTACCTTAAGGTTTTTAAGAGAATTGTTTTTAAAAGGAGGTATTTTTAATGAAAATATGTTTGGTATATCCACCATATGAAACAATAAAGTATGAGCCTTCAATAAAGGCTATTAGTGATAACTATGGAATTTATCCTTCTCTTAGTTTAGGTTACACTGCGGGCATATTAGAACAAGGAGGACATAAGGTTAAGTTGATAGATGTTGCCCCCCTTGAATTATCTAAAGAGCAAGTGCTTAAAGAAATAAGGTTATTCAAACCTGATTTAATTGGATTTAGTATTACAACTTATTTGTTCCATCAAACAATGGAATGGATAAATTACATTAAAGAAAATATTCCAGATGTTCCTATTTTAGTTGGAGGGGTTCATGTAGGGATTTATCCAAATGAAACCTTTACTCATAAGACTATTGATTATGGGTATATGGGTGAATCTGAAATTTATTTAAATAAATTTATTGATGCTTTAGAAAAAGGAAAATCATTAAAGGGGTTAAACAATATTGTTTATCGAAATTCTTCAAATTCTTCAACCCATGTAAATGATATTGGACCAATTGTTAATGATTTGAATAACACACCTTTTCCTGCAAGGCATCTTATGCCTTATGATAAATACTTTTCAATTATATCACAGAGAAAGAATTTTACTGGATTGATGAGTAGTAGGGGATGTTGTCATAGGTGTAGTTTTTGTGAGCAAGGTAATCAAAAATTTAGATATAGAACTGCTGATAGTCTTCTTGAAGAATTTAAATTATGTGCAGATAAGTTTAAGGTTAGAGAAATAGATATTTTTGATTCTTCTTTTACAATTATTAAAAAAAGAATTCTTGAAATTTGTGATGCTCTTAAGAAAGAAGATTTGGATATTGAATGGGCTGCAAGAAGTAGGGTAGATAGGGTTGATAAAGAAATGTTAAAAGCAATGGCTGAAGCAAAATGTAAAAGAATTTATTATGGAGTAGAAAGTGGAAACCAAAGGATTTTAGATGGATTAAGAAAAGATGTTACATTACAACAGACAAGAGATGCAATTAGAAATACAAAGAAAGCAGGAATTAATACTTTTGGATATTTTATGATAGGCTCACCAGGAGACACTCATTCTTCTGTAAAACAAACAATTAAGTTTTCAAAACAATTAGATTTAGATTATGCTCAGTTTAATAGGGTCATTCCTATGACTGGAACTGATATGTATAAACTTTATATTAATGAATTTAAACAGGATTATTGGGCAAAGGAAACTGTTAAGGAAGGTTCTGGGGGTTTATTAAAAAGACCACAAACAAATCTTACAAATGAAGATGTAGACAGATATGCAAAGAAAGCTTATAATTCCTTTTATTTTAGGCCTAGTTATATTACAAAAGCATTATTAAGAGTAAGGTCTCTTGAAGAATTGAAAAGGAATGTAAAAGCAGGTGTGGATTTAATGTTTAAGAGGGAGGTAAACTAAATGAAAAAAATAACTTGGTCAGTAATTGGTATTTTGACAATCTTTCTTATTCTAACAACATCTAGTCTTTATTTTCAAAATTATTGGTCTGCTGAAACTGAACATAGTTGTGCAGGATATATTTATCTAACAACTGGAGATATGATTAATGTGGCAACACATGGCATATTTACGGGGATGTTAAGTTCAATTCCATTATTGTTTATAGATATAGACCATCCTTCTTGGAACACAATTCCTAATATAAAAAAATATTGTCAATTTGAATTTATTACTTATGGAGATAATAATCCAGAGTTAATGTTAGTTTTAACAAAGATACCCATGATTTTAATTGGATTGTTGGGGGGAATATATGTTTGGAAATGGTCAAAAGAATTATTTAACAATAATGCATCAGGGATTTTGTCTTTAACACTTTATTGTTTTTTTCCTTTAGTTATGGGATATTCTAAATCTACTAGTTTAGATATAACAACTGCGGTATTTTTCTTTATTACAGTGTATTATTTTTGGAAATACTATCAAACCTATGAAATTAAACATATCCTGTTAACAGGATTGTTTTTAGGATTGACTGTATTAACTAAACCAAATGTTTTGATAATATTTCCTTTATTAATTTTTATTGGATTAATTTATGCGGGGTATGATAAATTTAAACTTAAAAAGTTGTTTTGGCTTATGATTAAGATATGTGCAATAGCAGGAGTTATATTTTTAGCGGTTTATTCTTTTGATTGGAATCCGCTTTATGATTATAATGACCCCTTGTATGCAGGTGGTGGAGCTAGGTCTGAAGAGCGGTTAAATGAAATGGTTAAAGAGTTTCCACTTCCAACGGTCACTAAATTTGTATTAACAAAAATACCTGTTCCTGCTTCACACTATTGGCAGGGGTTTTATGCATTATTTAGTTATATATCTACAGGAAATGCTGGTGGTACTAGTGAATATTTTAAAGGTTATGATGGTGATGTTAGTAACACAACTAAATGGATGTGGTCTATCGTATTAAAAACGCCAATTGCTTTATTTATTTTGTTTGGGGTTTCATTAATTTTAATGGCTATAAAAAGAAATAAAGATTATTTATTTTTGTTTATTCCCTTGATATTATATCTTGCACAGTTTACTATTGTTGGAATGGTTGGGGGGGTTAGGTTGCTTCTCCCAGCATATTTCTTTGTGTTTGTATTGTGTGGTGTAATTATGACTAAAAGGAAATGGTATATGGGATTAATATTAGGCCCTTGTTTGATATGGTATATCTGGGTTGCTTTGACCATCTATCCATCTTTTAATCAGTATTATAATGAGTTTATAGGTGGCCCTGAAAATGCTCCAAAGTATTTTATTAATGCAGATATAGATGCAAAAGAAGATTTCAAAATGTTAAAACTATGGATGGATAAAAATAATATTAATCATATTTATTTGAACTCATCAATATATAGTATGCATCGTATATACAATATTAATCATACACCATTTTACGATGAGAACAGAACAGCTATCATGAATGGAACAATGAATGGATATTTTGTGATTAGTATATCATCACTTTATGGGGAAAGTTATTTAAACAAAGATGATTTTACTTGGTTAAGAGAGTTGGAACCGATTCCGGAAATGCAAAGCTATGGTTATTCATTAAGGGTTTTTGAAAATGAAAAAGAAATCTAGAAATGTAAAAGTAGGCCACACTTATCGAGCAACTACAAGTATGATGATAAAATTAATAACTATTTTAGAAAATCAAGATGAAGGTGTTAATTATTCATTTTTAAGAGATAGTCTTCCAGGAGGTGGAAGTAAGGGATTAAGAGATGGATTATCTTTTTTATGTTGGTTGAGTGTTGTAGATTGTACTATTGAAAGGGGGAGTAGAGTATATAAAATAAGTGAATCATATAAAACAAAATGGAAAGAAAATCCAATTAAAAGGTTTGAAGAAAAATTACAATTACAAGAAATTAAACAATTAAAATCAGAGATTAAATGGCAAAATCAAATAGATAAGCGTAATCAACAAAAAATTAAAAGTTTAGAAGTAGAACTTAAAGATTATAAAAAACAAATACAAAGTTTGAAAAAACTAAATCTAAAATAGGATGGCTATATGAAACATAATTTAAAAATAACCCTAATGCTTATTACATTATTCCTTATGGCTCAAATAATAGGATTGGGGCTTTTATCTAAAAATATTACAGTAACAGAACTATCACCAGGGATTATAGATATACAGCATGCAGACACTATAGCTGGTCCTCCGATGGAAGTTGAAAATCCTCAATTTACTTTTTGGTATTTTATTATAGCATTTTTAATTGGTACACTTTTTATATTAGTTCTTGTCAAATTTAAAAAGATAGGGTGGTGGAAGGTATTATTTTTCTTAACTTTATGGATGACTATGTCTATTGCGTTTAGTGTGGTTATGAGTCACATTTTAGCTTTGATAGTAAGCATGGTGCTTACATTTTGGAGAATGCTAAAACCTAACACAATTATAAGGAATTTATCAGAGTTATTTATTTATGCAGGGATTGCAGTTATGTTTGTTCCTATGTTAAATATTTTTTGGATAATTATGCTATTATTAGTTATATCTGTTTATGATATGTTTGCTGTATGGAAATCAAAACATATGGTTAAGATGGCTAAGTTTATGACTGAGGAAAGTGATAATGTTTTTGCGGGTTTGGCTATACCTTATAATAAAAAGGATAAAAAAACTGTTGCAATTTTAGGAGGTGGGGATATCGCATTTCCATTAATATTTATAGGGGTAGTTATGGAGCATTTAATATTAGTTAATATGTTTTCAAAGGTAGCTGCTTTTTTCATATCTTCAATAATAATTTTAACAGTTACAGTTGCTTTGTTGTTGTTGTTTCTGTATTCAAAAAAAGATAAGTTTTACCCGGCAATGCCTTATTTAACAAGTGGATGTTTGGTGGGATATGTAATTGTGTGGATACTTACACAACTTTTATAAACAAAAGGGTATGGAAAATATTAAGGTATAAGCCTTAAATAAAAGAAACGGAGGTTTTTAAAAAATGGCTGAATTATTAGTTGTGAAAAGTAAATTAAAAGATTTTGTAAAGGATATGAATGTTGCGGGTGATTTTGCAGATGCACTATCAAAAGAAGTTGGAAATTTAATTAACAAAGCTGGCAGTAGAGCAAAATCAAATGGCAGAAAAACAATACAACCAAGGGACCTTTAATTAGGTAGGGGATTTCATCCCCTAATTTTTATTATACTAAATATGAAAAAACTTAAAGAAAAAAATAATGGATGGGATGGATATATATTTTGCAGTGGTTGTTTTAAAAAGATAAGTAAACGAGAAAAGGTTAAGATAAATCGTAGATTGTGGTGTTTGACTTGTTCAAAAAAAAATGAAGATTAGTCTAATAGTTCCACCTTTTAACTTATTGAAAGAAGGGTATGGAATAAAAACAAAATTGAAAAGAGGGAACCTTCCTAATTTAGGAATATGTATTATAGCCTCTTGTTTGGAGAAAGAGAACCATAGTGTTCAAATTATAGATGCTGAAGCATTATTATTAACTAATGAACAAATTTTGAGAAGGGTTAAGGGTTCTGATATAATAGGGATTACTATAACTAATGCACATTATGAAGTTGCTAAAACATTAATTAGAAAACTTAAAGATTTTGAGGGGATTGTAATTGTTGGTGGGCCACATGCTGTTTGTTTTCCAGATAAAATAATGGATGAAAATCCTAGAATTGATTTTCTTGTTATGGGTGAAGGAGAAGAAACTATTGTGGAATTGATTAATGCTCTTGAAAAAAATTATTCCCCTCGAGCTATTAAAGGGGTGTTTTATAGAGATAATAATCAAATTTGTTCTTCACCTCCAAGACAACCAATAAAAAATTTAGATACTATTCCTAGACCTGCATTACATTTATTGGATTTGAAATTATATTCTCCATTACCAGACCAATATAAAAAATTACCAGCTACATCATGGATAACATCTAGAGGATGTACTTGGAGAAAATGTACGTTTTGTTTTCAGGCGGGTGTAAACGCTCAACCATATAGAAGACATTCTCCGGAGAGAATAATTGATGATATCGAATGGTTACAAAAAGAATATGGTATAAACGAAATAGACTTCCTTGACGATGAGTTTTTTATAAATGAGTTATGGGTTGAAAAGTTTTGTAACTTGTTGCAGGAGCGACATATGGAACTCTCATGGACTGCTTATGGGAGAGCTGACCACGTTACAAAAAAGATGTTAGAGGATGCAGAAAAAGTTGGATGTTGGGGATTGTATATGGGCCTTGAATCAGGTAATCAAGATTTATTAAACACAGTTAATAAAGGCATTACATTAGAACAAGTTAGACAGGTTTGTAAATGGTGTCACGAACTTGGACTGGAAATAAGAGGGTCTTTTATGTTAGGTCTTCCTGGAGAAACTCCAGAGAAAGCACAGAACACAATAGATTTTGCAAAAGAGCTTGGTCTTTCAACTGCAGCGTTTCATTTAACTCATCCAGAACATGGAACAAAACTTTATGATGTTGCAGTTCAACAGGGACGCATTTTAAATAAGGAGGACTGGACAAAAAGAACTAAAGTTGCTTATTTACCTGATGGGTATGAAAATACCGCACAATTAGAGAAAATTCAGAAACGCGCGTTTAGACAATTTTATTTTAGACCATCTTATATTTTCAAAAGATTTTTAAAGATAAAGAATATACAAGATTTAAAAAGAGAGGTAGAAGGTTTTAAATTTTTATTAGGTATAATTTAAGTTCACTCGGAGGTTATAAGGAATTTATTTCTAAATATCTTCTTTTCGGCTTCTTTATAACCTCCGAATTTCATATAACGAAAGTTGAGTCATTCCAAACACAATATATTTTCTTTTTGTTAATTCAAAATGTTTTTCAACTAATTGGTTAACTTCTTTATAGGTTATTAAATGAGGGATATCTTCATAAGTTGATTTTAATTTAGTTATGAAAACCCCTATTTTTGAGAAAATATTTTCTGTTGGTAGGGCTATTATTAATTGTTTTGGATTCATCTTTTTAAAATTGATTAAAGTTTGTTCTATTTCAGATTTAGACATATGTTCAAATACATGACATACAATTATAGTATGGGGTTTTAATTGGGTATAATCTTCTATATCAGATAATTCAGGAACAATATCATAATTGATTATATTATCATGGATAATATAATCTGCTAAATGTCCATATCCACCACCAAAATCAAGAATTAATTCATCAGTGTCTACATTTCCAATTGTTGTAGTTTTAAGATAAATTTTATCCATATATTTTGCTACTAATCCTTTATGATAATCTTTATATTTTTTCATCTTTTCATGGGCACGGCTGGATTTGAACCAGCAACCTCTACCATATCAGGGTAGAGCTCTACCAAATTAAGCTACATGCCCTATGTTCTCACTTGAAGTTCTCCTAATAATCCAAATAATATTAATTGTAATCCCATGATTGCTATCATAGTTATAAGCAATAACATTGGCCCAACAGTCATTTGGGTATGAAGAAAAACATACACACGAATAAGTATAAACATGAATATTGCGATGCTAGATAATATCATTAAACTACCAACACCACCAAAGAAATGTAGTGGTCTTGTAGAATATTTGTACCAAAAGAGGATTGCAATCATATCAAAGAAACCTCTCCATAATCTTTTAATTCCATATTTAGTTTTTCCATATGCTCTTTTATGATGTTTTACTTTGATTTCTGTTATATTATATCCTTCATTTTTTAAAATAAGTGGTACAAATCTATGTGATTCTCCAAATAAATTTAATTTAGGAATACTAAGTTTATTAAAAGCTTTGAGTGTGCATCCTGAATCATGGACTACGTTTCCTCCAAGAAGTTTGCTTACTATTCTTGAGCTAAAAGAAAATAATTTTTTGAGAATATTATCTTTTCTATCCGCTCTCCAACCACATACTAAGTCATAACCTTCTTCTAGTTTGTTTATTAAATTAGGAATATCATATGGGTCATTTTGTAAATCACCATCCATAGTAATTACAATGGGCGCTTTTGCTAGATTATATCCATCCATTATTGATGCTGTTTGACCTTTATTATTTCTATGATTGATACAACTCACATTGTTGAATTGAAACATAACATCTCTAATAAATTGTTGTGTTTTATCAGTAGAGCCATCATTAACAAATATAATTTCATAATGTTTTTTATTATGTAGCGCGCTATTGATTGAGTTTATTAAATGGAAAATATTTTCTTCTTCGTTATATACTGGAATTATAATGGACAAATCATAGGGTTTTGTCTTTTGTTTTAGAGTCATTTTTTTCGTTGTATCCTTTCCAATAAAAATATTTTAAGACATCTATTTGTCTTGGGTCTGGTAGGTTTTTACCATATAAACATTTTAATGTTTCTCTAAATTTAACTTCATATCCGTCCTCTTTTTTTTTCATTTTCCTCATACCACATGTTAAAGACAATGTAAGCCCAAAGTTGTCTTTGGTTATCTTTTTTGTATGTTAAGTGTTGGTGAACTAATTTATTAATATGTCTATAGTTGAATATTCTATTTTGTTTTATTTCATCCTCATTGAGATATGTGTCTAGAAGGAATTTAAGGTCGTCCCTAAGCCAGTTTTTTAAAGGTAAAGTAAATCCTTGCTTCTCACCATAGAGTATTTTTTTAGGTAATAAATCATGCGCTAGGAGGGCCTTTTTTAGTATATGCTTTCTATCAAGACCATTTATTTTCATTTTTGCTTTATACCTCTCTGGAATGGTTGAAGTAAATTCTACAAAGTTATGGTCAAGGAATGGTGTTCTAGCTTCAAGGGACACCTTCATACTAGCCATATCCACTTTTGTTAAGATATCATCTTGTAAGAAATGTTTCCAATCAGCAAATATCATTCCATTAAATGAGTTCCCGGGTTTTGCATTTAGGAATTTTTCTAAAGAAATTGTATGGTTTATTGTTTTATTATAAGGTTCAATTATCTTATCATTATAAAGTAGGTTATTTTCTTCATCAGGGCCAAAACAATTTAACCATCTTAACTGACGATTATGTTCTGGTTCATTTACACTATCTACAAATCTTTTTAGTTTATTTGTAAATCCTCTCACTGCTTTTGTTTGAGGGATTTTATTTACAATTTTAGGAATAAAGCTTTTAAAAGGAATATGTTTGTAAAAGTGTTGAGCATAATATTGTCCTGCATACCAGTCATAACCTGCGAATAGTTCATCACCACCATCACCCGAAAGTGATACTGTAACATCTTTTCTTGTAAATTCACTAACAACATATGTTGGAATAAGTGAAGGGTCTCCAAAAGGTTCATCCATATGTAATGGGAGTTTAGTCATTAACTTAATTAATTCTTTAGGAGATATTATTTTTTCGTGATGGTCTGTATTATATAATTCTGAAACAATTCTAGATTTATGGGTTTCATCAAAACTTTTATCTTCAAAGCCAATTGAAAATGTTTTAGGAGGTTCATTATTAATTTTAGACATTAAAGCTACAATGGCACTTGAGTCTATTCCACCAGATAAGAATGCTCCTAATGGTACATCACTCATTAAACGTAGTTTGACTGATTCGGTAAGTTTATTTATGATGTTATCCATGATATATTTTTCACTATTTTCTTGAACGTTAAATGATGGATTCCAGTATGATTTTTGTGTTACTAAACCTTTTTCATGAATAACATAACATCCTGCTGGGAGTTTATGAACGTCCTTATAGATGGTATGAGGGTTTGGTACAAATTCATGTGCAAAGAATAGTTTCATCGCCTCTTTATTTAATTCTCCTTTAAATTCAGGATATTCAAAGAAAGCTTTCATTTCAGATGCAAAAAAGAAGCTACCTTTTTTATTAAAATAAAAGTATAATGGTTTAATCCCCATCCTATCTCTTGCTAGGAATAATCTTTTATGTCTTACATCATAAATACAAAAAGCAAACATTCCATTAAATTTATGTAAACAATCAACCCCCCATTCTTCATAAGCATTGATTATTACTTCAGTGTCTGTATCTGATTTAAACTTATATCCTTTTTCTTCAAGTTCATTTTTTAATTCTAAAAAATTATATATTTCACCATTATATGTTATCCATATGTCTTCATCTTCATTACACATAGGTTGTTTCCCATTTTTAGATAAATCAATAATGCTTAATCTTCTATGTCCCAAAGAATATAATTTATTAGAATAATAACCAAAATCATCAGGCCCTCTATGAGTTAGGCTCTTAGTCATATTCTTTAATAATGCCTTATCCTCAAATCCGTAAAATCCTATAATACCGCACATAATCTTTATCCTTATTTTACTAATTGTACATCTGGGTCAATATAAGTATTTGTATAAAAGTTTTCTGGTATTGTTAAATTATCAGGATATGAGATTTCCCATATTTTCATTGGTCCCACCACTCTTCCTTGATATATCATTAATGGTGCCCAACTTTGTGAATCATCATAAACTAATTTAAAATATTCAGATTTTTCATTAAAAAGATATAAGTGGGTGAATAGTGTTTGTCTTACTCTATTGGATATAAATAATCCACCACCAGTGGGATTTACATTTTGGCCATCATGATAGGGGATTATCATAAGACATCCAGGGTATCCTTTTTGTTCAAATGTTATTTCTTGGCCATTAATAAATAAACATTCTAAAGGAAGAACTATTTGTTGGTTGTTGTACACTAAGTTAATGCTTGGTTGTTGTATAGTTTGATTATTATCTATAGGTACAAAAACACCATTTATACCTGTAGAACCCACAGGATATAGTTTATTATTATAAATAAAGTCTTCATCTAGTATATAAGTTCCTTGATATAAGTAAATTGTTTGGTCTCTTAATTCTTGAGTTTGTTCAGGGTTCAATGCAAATGAAGTAATATAAGAATATCTATCATAATTCACATCTGAACCAATAGATGAATATGCTGGATATTTTCCTATTTCATCAGAAACAATTAAAAAATTGGTTGCTTCTTTTGCTTTTAAAAGTTCAAGGGCTTCTATTTCTGAATGGCCTAATAACACATGTCTTCCTATAAAATAATTTATTGTTCCAATTGCATTACCCCCATCACTTAAAGTTGCTCTTTCACCACCATATTGAATCAGATAACCATAATCCCACCATTGTGCAAAAACTGCATCAGTGGGTGTGTTTTCTCTTACCCAATTCATACCAATTTGCCATTGTTGATTATAACTACTTGGGCCTATTGACTTTGCATTAGCTAATGTAGTTTGTTCTAAGGAATACCATGTTGTTGCTGAAATTAAGATAAGAATAATTAAACAGATTATTTTATATTCTTTTTCCTTCATATTCATAACAATATCCCATAATTTTATAATTAAGAAACCTATTAAAATTGCGGTGACTGGAGCAAAAACAAATATTAGTCTTAACGCACTTCTCGCTCCAACAAACATAATGATGTACCATATTATCATAAAAATCCATAACTTATTTAATTTGTATAAATTTTTAAAAGCATCTCCATTTTTATAATAACCAAAAAGATAAAATACAAATATTCCTCCAAAGAAACATACCAAAGAAAGAACATACATTAATATGGATATATTACTTGTTCCATTTAATAATGAATTTTCAGCATATCTACTCATTGTGAATCCAAATAAGAATAATGTAAAAAAGGTTGTAATTCTAAATGTAAGAAGTTTTTTAGATGGATTTAATACTTTAATTAATTCATGAAATAAAAATGTTAATCCTGCAAGGAAACCCATTAAATAAGTCCATCCCATTTCCGCAACTAAATTTGCTAGGTATAGTTGATGAGATTCTGCCACAGTTAAAGCCCATCTACTTGATGCAAAAGGAGCTATAAGTTGATTATAAAACATATTTGCTCTCTCAATAAGATATGCTGGATTTTTTAGAATAGATATAGCTATTACAAAAATTATAATCCCAATTCCAAGTGATAAGAATCCAATAGGAGCATTTATTTTTAGTTTTTTTATTTGTTTTTCTGATATTAATTTTATTAACCCTGTTGCTGCTGCAAGAAGCATTGGTATGGTTGTTGTTGAATATACAAACCCAATATAAGCATATCTTTCAGGGTATCCTATAACCATAGTTGTAGTTGCACAGAATACAAATACAATATATGCAATGGCATCTTTTTTATTAAATCTATCACATAATATTTCTATTAAAGCAAAAACACCTATGGCTAAAAATACAAAATTAACACCACCCCAAGTTAAACCCATAAGCCCAGCTGATATCCCAGCAAGGACACTAAAGATTATGGCAGTTGATAGCTTTTCTGTTTTGAGAGATGAGATATAAAGATATAATACAATAAACATCATCATAACAGCTAATGCTTCTTTATCTGAAACCCCCGCAATTGTTCTAAATAAAAAGGATGGAAGAATTGCTAGAAATGCTGATGCAACTAAAGCAACTCTATAATCAAATAATTTTCTAACAAGTAAAAAGAAAAACACCATTCCAATTGAAAAACAAATAACAGGGTAGATTATATCTACGTATTGGATAGTCAATGTTTCAACAAACCAATTCATAATTTTGTATAAGTAAACAATAAAATGAGTTAAGAAACTAAATTCACCCATATTAGAATATCCTGTAGGATAATATCTCATAAGGTCAATAGCCATAAGTTTTCCGTTTTCAGATAAGTATTCAACATATCTTAAAAAACCTATTGCATCTGGGTCTGCAGGTATATACTTACCAGTTGTAATATCTGTAAGTAAAGGAATGTTTCTAGTTCTTATCCAGGCTCCTAACCAAACAATCCCCGCTAATATAATATACACTAACCAAGATTTATAATTTTTGAAGGTTTTAAGAACCTTTTCTTTTCTTTCTTCAAGTTCACTCATAATTTATTCCTCTTTTTTATTCATATTTTTTCTGAATGCATATACCCATGCGTCAATTTCAAGATACCAATACATAATCACCCAGGGCAATACAGCAAAATAAATTATTTCATTAGCAGGATTTGGTTTGTTAAACATATACAAAATGAATTTAGCTAAAATAAATCCTGTGCATGCTCCTGCTGTAAATGTAAGTATCCATGAATAAATGTGTAAGATTCCTTTTTGATTTTGAATTCTATGACCTTCCTCATGAAAATAAGTTAAAGTGCCTTTTTTACAATTGTATATTTTATCTTCAGATGGACTATATCTAGGTCCAAAAGCTTTGTCTAATTTATCTTTTATCTTTGTCATTTTAAATTAAGTTACCTTGCATTGCCTTACCTAACTTAACCGAACCACACATAACCCTACAACGAATATGATTAGTAATACTCTTGTCCTTCTGCATTAAATGGCTCTTCATCTTTGTTATCTTTTTTAATGGATATAAAAATACCAATCATTATGCCTATGGATATACCAATTCCTATTCCAGCAAAAAAAGATGTTGTATTAAATATCATTTTAAGCCCTCCTAAATAAAAAGCACTTACAATGTGGACATCCTCGTAAATTTCCATCACGTATAAAATCAGTTAGTTCTCTTTCACAATAAGGACATAGGAGATATTCTTTTTCTTTTTCTTCTTTATAACTAAATATTCCCATTTTTATCTTTATCCTATATATTTCACAACATATCCATCAGAAACTTCTTCTGTTTCAGCACATCTAATTTGTAAATAACTCAATCCTCCATAAAGATTATATTTTACGTCTACATAATTCATATCATGTTGTTCACAAATGTATGGTCCCAATTGGTCATCAATGTCTAAATTATCAATACCACGAACCCCTATATAAGCAATCACTCCAATTAATAAAATACTTATACTAAACCAAACCCACCTATATACATTTACATCTTCATATCTTTTTTCTAATTTTTTAAATTTATCTTCATTTGCCATTTACACATCCTCCATTATTTATTTTTTGTTTTCAATAAGAGTCTGAGCTTTACTTATTTGCTCTATACTCTCAAGCGCTGCTTCAACTGCTT
>Ga0114919_10002662_pt1 | contig 14475 bp, 14 predicted proteins | sample BlataG_FD_88682 | JGI IMG/M metagenome (GOLD analysis project Ga0114919, IMG submission 88682) | Deep subsurface microbial communities from Black Sea to uncover new lineages of life (NeLLi) - Black_00105 metaG | ecosystem: Environmental > Aquatic > Marine > Oceanic > Sediment | place: Atlantic... | reverse complement strand
GGCATAACAGCGCTGGTCCGGGTTGAGTAGGAATTGCTTCAGAAGGCCAATACGGACTCTTGAGGAGAACAGCCGTTCGATCATGAACCCTCCGCCAGATTGTCAAGATATAAACTTATCACTTTTGGTGATAACGTTATCGCTTTTGGTGATTATGGTCAAGTGAACCAGGATTGCTTTAGAGATCTTCTCAGAGGCCACTGGTATGGATTCTAACTATGGTCAATGCATCGATTCAGGGAATTAACTGGGAGTTTCCTGGACATCTTGGTTAAAAACGCCTGCGCCTCCTGGTAACGCTCGAAGGTACTCAAGATACTTAGCGCTTCGCTCTTCCCTCGTATCCCAGGAAATTAATGTCATTCCGAACGAGGCCTATCAGGCCGAGTGAGGAATCTCGGATCAGAAAGCGTGATTCTCAAAGGATTCACTCGGCGGGGTCTACCGCGGTGGTTCAGCGCGTACCCAACCCTGTCCATCGTTTCGATGCCAAGCGCCGCTCTCATACCCCACCATCCACCAGGTTCCTTGCGCATCCTGGATCATCAGCTCCCGCATTTGCGCCTCGCACTGCTCTTCGCTCAAGGTACCATCCACCACCTGTCTTCGCAACGCGTCAACCTGTCTTTCCACTTCTTCGAAGGGGCTTTGCACCAGTGACTGGGGGATCGGTCGGTTTGAGGGTGGTTTGGGTTTGCGGAAGGCAACAGTAATCAGCCCGATCACAATCACGATGAAGACAGCTCCCACCAACGCGGTCATTCACAGATTCATCCTTCACTCCTTAATTCTTTGTATGGCCCCCCGGGATTACACCCAAGAGCGGATCATTTCCTGAGCGTTTTGAGGTCGCTGGTGATCCACAGTCTTTTTCAGGGATGTCGCCAGGAGGCATAATCCTGCAGTGACGCGTTCATTCAGGGTAAGGTAGAAACCCAGTTGGGAGGCAACTTGATCAGATACATGTCCACTTCTTCCGTGCCGGACCTGCCCCAATTGCTGGTAAAGACGATTTGCGTAAAATCTCTGTTGACGCTGGCATGCGGTTCAGCCCAATAATCCTTTTCCATATTCTCATCATAAATTGAGTGGGTATGGGCAAGGCGGACCACACGTCCTCCCTCTACGAGTTCAACCGCGAAGACCTGATCATCCATCCAGGTGGTGGAGGGACGGGCACCGTTGTAGGTTGAAACCAGAATCCACCCGGGTAAACGGGTGGCCTTTCCAGAGAAGTGAAAACCTATGGCTGAATGGCTGAAATCTATCGGAAGAAGCGACGTTGTTTCGCCACTCATGAGGTCAAGCATGGAGATCGTATCCTGGTCAATGTCTTGATAGACCAAGACTTCGTTGCCTTGCGCGTCCAGGGCTAGGTCGGAGTGACCTACAATACGCAACAAACTTCGCCCCGATTTAAGGTTCTTATTGTAGACCATTAATCCGCATGGGTTGGTATCATCCCCAAGGTGCCCATGCTCGCAGTATTCATCATAGTAAGCGAGGAAGTAGTTTCCCAACGGACTGATGGTCACGGAGTCCACCTCTGGTCGTGAGGGTGTTTCGCGGATAGCGATGACCTCATCCATCGCAAGGTCATACACCAAGAATGCCACGGTACCCCATTCCTGATCTTCTGCCATGAGACCCCAGTAGCGGCTGTCTATCGAAGGGCTTCCCTCATATCTTGTCCACACTGTGGCTAAATCTTGCCCGGGAAAATCATCCGCAAAGTCGTGGATGACCTGTTGTTGGCCACTCGATACCCTGTGTGCCATAAGTCGTGTTTCATCGGAATAATAGATTAATTCGGGGTCCTCGACATCCCAGCGCGGCTCGACTTCAAGCGGGAGACGGCCCAACGGTTGCAAGGAATGAGCAGCGTAAAGATACCAGTTTCCCTCTGTGGAGTAGGCCAATAGCAGACTTTCATCGGCGTTAAGAGACTGGACTCTGGAGTATTCGTTCTTAATACCTTCTGAGATATTCTCCGACGAAAAGTCCGACGACCAATCGGAAACGCGGATGACGCAGGTCCCAAATACGGGATCACGAGAAGGAGTTCGCGGAGGCGGCTCATCCATCGTTTGGATTTGTCGAACATCGAAATCAATCACCGGATCAAACAACAAGCTGTCACAAGCGATCTCCTGGAAAGCCGAGGATGGAATGTCGATGCCTTCAGAAGGATCCGAGGGATATCCTGGCGAATCTCCCTGATCCTCTGCGCGATCATCTTGGATCAGATCGTCGACTACCGGCAGGTTACAGGCAAAAGAAGCGAGCACAAGAAGGATAGGCAGCGTCCTGGGTATTAGGGATCATAGATTTCGAAATGATTTTCCTTTCTTGCCATCTAAGAGTGATGGCTTCTTCCATCTTAAGCTTATCTCACGCCAATTGATTTTACATCACCACAAGCACCATGCAACTCCCGATGCCGGGATGGGAAAAGAACCTGTGAGCCGCGATCCATCCCCTCAGCTGCAATTCACCAAAGACATCAGGCTTGCCCTTTCTCCTGAGCCATTCCATAATGGCACCATACGGAATTCCACCGCTTCACACCATTAGCAATCAGATCTGTCTTCAAACATCACATTTCAGGAGACATTGATGAACAAAATCCTCTGCCCTTACTGCGAGACCGAAAATCGGGCTGGCTCGCCGAGCTCTTCGGTGCAGCGTTGGTTTTTTCGATGATCGCCTGGATCTTATTCCAGCGGCGCGACATCCGCGTGGTCGGTGAACGTGGTTGGGAACTCCCCAGCTTTCTCAAACGACGGAATGCAAACCGAAAGACCGTGGGGACGGCTTAGACCTTCCACCAGCTACATTTGCTTGATGACAAGAGAGACGGTGTAGGTTGTCATCCACCGTCTCTTTATATTTGCTGGGGGGATCGGTCCGTCATACGAAGAACTTCTCAAGCGCTTTCAAAGGTGGTACGCGACGCTCGCGGGACGAACATTGGAGGGACATCAGGTAAAGAGGACTATGGCAGAATGACCAACACTCAGTGGTCAGCAAGATAATAACCCAAGTATTAACCCGGCTATTGAGGGTGTGAAATTTCTAATACGATATAATTCAGAGCCAAAAGTTCGTTATCTGGTGCTGGCGTAGGCTCACCACGGATGTAATTATAATGCACCAGCAGCCCCACAGCCGAACAGCGAATCCAGTCCCAGGAGTGGATCATTATGACCTCAAAGGCTTCGATTGTCATTATTGGCGCAGGAATCTCCGGGTTGACGGCTGCCTATGAGCTACAAAATGCTGGCCACGATGTGATCGTACTCGAAGAGTGCGATCGCGTCGGCGGCCGCATGACCACCGTTGATTGGGGTGGTTTCAAGGTGGATGTCGGGGCCAAGTTCGTCACCACATCGGATAAGTCGCTGCTCGACATGGTCCAAACCCTGGGCCTTGAGGAACAGTTGGTTAGAGAAGAGCAAGGTCTGACGATAACCATCTATCGCGACGGGAAACTGCATTCGGCGAATTTCCTCTCGATACCATCCTATTTCGGATGGAGTGGAGTATCGCTGCGTGCACGACTGGCGATGTTAAAACTAATTCCTTACTTCTTGAGAATGCTGCAGTTAAAGAATGTCTACCATTTGGAGCAGGCACCCGGTCCGGATCTGGATGAGACCTTCGAGACGTTCTTCTACCAACGCATCAGCGAGGAGATGTTCGAATATTGGGCCATCCCCATGTTCGAGGTGATGTGCTCCTACTCGGGAGAGGATGTATCACGCAAAGCCTTTCTAGCCATGATGGTCGGCTACATGAACGCCGATTCGATCACCTTCAAAGACGGCGTCGGCGTGTTGCCAATGGCGTTGGCTGATCGCTTCGAGGTTAAACTGAACTCGCGAGTGAAACAGATCGAGGTCCTGCCTGATGGCAGCGGTGCCAAAGTCAGGTATGAGATGGAAGGAAGAGAGAAAACCATCTCGGCGCAAGTTGTCGTCGTTGCCATACCGGGCAATCACGTGCTGAAATTGTTTGACTCACCTCGACCCGCCTGGCAGCGCTTTTTCTCTCAGGTAGGCTATAGCACGGGCGCCCTTCATTATCATATCGTGGAGACCGATTACCAACCGGAAGTCGTTGGTGCGTTCATACCGCGCTCGACGAAGCTGCCCATCAGCGGCGTTGGCTTCGAGCAATACAAAGACGGCTGCTGGCTGATGCTATCCGACCCCAGCATTTACAGCTTCAGCATGGACAAACCTGAACAGCAACTGATCCAGGAGGCAGTGGAAACGGCTTCGATGATTTTTCCGGCCATCGAGGGCAAATTCGTAGACCATCTCCTTTTCCGCTGGCGAGAAAAGGTGCCCACCTTCCGTCCAGGTTACTTAGATGCCTTAACCAAGTTCTGGATGGACCCGCAGGAGAGCCCAATCTATTTCTGCGGCGACTACTTCGCTGGACCGAGCACAGGCGGCGCGCTTTACACCGGAATGGAGTGCGCTGAACGCGTCCTCGAAGACGTATAAGATGACCCAGAGACACCTTCTCACCACAAAGATCCAAATCCCACCGCTCCCACCAAAGACGGTCCAGCGGACGCGGTTGCTCGAAGCATTGGATCGTGGTCTTCAAGCCAACATCCATCTGACGCTCCTTTCCGCTCCAGCAGGTTACGGCAAGACCACGCTGCTGAGCGCATGGGTCCAAGATCGTGGATTCCCCACCGCCTGGCTCTCATTGGACGAGGGTGATAACGTTGTCGCTTTTGGTGATTATGGTCAAGTGAACCAGGATTGCTTGAGAGATCTTCTCAGAGGTCATTGGTATGGATTCCAACTATGGTCAATGTTTCGATTCAGGGAATTCACTGGAGTTCCCTGGACATCTTGGTTAAAAACGCCTGCGCCTCCTGGTAACGCTCGAAGCTTCGCTCCTCTACCCTGAACTCAGGTGTGTGAGCGATGCGTCGATTGTTTACGACTTTCACCCCCAGCTTTCGGTGAAGTAATTCATGGTGCATGACATGATCGATAACATACAATGGCACATCTCTCGAATCGAGAGCGATACTTATCATTAATATACCTGTAGCCGGAACATAATGTCCGAACTTGCCGTGGGTGATGGTCTTGTTCCACGTCAGAATGGGCTTCTTCATGCGACCTTTAAAATAACGATTGTTAACCCGCGAGAAAACATCTTCCAGATCATAATAAGCTCCGCGGGTCTTTTCCTGCAGTTGAACGCCAATCATCTCAATTGCCAGGAGGGTTTCACGGAACTCTTCTGTTTCTGTATATTGCCGGATGCGAACCTTATGCGCACGTCCTTGTTTTGAAACCGCGGAATACATCAAAGCCTCGATTACCGACAGAGGTGCGCCAACGAAGCCTTCACTGATCACAAGGTGACGAATGCTTTTCCGTATCCGTGAATGGTACAGCCCGGCGATGTTGTACAGCTCGATGCGCCCATCATCCAGCCCACGGTACGCTCTTGTCAGCGTCCGGAAATGCTCCTGAAAGGTCCCCGGTTCGCTGAGAAACTTGAGCCACTGATAAGCGCGCCGTGTAGGGTCAGGTAGTCTATCTGGGTTAGCTCCAATATTTTCACAGATGTCATCAACCAGCGAGGCAAGCCCCACAACCCGCTTGTGCAAGGCCACAAGCCCCATTTCTAGATCCTCATTGTCCCCGCTGCCGGCAGCATCCGCCCTGGCTAACTCAGCAAACTCACGTTGGATGATCCTGCAGCTTGCAACGATGTTGGAAATGCGGATGCTCGACACAGCCTTCGCTTCCCGGCTGCCGAGGACAGGAAGATTGTCTAGTTCGATACTCTTGAGATACTCGTACGCCCGTCGTGAGGGGGCGGGTAGATCGTCTGGCGAGACACTGCTTTGACAGCAGGTTTCTTCAACGAAAGCGGCTGCATCAAGGACCATTTGCTTGAACGCGTGGACCTCCGAAGCCGGAATACCATTCGCCAACTGCTCACGAGCATTGTTCATGAGGCTGACGAGCCCCTTTATTCGAATGCGTGTCATTGACGATCCTCATATATGACGGGATTGCTTCGTTCCTCAAGAAAGTATTCAAGTTGGCCGGCAGCATCGCGTGAGGAAGAGAATGACCATCTACCTAAGCTTGCTTGCGACCATATTATACAGGTCGACAAGAATAAGATTAATTCCCAGACGGATGAGCTCTATTGCCAAATCGCGAACATCGTACTTGCTTTGAATTTTTCCTGGCAACCTTCAAAGATCTGCTGCATGGATACTTCGGTCTGACTGCTGATCCCCCACTAGAAATACTTAATGTAAACCTTATTCTGTGGCCAAACTGGGTGAAGTTCGCCGCATAAGTTAAGACAAACAGGGGATTATCTATCACAAAGCCTACCTCTTAAAAAAATGCGGAAGAACACTCAGTGGGTAGTGACTTTCCCCTGATCTAAGTTATCCCTATACATTAGGTTTATTTAGAGATCAACCCCATATATGGCGATAAATACATACCTCATTGAACATTTCCACTAAACTCTACTGTAGATTTGATGCAATATTCGGAATCAGATTTTTGTTAATTATTCAGTTCCAATTTAAGATAGAGATTTTGGGTATTTAAACATGCCCACCTATAATTTGATTATCACTTCGATACTTATTAGCCTCCTGCAGGTCGGAAGTTCTAATCCAATACCTTTTGAGAATGGGAGTTCTTGTTTGCTAAATCCTCGTTTGCGCTTGACATGAAGGAGGATAGAATCAGAATGGCAAATCACTAGGGGCATCCTCAAACCATCTAAATCACCTCTGGACTCTGCATGACACCCAAATCCCCATGGATTTCCTCGTAAAACGCTGATTGGGAGGATATGCAGAATCATTTCTGCATATTGTCAAGTTGGACACCTCGCGCAATTCGGGTCGTGTACCACCAACCAAACACCATCCTAGCGCGTGTTCCACATTCCACTCCGAGGAGACAACACTATGAACCCTGACATTCTCGAGATCTTTTCCTTCGTGTCCAGTGTCTTGGCTGGTTTCGCGATCACTGTGGCTATCGAACTGATCGCACTCGCCAAGAAGGGACCCCTTGCCTCCTCCGCCGTAGCTGTGTTCCTCACCTCGTCAATTATCACAGTGGTCGCAACCTTTATCTTCGTGCTTGTCATGACTTCAGCGATCGGACCCCCGGGATTCCCCAGGCCTAACGACGAATGGATAATGCACTTCATAGGTGGCATTGGAGTTCTGCCTTTCGGAGGTTTATTCCTATTCCTCGCAGGAATAGCATTGGTCGGCTGGTTGCACTCCAAGCCCCTCGGCATCATTACAACTGTCTCCACAGCGTTAGCGTTGGTGTTAGTCATTGACATCTTGAGGAGCATCGTCACCATGCAGTGACCCTTCTCACCCAGTCCTTGTCAGGCGCCGCCCGACCACTCGCAAGAGGGTGGCTTGAGGCGAAAGCCACATGCGCCTGCGTTCATCGCCCTCTTGACAGTGTCAAGATCGCGATCAATGGGGAGAATGATGATTTCGATGAAAGGTTATCGCTCAAGTAAGGAAACCGCGGTGTCGATGCCGTCCTCGTCTGGAAGATTAAGGGCGACTAAGAAGATTTCAAAAAGCCAATGCTTGCTCATCAATCAAGGTTATTTTGAAGTCGAGACATGACTGCTACTGATCTAGAATCAGATTACTTATTCTAGATAAGATCTCTCCTTCTTCTCCGACCCGTGATAATTTCTTGATCGACCGAAGTAAGGATGCATCTTTTAATATCTCTTCCAGTGACTCGCCGGCCTCAGCATGCTTGAGCACCTCCAAGGCAAGATCTGCGATTGGGTCGTCATGGTGAGCTTCCAACCAAGGAACCGCTTTAGCCACCGTTCGTTTTCGCAACCCCTTTCGTCGGGTATGGCCGAGGAGCACCAGCGCAATTAATGCCGCTGACGTTCGTCTGGGATCACCACCAAAGCTGCCGTCTGCATCCTGTCGTCTTGCAAGCTCACCCGCAAGATATAACTTGAACTCGGCGGCATACTGATCAAATCGACGCTTTCGCTCAGACTTCGATAGAACGACACCCTCTTCTACCTGGATACGATCGCAAAGATCTTCGTTGGTTACCATCACTACAGGTAATGATGTACCTATTGATTTTCACGTAAATACGTGCTACACTCATTTGCGTGGAGGTTTCGATGGAAAAACAGAACATCACCTTAGCAATTCCCAAGGACATCCTTCGCAAGGCCAAGATCATTGCGGTTCAAGAGGGGACATCCGTTTCGGGGCTATTAACCCGCATCCTCAAGGAATTGGTCTCCCGTGAAGAGGGATATCAAACGGCTCATCGTAACCACCTGACCAACCTGGAGAAAGGAATTGATTTGGGCACCGAAGGAATGGCTCGATGGACGCGGGAGGAGCTTCATGAGCAATGACCGCGATGTCCAATTCGTCGACACGAATATCCTTGTTTACGCCCATGACGTATCAGCTGGCGAAAAACATACGTTGGCTAAAGAGATCATCCAAGATTTATGGGAAAGCGAATCGGGGTGTTTAAGCATTCAGGTGCTTCAGGAATTCTACGTTGCTACTACCGTAAAAGTTATAAGACCCTTGGATTCCGAAACTGCCGCGAAGATTATTCGAGATTTATCCTACTGGAAGATCCATGTCCCAGAGGCGGAAGATGTATTGGGTGCCATCGATCTTCAACGCCGCGAAAGCCTCTCTTTCTGGGACGCGATGATCCTTTGGAGTGCGAAGCAACTCGGTTGTAGTAACCTTCTTTCAGAAGATCTCAACCCTGGACAAACCTATGATGGGGTTCGGGTGATCAATCCTTTCGCTTCATCCACTACCTAAGCATACTGCTCCATGACAGAAGTAATTATTGGGGATATCTTCTCTCGAATGGTTGTTCAAGAAAAAAGATAACGAAAGGCTTGCTCTGTTCTCTTGATAATCCTTAAGTAAATGACGTATGGGGCTGTGGAACACTCAGTGGGTAGCGGCCATCCCTTGTTTTTGATTATCACCATATATTAGGGCCATTCAGAGACTTACCCCTATATACAGTATTAGATACACACCAAATTGGATTCTTCCACGAGGCTTTACTGCAGATTTACTGCAATATTCGGAATCAGATTGTGGCTAATAATAAATTTTCCAATTCAGATTTAAGATAAAAAAGTAAGGCATTTAGACATCACCACTAATAACGTGATTATCACTTCGATATTTATAAGCCTTCCACAAGTTAAAAGTTAAATTCCAATTCAATACATTTAAAATAAGAATGGCTGTTCTTGTCTTCTAAATCCACGCTTGCGTTCAACATGAAGGAGGATAGAATCAGAATGGTAAATCACTGAGGGCACCCTCGCTTCATCTAAACCACCTCTAGGCATCTTTAATGCCACAAACTCAGAGAAATGAGTCAAGTTTGGCTAGGCGGAAAATCAAACCGCTTTCTTGAGATAAGCATTTTCCGCCAGGCGATCAATTTGGGCATTGACACGTTGGAATGCTTTGGCCAACGGGCTGGGGAGCGGTTGCTCGGGTTGCAAAGCGGCGAAGCCCGGTCGAAACAGCCGGGCATTGACACGGGTCAGGAAGAACGCGACATGGATGCCGTAACTGGTGACGCGATAACGATGCGAGTGTGGCACGCGCCAGATCAGGCCTTTCAAGCGCAAGCGGCGCAAGTCATAGGTCATCTGGCCGGGGGTGTACTCCGCCAGCGTGACTCCGAGGAGGCCCGCGACGCGTTTGCGAAGATCGGCGTGCTGGAAGCCATTGACCTGATGCGAAAACAAGGTGAGTGCCGCCAGGAGCGCCATGACCCGCAGGTCACCCAGGCGCATGCCGGGCGCACGTTGACCGTCATCGCTGTCGGTGGGTCGCACCAGACGTTCCACACTTTCGGCCGAGAGACCGCAATCGTGGCTGAGGCGTTGGACGTCGAGCAAACGTCGGTTGACTTGGCGACCGATCTGCTGCAAGAAGGGCAGGTTGCGCAGTGCTTTGTTGCTACCAAAGTCGCGCGGGTCGTTGATGGTGGTTTCGGTGCGCAAGGCGCGGCCTTCCTTGAAATACTGTTTGACGTGGCACTTTTTGTAGTCCAGGTGCAGACTGGGATGCACGCCCTCTTCAATCACGCGCGTGCGAAACTTACCCGGGGTGGACTTGATAATCTTGCGGTCAAACAGCAGCTGCACGCGATCGGGTCGTCCGGCATCCAGGTTGTCGCGGATGACGGTCTCGAAGAATTCGCGCCCGCGTACGGGGTCGTCAAAGACTTGTGTGCGGCAGACCTCAACTTGCCAGATAGACAGGCGGTGGTGATAGCCGGCTTGCTCATCTGCCTCGCTCAAAGGCCAGGGCAACTGCCGCCGCCATTTGTCGAAGAAGGCCTGGATATGTTCCGGGCCGAGATGATCACACAGATCTTGCAGGCGGGTCGGGTCAGCGCAGCTGGCAAAGCCATTGTCCAAAGCTTCGAAGGCCACCTCCGCTCGCCGCAGTTGCTGTTTGACCCACTCATGGCCGTTCAGACAGACCTTGACCGGGTACGGCATGTAGGTGCAGACTTTGATGAAGCCTGGGCCGAAGTCGGCATCTTGCAGATAGAAGTAGTAATGGTTGACATACACCGACTGCCGCGTGTAGTCAAAACCTACTGGACCCTCCTGGCGCTTCCTGGTACCTTTGAACGCATAGGCCTTCTCCTGCGCTACGCCGATCAAGACCACGCCTTCCTCGGTCTGGAACTGTTCTCGATAGGTCGCGACGACATCGTCCTTGCGCACCCCACGCTCAAACTTGACCAGTGGAATCTGATGCGCGGCGGCATAGGCTTTCACCGCGGCGGTATAGTCTTTTGTCATCCGACCCAGGATCGCCGGCGAGGGAATCTTCCAGCCCCGATGATGCAGGAATTGCACCAGCTGTCCACCCATTTGCAGCGTGGGCACATAGCCGTTGAGATACAGCCGATCGAGACATTCGATGTCCAATGTGACATGGTCACGAAGCAAATCGTTGAGATTACACATACGTCTGGCCTCCACCCACCAGACTACTCATTTACACCTCGTGTGGCAAATGACTCGTCGGTTTGAGGCGAAGCTTCGCTAGATTCTACATGACATCCAAATCCCCATGGATTTACTCTTAAACACGCTGATTTGGATGATATACAGAATTATTTCTGCAAATTGTCGTTGGGCCGCATAAAAGGGAGGACAACAACAGTGACGAAGGTAAAGACACGCTCCCCACTGAGGGAGGCTCCTCTCCGCCTTCCCGGCCAGTTCATACAGGACGAAATTGACAGGGTCTTCGAAAACAGAGTCATATTTCCGATCATTATCACCGGCGGCTTCATTTCCCTTGCACTTGCCGACTGGGTACGATACTTCTCAACTAAGCCTCTTAACCCATGGCTCTCGTCAGTAGTAGCCCTGGGTGCTCTTGGCTACTCCGCGCTCTCCGTGACCCACGCAACTAAGCGCGTTCGCATCCTAAAGCTCGGCAGAGATGGCGAGAGGGTCGTTGCAGAGCAGATGGATAAGCTCAAGCAGCATGGAGCTGCTGTCATTCACGATGTCGTTGCCGGCAAGTTCAACATCGACCACGTCATATTGTCGCCGAAGGGCGTGTTCGTCGCAGAGACAAAGACCAGGTCCAAACCCCAGCGAGGCTCGCCCACTGTCACCTACGACGGCAAGGTTCTCCTTGTGAATGGGTTGAAACCGGATCGAGATCCGATAGCCCAGGCTCAGGGGTGTGCCCGCTGGATTGCAGAGAAACTAAAGGAAAGCACCGGCAAGAGTTTCCCCGTCAAGCCAGTCGTCCTCTTCCCCGGTTGGTTTGTTGAGCCAACACCTCATGGCTCCAGCGTATGGGTCCTAGAACCGAAGGCCTTGCCTTCGTTCATTGAGAACGAACCCACGATAATCAGCGACGAAGATCTCCATCTCGCGGTCTATCATATGAACCGCATAGTCCGGCCGCAGGTCCAGTGAAGCGGCCCACTCGCTGGAACGGTCCCGTCTCGCTGCACTCCCGGGATGAATGACCTTCGGCCCTGGAAAAGCACCAGGATCTTCGACGGACCGGGGATGAGGGGAATTTTAACTTCGAACAATCTCAACTGACGAACACTCAGTGGGTTGGATAAGTATCGACTAAGCTGAAGCCCCTAGGTACAGGGGGCTGGATGCGCTTCTGCCAGCGTGGAAGCCACCCTCCATGGAGCCTAGCGAAATACCAGTCAGGTTGATCCCATTGTTAGACTGTTTTTTTGTGTGACTCTAGGTTGTTGAAAAGTTATTTATTGTTTAGTTTGTTTTACCCCTGTGTATTTTTGGGTTAAATTCGCTAGAACTCTTGAACATGGACCACTTAATCTTGTTGGTGGCACACATATTAAATTAATATCTCTATTGTCTGTACCGTGTCAGAACATGTGAGACAGTTTTGGGCTTAGAATTAAGAGATGCTTTCCCATCAAAACAGGGATCGTCAGGAGGTTTTCATGATGACGAAGGAAGCATCTGCAGAAGCAACTGTTCGCAACATCCGCCGCAAGACACGAAGGAAATACACCGCTGAAGAAAAGATCCGCATAGTTCTCGAAGGCTTGCGAGGTGATCTCACCATCGCTGAACTCTGCCGCCGGGAAGGCATAAGCGAGAATCTCTACTATCGCTGGAGCAAAGACTTCCTTGAAGCCGGGAAATCACGTCTTGTTGGAGATACAAAGCGAGAAGCCAACAGCAAGCAGGTCAAGACTTTGAGAGGAGAACGAGCAGCTCAAGCAGTTGGTCGCTGAACTGGCCCTAAAGAACAAGGTGCTCAAAAAAAGCTTGCTTGGCACGGACACGACGTTGGACCTATGATGCGTCGTTCCCAGGCTGAGAAGATTGAGATCATCCATCTGGTGGAGCATTCCGATCTGTCCATCAGTAAGACACTGGATGAATTGGATGTGCCCCGGAGCACCTTCTATCGCTGGTATCAGCGATACCAGGATGAAGGTCTCGATGGAGTGGCTGATCTCAAACCCAGGCCCAGGCAGTTCTGGAACCGGATCCCGGACATCGTGCGTGACCAGGTCGTGCAGATTGCACTGGAGCATCCGGACAAATCAGCAAGGCAGCTCGCCTGGCATATCACCGATATGGAAGGGTATTTCATCTCAGAATCGAGCGTCTACCGCATCCTGAAAGGCTTTGACTTGATCTCCAGTCCCGTATTCCAGATGGTCTCAGCCAAAGATAAGTATGAGAAACCCACCAAACGCGTGAACGAACTCTGGCAAACAGATTTCACATACATGAGGGTAATTGGGTGGGGATGGTACTATCTCTCAACCGTGCTCGATGATTACTCCCGTTACATCCTGGCCTGGAAGTTATGCAAAACGATGGGAGCAAGGGACGTTGAGGATACGCTTGAGATAGCTCAGGCAAAGACTGATCTAGATCGGGTCAAGGTGCGACACCGTCCGCGTCTCTTATTGGACAATGGTCCTTGTTACCTCTCAGGCGAGCTGAAGAAGTATCTCAAACGGAAGGACATCGATCACATTCGTGGGGCACCGTATCACCCCATGACCCAGGGTGCATATTCCGATGAAAGTGGACACTGATTCCAATCGATGGTGGACACCCGTTCCAGTTGATGATGGACACCTGTTCCGATCCATGGTGATCAGCGGCGCTGGTTGAGACATCATACACTCAGCCTGTCGCCAATGGCAATGATGAGTGGGATTTTCGCATAGATTCACCTCGCAGTTCCAGCCGGTAGGCGTTATGGATAAGACGGTCGAGAATGGCGTCAGCAAGCGTTGGATCAGGAAAGCGAGCATGCCAATCCTCCACAGGGACCTGGGTGGCCACCAGGGTCGAGGCCCGGCCGTAGCGGTCATCGATGATCTCCAACAGGTCGCGAGCCTGGGATACGCTGAGCGGATCTCGCAGCCAATCGTCAAGGATCAGCAATGGCAAGCGGGCGATGGTGTTCAGGAGCTTTGGGAAGGACCCATCGGCGTGGGAGAGCATGATCTCATGCAGCAGGCGGGAGGTGCGGTGATAGCGCACCGGGAAACCCTGCCTGCAGGCAGCCTGGCCGAGTGCACAGGCCAGATAGCTTTTCCCTGCGCCGGTGGGTCCCAACACCAGGATATTCAGGTGGCGGCGGATCCACTCTCCCTGGGCCAGCTCGAGGACGAAGCTTCGCTCAAGCCCGCGAGCGGGAGAGAGGTCCAGATCCTCGATGCTGGCGGGCAGGGCGAAGCGGGCCCCTTTGATGCGGCGCTCGCGGGTGCTGTTGTCCCGGCGGGTGCACTCCAGATCCACCAGCATACTGAGCCGATCCTCGAAGGATAGTTCAGCATAGTGAGGGTTCTCCCACTGCTCCTTCAATCCTTCCCGGAAGCCGGGAAGGCGCAG